>ODAI011269637.1_pt1 | contig 13869 bp, 11 predicted proteins | sample 1539321 | NCBI WGS metagenome assembly ODAI01 (sample SAMN02144231, study PRJEB22623) | gut metagenome | biome: sheep rumen | host: Ovis aries | place: New Zealand
CAAAGGTGAGCGGCATCTGTGCAGAGGCTCACGCAAATGTAACAGAGGTGACACAGAGCGTTTTGCAGGATATGTTCGCCATGATAATGCTGGTGGACATCAGCTCCCTCACAGTTGATTTTTCGGAGCTCCAGGACAGGCTCACGGGTCTGGGAAATTCCCTGGGCCTGCAAATACACACCATGCATGAGGATATCTTCAACACCATGCACAGCATTTGAGTTCGGGAGCTTTTGAAATGATAAATGCATATGATATTTTAGAGACCATCCGCATGATACAGGACGAATGCCTTGATATACGCACCATCACCATGGGCATTTCCCTTCTTGACTGCATAGGTCCCGACACGGAAAGAGCCTGCGAAAAGGTCTATGACAAGATCACCCGATGTGCGGGGAAGCTGGTGCGCACAGGTGAGGAGATAGAAAAGGAATACGGCATACCCATTATCAACAAGAGGATATCCGTAACTCCCATATCCATGATATCCGCCTCCTCCGACGGAGATCCTGTCAGCTTTGCCAAGACCATGGACAGAGCCGCAAAGGAATGCGGAGTAAACCTTATAGGCGGTTACAGCGCTCTTGTACAGAAGGGCTTTTCAGCGGGGGACAAGGCTTTTATAGATTCTATCCCTGAGGCTCTTGCCTCCACGGAAAGGGTCTGCTCCTCTGTGAATATCGGCTCCACAAAGACCGGTATCAACATGGATGCCGTAAAGATAATGGGCAGGATAGTGCGTGAGGCTGCCGAAAAGACGGTGGACGACCGCTGCTTCGGTGCGGCAAAGCTGGTGGTATTCTGCAATGCGGTGGATGACAACCCCTTTATGGCGGGAGCTTTTCACGGTGTGGGAGAGCCTGACTGCATAATAAATGTGGGCGTTTCGGGTCCCGGCGTGGTACGCTCCGCACTCACAAAGTATCCCGATGCGGACATAAACCTTCTGGCGGACATCATCAAGAAGACCGCCTACAAGATAACGAGAGTGGGTCAGCTGGTTGGCGTCAGGGCTTCCGAAAAGCTGGGCGTTCCTTTCGGCATAGTGGATCTGTCCCTTGCGCCTACTCCCGCAGTAGGTGACAGCGTTGCCTACATCTTAGAGGAAATGGGTCTGGAAAAGTGCGGCTGTGCAGGTACCACAGCCTGCCTTGCCATGCTCAACGATGCCGTCAAAAAGGGCGGCGTGATGGCTTGTTCCCGCATAGGCGGGCTTTCCGGAGCCTTTATACCCGTTTCCGAGGATGCGGGGATGATAGAGGCTGCCCGTTCAGGCTCCCTGCTCATAGAAAAGCTGGAGGCAATGACCGCTGTGTGCTCCGTGGGGCTTGATATGATAGTCATACCGGGAGACACTCCTGCCGAGGTGATCTCCGGCATAATCGCCGACGAGGCTGCCATAGGCATGGTAAACTCCAAGACCACGGCTGTAAGGGTCATTCCCGCCATAGGTCATGAGGTCGGGGACGAGCTTGACTGGGGCGGGCTTTTCGGAAAGGGTCCCGTAATGAGCGTGAACCCCTATTCACCGAAAAAATTCATCAGCAGGGGCGGACAGATACCCGCACCTCTCCATAGTCTGAAAAATTAAAGAGAAAGAGAAGGAAGTCGGATAAGAGCCATGGAAAAGAAGAATGCTTGGAAGATCGCAGCAATTGCGGCTTTTGCGCTGCTGGCGGTCGTGTCGGTGCTGCTGGTGATATCTCTTGCCAAGGGGGACAAGGCTCCGGAGGATATCCCCGTACAGACTGCGGTCTCACAGACGGAGACCGTGGTGCAGACAGAGGAGACAGCGGAGACCGCAGCCGCAGATGAGACCGTTTCGGAAGGCGGAAGGCTTTCTCCCCGGGAGATACTTGCCCACTGGACTGATGGCTCCGACGCAAAGGAGAGGCTTTCGGAGTTCCTGACAAACGCAGCGGACGAGAGCAGCCCCGATTTTATACCCGAAAAGGACAGGATAGCGGTCTTTGACCTTGACGGCACCATACTCAGCGAGACCAACCCTGTTTACTTCGACCATTGTCTGCTGGTGTACAGGGTGTTTGAGGATCCCGACTACAAGGACAAGGCATCCGACTTTGAAAAGTACACCGCTGCAAAGATACTGCAGTGGACACAGGGAGGCGACTACCCCGAGCACATGGACATAGACCACGGCACAGCCATTGCCACAGCCTTTGCGGGAATGACGGTGGAGGAGTTTGAGGACTATGTTTATAAGGTGGGGCAGCTCCCTGCTCCGGGCTATACGGGCATGACAAGGGCAGAGAGCCTTTATGTGCCCATGCTGGAGATACTTGACGTGCTGGACGAATACGGCTTTACGGCTTATGTGGTCAGCGGTACGGACAGGCTCATCATGAGGGGCGGTCTCAGAGACACTCTTCCTCTCCCCGAAAACCGCATCATAGGCTCCGATGAAACTCTCGTTGCCAGCGGTCAGAACGGTGAGGACGGTCTGAAATACCAGTTCACCCGGGAGGATAAGCTCATCACCGGGGGAGAGTTCGTTATCAAGAACCTGAAGATGAACAAGGTCTCCGTTATAGGTCAGGAGATAGGCATACACCCCGTCCTCTCCTTCGGGAACACCACAGGCGACCAGAGTATGGCGGATTACACCCTCACCAATCCCAACTACAAGAGCATGGCATTCATGCTGTGCTGCGACGACACAGACAGGGAATACGGGAACCCCGCCAAGGCGGACAAGATGTACGCCCTCTGTGAGGAACACGGCTGGGTGCCTGTTTCCATGAAAAATGACTGGACGACCATTTACGGCGAAAATGTGGTGAAGGATCCTTCCGTGGGTCTTGACAGCTACAAGGCTCTTTATGAGGAAAACAAGCACCTTCTTGAAGAAGGAGCACAGAGCACCGCTCTTGACTATGAGTATCCCGGCCCCGAGCTTTTCTACTCCGTTCTCTTCGATCACATCGAATCCTTCGGGGCAAACTATCCCGAAAGCGATGTGAGCATCCCCTGCCCCGTCATAATCTGCCAGGATGAGTCCGACCCCAATGATATAAAGGTATACGGCAATTTCTGGCTGTTCAATTACGATCTCAACGGCACGATCCTTGAAAATACCTCCGGCGGCTCCTATCCCGGCTGCATCCACATCAGGAGCAGCGACACGGGCTATGAGGTGACGGGCTTCGATGAGGTCGCCAGCGGTTCGGATCATACGGAAAGCGCAAAGGAGATCTTCGGCGAGTACTACGATCTCTACTCCTCCTCCGGAAACGATGAGGAGACAAGGGAGAAGCTGAGAGCCCAGATAATCGCAAACTATGCCTTTGCCGAGGGTCTTGACATAACAGCATACCAGGACAGCGGATGGGATCCCGTTACCCTGCCCGCACAGGATACAGACGACTTTGCCAACAACTGGTACGGCAATGTCACTCATTATGCGGCGTGACACAGACAGGAGCATTTCCTTGCAGTCAGCCAGATACACTGCCGCATATCCGCAGAAGGGAGAAGAACAATGCCCGATGTACTGAGCAGCATCGCCGAGCTTGACAGAGCATCCTCGGAGAGGATAGAAAAGGCGAAGGAAGAAGCCTCCCGCATCATAGAGGAGGCAAAGGCGGAGGAGGGGCGGATAATCACCTCCGGCAGGCGCAGTATCCGCAAACAGGAAAAGGGGGAGCTCAGGCGTGAATCCCGCCGCACAGCAGAAAAGCTCTCTTCCCTTGAAAAGGAGCGGGACGAAGCCATAGAGCGCCTTGAAAAGGACTATGAACAGAATATGGAAAAATGGGCGGAGGAGCTTTTCCAAAAGGTCATTGCTCCCGATCCCGCCCTGCAGAGCCGATCCGCTGCCGCCCTGTAAGAGGATGTTTCCTCTGATACTGATCTCTGACCGATGTATAGACAAGAAACAAGCCGCAAATGCTTGACATAAGGGATCTGAGGCTTGGAGTTCCTCTATACAGCGAGGAAGAATCAGTATTAGCTTCTGTCTGCCGCTTTATCCTCTGATATATTTTTTCCAAAAGGGGTGATATAAGTCATGCGAGCCGAAACAAATTACAGCGGTGCCTGTATAGCTACGGTGGCGAAGATGCACGCAAGCTACGGCAGGATGCTCAAAAAGGGGCATTATCAGCGCCTTATGAGCTGTACCGATGTTTCAGATGCTGCCATGTACCTTAAAAGGAGCACCCACTACGCCGATGCGCTTGAGGGCATGGAGCCCGCCACTGTCCACAGAGGCTTTCTTGAAGAGCTGCTGAGGCGTGAATATTACAGGAACTATTTTGAGATGGGCAGGTTCGAGAAGGTGGCAGACGATGAGTTTTTCAACTTTCTCACCGTAAAGACGGAGATAGACGAGATCCTTATGTGCATACTCCACATAAACTCCGCCACCGACGACATCATCTCCACCATGCCCATCTACATGAACAGGTATACCTGTTTTGACCTGAACGAGCTGGCAAAGATAACCGATTTCGACAGCCTTTCCGAGCTCCTGAAGGATACTCCTTACAGAAAGCTGCTGCTACCCTTCAGACCCAAGGCGGGGGCGCAGGTGGATTACAGGGGGGCGGAGCTTGCTCTCAGGACATATTATTTCAAACGCATACTTTCAGCCGCAGAGACCTTCGGTGAGAATGAGCTCTCCGACCATATCTGCGCACAGATAGACATTATAAACATAATAAACGCATACAGGCTGAAAAAGAATTTCTCCCGCTCCAAGGAGCAGATAATCTCCGCCATGATACCCATTTACAACAAGCTGCCCCGGTATAAGATGGAGGCTTTGTACGGTGCAAGGGATGAGGAGGAGTTCGTTTCTGTTCTTGAAAAGACGAGCTACGGCAGAGAGGCAAAGCAGAACGGCATCGACCTTTCATTCCCGGAGCAGGCTATGCAGCACGTCCGCTACCTGCGGGTAAAGCGTTCCTTTGCAATGTCACAGTCGCCGCCTCTGAGCTTCTTTACATATAACAGTCTTTGTGAGACAGAACTCAAAAATGTGATAAGGATAATAGAGGGCATACGCTACAAGCTGCCCGTTACAGATATAGAACAACTGGTGATAGTATGATTAGCACTGGAGATGATAAGAATGTCATCCATTGAAAAAATGCTGCGCTGCGACATATCCGGAAGCCTCGGCCTGCTGGACACCGTCCTGAAAAAGGTGAGCGACAGCGGATGCTTCCACATGGAGGACAAGGGCGGCGGTGAAAAGACGGGGGAGGAAAACCCCTACAAGGAGCCTCTCAGGCGAATTTCCGAGATCTCCGCAGTGACAGGCTGCAAGCCTGCAGCGGCAGAACTGAAGGAATACGGTGCGGGAGAAGCCGAAGCCGCCGTGGAAAGGCTTGCCGTAAGGGCAAGGGAACTGTCGGAGAGACTGAGGAGCTCGGAAGAAGCTCTTTCCCAGGACAGCGGATTTCTCGAACAGATGTCACACCTGACGGGAGAGGGCTCGGAGGACACTCTGAATGTTGATGTGAAGACCCTTTTTGCCATTGACGACAACGGGAACATAAAGGTGCGCTTCGGCCGCATCCCCCAGAATTCATACGAAAAGCTGGATTATTATGCGGACAAGGGCATCTATTTCAGCTCCTACGGCTATGAAAAGGGCTTCAGGTACGGCTTCTTCTTCTTCCCCATCTCACGCATGGCGGAAAACGAAAAGATCCTTGAAAGCCTTTACTTTGAGCGCATCCACATTCCGGACTTCCTTCACGGAGACCTGAAGACCGTCAAGAAGGACTTGCAGGCGAAGGTCACTGCCGAAAAGGCGGAGGTGGCGGCGGGAAAGCAGGATATAGAGCGGTTCAATGCGGAGAACTCTCCGGAGATAAACAGCTGCTTTACCTATTTCAAGACCCGCCACGATCTTTACGAGCTGCGGCGCCTTGCGGAGACGGACGGAGAGAAATTCACCGTTTCGGGCTTCATACCCGCCCGTGAGGAGCAGCGTTTCAGAGAGCTGTTCGCAGAGCTTGGGGGCATATCCCTCATGACCGACACCGCAGAGCGTGACAAGGGGGATGTTCCCGTAAAGCTGAATGTGGCAAGGATATGGGAGCCCTTCTCCATGTTTGTGGATCTCTACGGTCTTCCGGGGCCTCACGACCCGGATCCCACCGCATTTCTGGGATTTACCTACACTCTGCTTTTCGGGATAATGTTCGGCGATCTGGGGCAGGGCTTCGTGCTCATGCTTCTGGGCTTCTTCCTTGCACGGAAGAACGGCTCAAGGCTGGGGCGCATCATGAAAAGGCTGGGCTGCTCTTCCATGATCTTCGGCACCCTTTACGGCAGCGTGTTCGGCTTTGAGGAGCTTTTGGACCCGGTCTACGAGTCCATGGGAATACATTTCCTGCCATTCCACCCCATCGCCAACATAAACACGGTGCTCTATGCCGCCATAGGACTGGGTATAGTGATAATCATCATATCCATTCTGGTGAACACGGTCATGGGCTTTGCCACGGGAGACAAGGGACGGGCTCTCTTCTCCAACAGCGGCCTTGCGGGGCTCATCTTCTACGGAGCGCTTCTGATGCTCCTTTTAGGCCCCATGATCGGCATAAAGACAGGCGGTACCCTGTATGTGCTCTGCCTTATCGTCCTGCCACTCATCATAATGTTCCTCAAAGAGCCGCTTTCGGAGCTCATATCCGGGAATGGCTTCCATATAGAGGGAAAGCCGGGAGATTTCATAGCATCCAGCTTCTTTGAGTGCTTTGAGTACCTGCTGGGCTATGCCACCAATACTCTTTCCTTTGTGAGAGTGGGCGGCTTCGTACTCTCCCATGCGGGAATGATGAGCGTTGTTCTGGCACTTGCAAATATGGCGGGAAATGCTTCCCCCATAGTCATCATCCTTGGAAACATATTCGTCATGGCGCTTGAAGGCCTTCTTTCGGGCATACAGGTGCTCAGACTTGAATATTACGAAATGTTCTCACGCTATTACAGCGGCGGCGGTACTGCCTTCAAGCCCGTTGGCGTTGATTTCAATGAGATCGTCTGATCAGGAGGAATAATATTATGTACATCTTTTTGCTCCCGCTGCTTGCAGTGGCACTTATAAGCACACCCGTTATCTACCGCATAAAGAACCACGGCACAGCCGCTCAGTGCAAGAGCGCCATGCTCACCAACATCTGTCTTTTCTTCGGTATCATGATCCTTGCGGTCATACTCCCTCTGGGCGGCTTTGTTTCCGCCGAGGTGACTGCCGAAGCCGCTGCTGAGGTCTCCGGCGCCATCAGCAGCGCAGGTCTCGGCTACATCGCCGCTGCTCTTGCAGTCGGTCTGGGCTCCATCGGCTGCGGCATCGCAGTCGGAAAGGCAGCTCCCGCCGCCATCGGCGCCATTGCCGAGGATCCCGATTCCTTCGGTAAAGCCATGATCTTCGTTGCCCTTGGTGAAGGTGTTGCTCTTTACGGCTTCCTTATCGCCTTCCTTATCATCCAGGCAGTATAGTCGGTACGGCCTGGTCGGTATGACCGACGGCAAATGTGAGGGTATGATCGGCAGCGATCCGAAGACTTTCCGGTCTGTTGATCCCGAAAAGGAAGCAGAAGCATATTTCAAGGAGAAATATGGGTCATGAAATTCTACCTTATAAGCGATAACATAGACACCCTGACGGGCATGAGGCTGGCGGGGATAGAGGGCGAGGTGGCTCACACCGCCGAGGAAACGGAGAGAGCGCTGAAAAAGGCTATGGACAGGGAGGATGTGGCTGTCATACTGATGACGGAAAAGCTCATTTCCCTTGTGGAGCCCCTTGTGAACTCCCTGAAGCTGGAGCGTCCCTCCCCCCTCATTTCCGAGATACCCGACAGGCACGCCTCCGTGGATGTGACCGCATCCATTTCAAGGTATGTAAAGGATGCCATCGGCATAGAACTTTGATCGTTTTATCGACAGTGGGGAGCATTATGGAAAATCAGTATGAAAAATTTGCCGCCGCAGTGGAGGAGCAGACAAAGGAACGTATAAACGGGATCCTTGAGGATGCCCGCCGCCTTGCGGCAGAGATCACCGACGGGGCAAAGGCAGCGGTGGCCGATGAGCAGGAGACTGCCTCTGCGAAAAATGCGGGCAGGGGCGACGACATTGCCCGCAGACAGATATCCTCTGCCTCCCTTGCGGCGAAAAAGGCGGTGCTCAGCCGCAGGACAGAGCTTGAAAGTGCTCTTTACAGCCGTGTAAGGGAAAAACTGGCGGAGTACACGAAAAGCGGTGAGTACAGGGAGCGCCTTGTTGATGAGATAACATCCGCCGAAGCTGCGGGAGGAACGTTCTTTGTCTCCCCCCGGGACAAAGCCGTAGGCGAGAGTCTTGGTGCAAAGGGATATGACATAAGGACCGACACAGGCATAAGGCTTGGCGGGTGGTATATCCTCTTTAAGGACAAGGGCATCATAGAGGATCACACATTTGATCTTAAATTTTCCGATGTGACCGGACGCAGCATCGGTTAAGGCAGGAGCATCCTGCTTCTATCAGCGAAGGTGGGTAAGGGTTTGAATACTGTATATTCCATAAACGGACCTGTAGTAAAGGTGAAGAACACTTCCGACTTTTCCATGCTTGAAAAGGTGGCAGTGGGAGAAAAGCAGCTTGTGGGGGAGGTCATCGGCATAAACTCCGATGAGACTACCATACAGGTCTACGAGGTCACTACCGGCATGAAGCCCGGTGAGCCTGTGGCAGGTACTGGTGCGCCTGTGAGCGCAGTACTGGGACCCGGCATAATATCAAACATTTTTGACGGCATAGAGCGCCCCCTGCGGGACATTGCCGCTGCCGACGGTGTGTATATATCCGAGGGCGCACAGGTAAGTGAGCTGGACACATCCAAAAAGTGGGACGTGACCCTGAAGGTGGCTGTGGGCGACGAGGTGACCGGAGGGCAGATCTTTGCGACCTGCCCCGAGACAGGCGTTATAGAGCATCGTTCCATGGTGCCCCACGGCATTTCCGGAAAGGTGGTCTTTGCGGCAGCAAACGGCAGCTACACCATAGAGGACACTATCATCACCGTAGAGGATGAAAGCGGCACAAGGCATGACATAAAGCTCGCCCAGAGGTGGCCCATCAAGACCCCCCGCCCCTATAAGAACAGACTTCCCATCCACAGACCCCTTATCACAGGGCAGCGTGTCATAGACACCATGTTCCCCATTGCAAAGGGCGGCACCGCTGCTGTGCCGGGGGGATTCGGCACCGGAAAGACCATGACACAGCACCAGCTTGCCAAGTGGTGTGATGCGGATGTAATAGTCTACATAGGCTGCGGAGAGAGAGGGAACGAGATGACACAGGTGCTGGAGGAGTTTTCGGGGCTCATAGACCCTAAGAACGACCGTCCCCTCACCGACAGGACAGTGCTCATTGCAAACACCTCCAATATGCCCGTTGCCGCAAGAGAGGCATCTATCTACACAGGCATCACCATAGCCGAATACTACCGTGATATGGGCTATCACATAGCGATCATGGCGGACTCCACCTCCCGCTGGGCAGAGGCTCTCCGAGAGATAAGCGGCAGACTGGAGGAGATGCCCGCAGAGGAGGGCTTCCCCGCCTATCTTCCCTCAAGGCTTGCGGCTTTCTACGAAAGAGCGGGCTTTGTGGAGCCCTTTGGCGCAGAGGAGGGCAGTGTCACGGTCATAGGTGCGGTATCTCCCCAGGGCTCTGACTTTTCCGAGCCCGTCACCCAGAATACCAAGCGCTTTGTGCGCTGCTTCTGGGCGCTGGACAAATCACTTGCCTATGCAAGGCACTACCCCGCCATAAACTGGAACGACAGCTATTCCGAATACACCGACGAATTTTCCGAATTCTATTCCGACAACGTAGACCCGGACTTTGCGCCGATGCGCCGCAGGATGGCATCCCTCCTTGCGGAGGAAAACAAGCTGATGGAGATAGTAAAGCTTATCGGTGCGGATGTGCTGCCGGACGACCAGAAGCTCACCATAGAGACTGCCCGTGTCATCCGAGTGGGATTTTTGCAGCAGAATGCCTATCACAAGGATGATACCTATGTTCCCCTGCAAAAGCAGTTCCTGATGATGAAGTGCATCCTTGCCCTTCATGACAAGGCGCTTGCCGCCATACAGAGCGGCATCCTCTTTACGGATATAGTTGCCACAGGGCTTTTCGATGTGCTGGTGAAGATGAAGTACGACATCCCCAACGACGAGCCGGAAAGGTTCACCGCACTGGAGGCACAGATAGAAAAGGTGTTCGATGACAGGTTTGCGGGCGTGAACGGATCCTGAATGATGCCGGAAAACACGGTTCTTTCAAACATACACCGAATTTAAGATCAAGGATCGTATAATATGAGATTGTATAATGGTTTGAAAAGCATAAGCGGTTCGCTTATAGCAGTTGATAATGTTGAGGGCATAGGCTACGACGAAGTGGCGGATATCCGTCTGGCGGACGGTTCCCTGCGCCGTGGACGTGTGGTAGAGGTCGACAAGGGGCGTGCCATACTCCAGGTCTTTGAGGGAACGGCGGGACTTTCTCTTGAAAACACAAGGACACGCTTTACCGGCAGACCCATGGAGATACCGCTTGCAGAGGAGCTGCTGGGACGTGTCTTTGACGGTGCGGGCAGACCCATAGACGGTCTGGGAGAGATACACGCCGAGAAATACGGTGACATAAACGGCAGGCCTCTGAACCCCGTTATGCGTTCCTACCCCAGGAACTACATAAATACGGGCATTTCCTCCATAGATGCGCTCATGACCCTTATAAGAGGGCAGAAGCTGCCTGTTTTCTCCGGCTCCGGGCTTTCCCACAACAAGCTGGCGGTGCAGATAGTCCGTCAGGCGAAGATCGCCGATGAGGACGGTGCGGATTTCGGCGTGGTATTTGCGGCAATGGGCGTAAAAAACGACGTGGCGGACTATTTCCGCCGCAGCTTTGAGGAATCCGGCGTTCTGGAACGTGTCGTTATGTTCCTGAACCTTTCTGATGACCCTATCATCGAAAGGATACTGACCCCAAAGTGTGCGCTTACGGCGGCTGAATACCTTGCATTTGAAAAGAATATGCACATACTTGTTATCCTGACGGATATGACAAGCTACGGTGAGGCACTGCGTGAGTTTTCCTCCTCAAAGGGGGAGATACCCGCAAGAAAGGGCTATCCCGGCTACCTTTACTCCGACCTTGCGTCCATGTACGAGCGGGCGGGAGTGGTGGAGGGCTCCATAGGCTCTGTCACACAGATACCCATTCTCACCATGCCCAATGACGACATCACCCACCCCATACCCGACCTTACGGGCTATATCACGGAGGGGCAGATAGTCCTTGACCGTGAACTGGAGCAGAAGGGCATATATCCGCCTGTTTCCGTTCTCCCCTCTCTTTCAAGACTTATGAAGGACGGCATAGGAGAGGGCTACACCCGTGCAGACCATTCCGACTGCGCAAACCAGCTTTTTGCAGCCTATGCAAAGGTGGGAGATGCCCGTTCCCTTGCCTCCGTAATAGGTGAGGATGAGCTTTCCCCCACGGATAAGGCTTATCTGCGCTTCGGAGAGCTTTTTGAAAAGTATTTCCTCAACCAGTCCTTTGATGAGAACAGGAGCATAGACCAGACACTGGATCTCGGATGGACACTGCTTTCCGCACTGCCCAGAACAGCCCTTGACAGGGTAAGTGAAAAGCTTCTCGATGAAAAGTATCATCCCGAAAAGCTGGATGAGCTTCTGAGGACCTCCCTGCAGTAAACAAATGCCCGCCGCATCGTTTTCACGGTGCGGCGGTCATTATCTTACATTATGGAGCATATCCTGTTGGCAAAGCCTACGGGGTCGTCAATGGGGAGCCCTTCTATCAGCAGCGCCTCATCATAGAGAATGGATGTGTAGTCCTTGAACTTTTCCTTGTCGGTTTCGTAGAGGGACTTCATAGTCTCGAAAATGCGGTGGTTGGGGTTTATCTCCAGTACCTTGTCTGCCTTTACACGCTCGTTCTGGGGGTTCTGATTGAGCACCTTCTCCATTTCAAGTGTTATCTGACCTGCGCTTGAAAGGCAAACGGGGTGGGATTTCAGCCTGTCGGAGATCTTGGCTTCCTTGATCTTGTCACCCAGAGCTTCCTTCATAAGTTCAAGAAGACCCTTGTTGTCCTCGGTGAGCTTCTTGGTCTCCTCCTTCTGCTCCTCGCTGTCTATGCCCAGATCGCCCTCGGTCACGCTTCTGAACTCCTTGCCGCCGTGGCGCATGAGCACCTTTACGGCAAATTCATCCACGTTGTCGGTGAGGTAGAGTATCTCATAGCCCTTGTCACGCAGCAGCTCTGTTGCGGGGAGAGACTCTATCTTCTCCACGGTCTCTCCTGCACAGTAGTAGATGTACTTCTGGTCTTCCTTCATCCTGGACACATATTCGTCCAGTGTGACCAGCTTTTTCTCTGCGGAGGAAACGAACATTATCAGATCCTCCACCGCATCCTTGTCACGGCCGTAATTGTCGTACACGCCGAACTTTATCTGTATGCCGAAAGCCTTCCAGAACTTTTCGTAGTCCTCCCTGTGGTTTTTGAGCATCTTGGAGAGCTCGCCCTTGATGGTCTTTTCTATGGACTTTGCGATCAGCTTCAGCTGATAGTCATGCTGGAGCACCTCACGGGAAATGTTCAGGGATATATCCGCAGAATCCACCAGACCCTTTACAAAGGAGAAGTAATCCGGCAGGAGATCGGCACACTTGTCCATGATAAGTACACCGCTGGAATAAAGCTGAAGTCCCTTTTCATAGTCCTTTGAATAGAAGTTGAAGGGAGCCTGTGAGGGGATAAAGAGCAGGGAATCGTAGGTGGTGGTGCCCTCTACCTTGGAATGGATGTATTTGAGAGGATCGTTGTAGTCGTAGTACTTTTCCTTGTAGAAGTTGTTGTAGTCCTCTGCTTTAAGCTCGTTCTTGTTGCGTCTCCACAGAGGCACCATGCTGTTGAGCGTTTCGTTCTCGATGTAGGTCTCATATGCCTCATCGGAGTAGTCGTCATCCTTGGCATCGGGCTTTCTGCGGGTCTTTTCCCTGTCCATCCTGATAGGATAGCGTATATAGTCGGAATATTTCTTTACCAGCTCAGCCAGCCTGAAATCGCTGAGGAACTCGGAATACTTCTCGTTTTCCGTATCCTCCTTCATGGTGAGGATTATTTCTGTGCCGGTCTTTTCCTTGTCACATTCCTCCACGGTGTAGCCGTCCACGCCCTCGGATATCCACGCATATGCCTTGTCGCTGCCGAAAGCCCTGGAGCGTACTTCCACACGCTTTGCCACCATAAAGGCGGAGTAGAAGCCCACACCGAACTGCCCGATTATTTCCACATCGTCGGACTTGCTGTTTTCGTTCTTGAACTTGAAGGAGCCGCTGTTGGCGATGACGCCCAGATTGTTTTCCAGCTCCTCCGCCGTCATACCTATGCCGTTGTCACATATCTTCAGGGTGCCTGTGTCCTTGTCCGCAACAATGTCTATGGCAAAATCGCCCTTGTTCATGCCCACGCTGTCATCCGTAAGGGATCTGAAATACAGCTTGTCTATGGCATCGCTGGCGTTGGATATAAGCTCACGCAGGAAAATCTCCTTGTGGGTGTATATCGAGTTTATCATCATGTCAAGCAGTCTTTTGGACTCTGCCTGGAATTCCTTTGTCTGAGCCACAATAACACTTCCTCTTTATATTTGACAAAAATAATTAGCACTCTCTTGCCTTGAGTGCTAATTACATTATACATCCCTTCCCCGCAGATTTCAATACCCGATCCCAAAATTTAACCAAATTTTCACAATTGCTCTCAGCAGCGGGCAGAGCCTGCATGAAACCG
>ODAI013841475.1_pt1 | contig 13865 bp, 20 predicted proteins | sample 1539321 | NCBI WGS metagenome assembly ODAI01 (sample SAMN02144231, study PRJEB22623) | gut metagenome | biome: sheep rumen | host: Ovis aries | place: New Zealand
CATTCTGTGAAACATTCTGTGAAACATTCTGTGAAACATTCTGTGAAACATAAAAAGAGCCCGGACCTTTTGTCCGAGCTCCTGCATCATCCGTTATAGGATGCATCTATTCATAATAGAAACCGCCGTTAACATATCCGTTGACAGTATCTTTTTCAATTGATGTTCCGGGCATTGCGACCGAAGCCCCGGCGCATTTAACATACCCGGATAACGATCCTATTGTTGCATGTTTATAATAAGGAAGTCCTAATGTTGGCTTGATGCTCTTTAAATCGTCCATAGTAGGCAAGAACTGATGTATAACATAAGCGCATGATAATCCAAGCTCTGCGCCAATTGCGCTTGATGCCGAGCCATTTATCATGGTATGAAGCTCCATTGACTTCTTAGCGCTCTGGACGCCTCCCGCGATTGCTCCGGCAAAAGCAGCAGCGCCAGCGCCTTCTGTCGCAATCGCTCCGACAACTCCGCCTATTGTCGTTAAAACACCCGTAGCAACTCCGACAGCATCATAAGATGAGGAGCTTATTGGCATCTTAGTAGCAAGGTTGCCATTATATGAGGATGCAGCACCGCCGCCATAAGCAAGCCTATAAACAATATCACCGGTCATAACATCAATATAGGCGTTTATCTGTAATAACTTGAAAAATGCTGCGGGCTCCATGTCCATCGGTACAAAACCGACAAAAGGAAGATATAAATACCCGGTTGTATATGGCGGAAGGTCAATATATTTAAGGTCATTACCCGCGCCGGAACCGCTCGGAAATGATAATGATACTGCGCCCGTTGTGCATGTGATCTTTCTGTCTGTTATAAGTTTTCCGGTACAATTTGGAAGTGTTTCGCGTCCGATCTTAATAGAACTACCTCCAATACCTGTAATTGAGCTGATAGATATAGGGAGCCAAATACAAGATACAAAGCTATCACGAACCTGAGTAAATTGGTCTTTAATTAAATCAATAAATGTTGATGCATACACTTCGCCTTTAAATTGTAAAAATTCGTTGGGTGTTAATGCATAATAAGTTCCGATTCCGGCATTACCTGCTCCAGCCCCCAGGACAGCAATGATATAGCAACCGGCTGCATTGAACGGGGACGAAGTAAAGCCCATTATATCATAAGATGTATCAAAAACACCTTTATGATTATTTCTGGGATCTGTGATTGTAACATCATCCGAACTTGATGTAAATTCAACAAAAGCATTACAAGCTCCAACATTCCCTTTATAAGTTGCCATTGTATCAACTTCAAGAGAAAATTGCGTGATGTCTTTTGTCACCTTGATCGCGTCCGATCTGAAGTAATAGCGCCCAAAATCTGCAATATAAAAATAGTTGGCACTGTCAGGGATGCCAACAACTTCGATCTGCGGATTTTCAACAGAACATGGATTCTTAAGGGATACGGAAACTTCCGTACCCCCGGAAGGCTGTTTTGTTGAGTTTTTCCGCTTGTTAAAATTAGTCCAATATTTAACCTGCATTTAAAACTCCTTTCATTGTAGCGGCTGTAATAGGTCCATAAATTCCATCAATGCCAAGATTATGAAACTTCTGGAAGTCCTTAACGGCTGCATAAGTCTTAGCTCCAAAAATGCCATCCTCAGCAAGATTATATCCGATATAATTAAGATCCTGCTGTAAATAATTGACCTGTACGCCCCTGGAGCCAATTCTGAGCGTAGGATTAGCAAGCGGTGGTATAACCTTGATTGAATTGTAATTATCGGCATATTCTACAAAAGGAAGCAAACCACATTTCATCCAATTGCGGTCAGTGTATAAAGTTATCTGCGCTCCATCCTTCCATGAAGGGCTTGACTCTATAACTTTATTATTACCGATATAAACCCCACAATGTCCGGTCATCCAGAGTAAAGCACCAACGGGGATAGTGGGATTAGCTACAAGCTTGCACTTAGTAACACCGTTACACATGTCAAGAAGTCCTTTTTCGGTAACATCCGGCACTCCCATTTCTCCAAGTGTATGATCTTTATTGTATACAGTTCCGCCGTAAGTCTTTGTAGGATCTGCAACAAAACCGGATAAAGCAGCTTTAACAAGCCCGCAGCAGTCAAAGCCAAAAGAGTTGTTAGGCATAGCATTGATCTTTTCAGCTCTGTCTTTCCTTGCATTGTAGGGATAAGAATTGATCGCGCGGTCTTTTCCCTTCTTCGTAAGAGTAAGACCAAAGCCGCCTTTAACATAGAGGGTCTTAGCGTTAACGGCTATCATAAGATTTGCAACAAAATCGTTAGCTCTCATATCCTAATCCCTTCCGCACTGAAGCTCAATTTTGTCGACAAGCTTCTGCATCGCAATAGTATTGTTATTTATCGCTTCTGTCATCTTCTGCACTTCTTCTTTGTGCTCCTTCCTCATGTTTTCAACCTCTTTGCTGTTCTGGTCAGTCTGGTATTTGACATACCACCCCATTGCGATACATGCAACGATAGGGAACCCAACTGAACCGATTAAAGTAGTGATTGTGTTAGCGTCCATGATTCTTTACCTCCTTTTAAGTTTTAAAACGCTTTTTATAATTTAAAATCATGTCATACATTGAATATTTTTCAAATTTCATTCTGCCGACAACAATTTCATTTCTTAAGTCTATCGCATAATCATAATAAAAAGCTATCTGTCCGGCATCCGTATTAAGATCATAACTCACCGGAGCGCTGCATCTGGATGAACACATATACCACCCGGATGATTCATTTAAGTATATATAAAAACACTTGTTCTTGTAAGTTAATTGTATCATAGGTTTATAACCTTTTAAAGCGTTTTTATTAATGGCTGTGAAATCATTGTAAGCAAACTCATTACTGAAGGCCATATGCCCCCAGGCAGTGTCATGCATAGCTTTATAAATACCGGTCTTTTTCTCTGCATCCATCATTTCTTCAGAAGTCTTAAGGATTCGGATAAGGATACCGCGCTGATCCAGATATAAAACCTCCTGATGTCTGATTGACATATCTGCTATAATGTCAGTTATTTCAAGAACTTCGCATGTATAATTGAAAACATTAACCGCATTAGCAAGGCATATCAATTTGAGCTCTGATCTTCCGCGGAGCGTCCTATCTCTGGCAACTGTCTTATAAAGCTCCATGACCTGTTCACCCTCTTTGCGGTTTATGCGCTCCCATGGCTGCGGTATAAATTCATCAAATATAACTTCCTCAGCGTCTGACATATCAAAGCCCTTATATTTATGAATAGCGGACAAGGATAAAAGATAACCAAGCGGAGCACCGGCAGCGCCCCCATCATCCGCGCACCTATAAAAAGATCCTAAGCCTTCATCAATCTTAAACGCTTTTATATTTTCGCCTGTATCTCTGTTTATGGACTTATAAGGAGAAAGATCTACTTCAAAGCCTCCGCCTTTTTCTCCTAAATGATTTCCGGCACAAAGCATATTTACATCATTATTGCATCTTTTTATAAATACATGCTTCTTATTTTCTTTTAAACAGTCCATCAAAGCCCCGTATGTTTTACCGGTATTTCTTCCGCCTATAACGATATAGCACCATGCATCCGGATAATCCCTAAGATCATCAGCTATATTATAGTAAATCCCAGATTTCCGTTTGCTCATAATCAATCACCTCTATTTCTTCATTAAATAAATCAACATCCCTTGGGATTCTTGCATCATTTATAATGTAGTCGCATGGGCTCAGATCTATGCTGTCACCCGTCAGATTGCCTTTTCTGTCTGTATAGATCTCATCAACAAAAATATGACTATGCTGAAGCTTTCCGGACTCCGTACCGGGAAATTTTGCATAAGTATGAAAATTATCAATATTATTTTTAAGGGATACAGCTCCCTTTTTAGGAACTCCGGCAACTGTGATCTTAAGATCTTCGCCCATTACAAAATTATCGCCTTTTGCAACAAAAGGTCTTTTAACGTAGCATTTAGAGTGAAGCGTTTTAAACTGCATATATTTTCCGTCATCCTCAGCGACTCCGGGATAATATAGCTTGCCTTTATACATAACACCCATATAACCGCGAGCATTTAACTTTTTGATGCAATTTGCATTATATTTCTCAATCATATCCATATCAAAGCCGGTTGCATAAACGCTATCCGTATCCGAATAAAGCCAGGTTTCCGCCTCAGGAACGCAACGGCCAAGCCTGAACAGATTGCGCTGCGCGTATGCAGTACACCAAACTCCGACAGGATAAGGAAGGAAAGAATTATGATTATTAAGGAACTTTTCATATTCCTTTTTAGGATCAAATCCTTTTCTGACGTGATAATCGCCACTCTTAAAATGCTCCTTTTCAAATCCTTCACCGATGTCACATTCTTCATATATCTCATCAATTACCTCTTTAACGGGCTTTTGTGCGCTCATGCCATAACATGAATTAAGCTTTCCTTTTTCTATGCAGTACAAAACGGGGTCAACACCTTTAAGCTCTGTTTTAAGTCTGTAGCGCTCCCAGACATAATCTGTAAACCACTTCGGAAGATAATCTTTATATGCTGCATATACATTTAAGAGCTTGATTCCGTTCCATTTATATTGAGAACAGAATAACCGGAAATCAATTTCATTCATCCAGATTTCAGCATAGTCACCGGAAATGCATCTTCCGTTGTCAGTGATGCAGTTAAGGGAGCTTTCACACTTAGCAAGCGCAAGTGTTGGCATTGGATCATGTGGGTCAATAAGCTCAAAGTCCTCAACAACAACTTTAAATATAAATGCGTAGTCTTTGTTCTTGATGATATATTCCGGCGTGACATTTTCTCTTTGTACCTTCCAGAACTGCTCTGAAGGGTATTTCTCAGTTAAGAGTACAAAAGGATAAGAAGATGAAAAGTCAAAGCATTGAGCCCATGTATAAACAAAATCAACCGCATACCTGTTTGCATGTGTATAACCGCCATGAAAACAAAGCTCAAGAATCTGCTGAATAGAATAGTCTTTCGGCTGAATCTTTAAAAAGAAATTATCATGTGCGTGATTCTTTCTGCCTTCGTTTCGGCACTCACCTCTTACAATGCCGGTTGCGGTCAAGGGTAGTGATGAAAGAGTTTTGTGAAGCTGTGCGATCGTGACATCAATACATTCAACTCCGGCAAGAACATCATGCTCTATATAAAGAAGCTCATCCTCAGAAAGCTTATCTGATTGATTGCGACATTTATCATAGTCCCATTTACCCAGAGCCTTCTTTGTATCAACGTTTAAATCCTTCGCCCATTTATCAAGGGACCTTTGCGCAAGTGCAAGGGAATCTTTAAAAATGATACCATTATCCCATGTTATAGAAAGAGGATAAAGCGGTTTTGTGTTTAATTGGTCTTTAGGAAAGCCAAACTTTTCAAACATGAACTTTCTTATAAAGATCCAGTCATAAGAAAGGTTATGCCAGAAGATATAAATAACTTCGCCTTCAAGCTGTCCCCGGACACGTCCGAGCATATCACAAAAGTCCCTGGGGGACTGTCCCCAGAGCGTAACAAGGTTACGGCCATAAGCACGAAAAGCAACTGACCATGCGCAAATATGATTGTCTTTCTTAGACAGACCCTCTTTTTTGCTTGTTTCCGTATCAGCCATTATTATGACATTGTTATAAGTAGTCTGGGATTTGTTTGACCTTCTCTTAACGATTATGTGCTTTAATAAGGAAAAGTCAAAATCCTCCCAATATAGCATTTTATATTCCGGCCAAGCTGCCGACTCTTTCCGGGCTCTTAATGTAGCCATATATTAAAGCTCCTAATCATTAAAATAATCTTCAATATCCGACTCTGAAGCATCAACCCATTCAGACGCATTTTTAATAAGATCTCTCAGCTTCTTTCTGTCTTTTGCATCAGTCAGACCAAGCTTCGCCCATTGTGATCTTTTTCTTAATACAGCAAGCGCATTTTCTTTATCAATGCCGGAAAGCGTGAAATTTGTATTTCCCTGGATTGAATCAATGACCTTCTGTGCTCTTTGTATATTACCGATAGCGCGCAAGACTGTTTTGGATCCGAAAGATGTTTTTTCAACAAGCTTTTCAAGAACGCCGCTTTCAAAGAAGTCCCCCATGTCACCGGTTGTGAATTTAGTTCCGTATGTGGCATTAATCTTATCGGCTTTATTTCCGTATATGCTTTTAATACCTTCTTTTGTAGATGATGGGCTTGTTAAGAACTCTTTAGCAACTGCAAGCTTAGCCCTAAAAAGTTTAGGCTGCTTATCCGGGTCTGCTATCTTAGCATTAAATCTTCGCTGTCCGAACCCTTGCAGTTCTTTCATTGCTTTAGCATATGCATAGCTTTGAACTTTTTCAAATCCCGGCTCTTTTGCATATTGTTGCAATCTTACAAGCCGTTGATCCGCAACCTTAAAAAGTCTTATTGCGTAAGCTCTCTGGGTTTCTCCTTCCTTTCTTGACACGTCGTAAGGTTGTTCGTATTCGTTAACTTTCTTTTGTGCCATCTTCTAAAGTCCTCCTCTCTGTCTAATGTGCAAAGCCAAGATATAATGCACTTGCTTTAGTTGTTAAACACCTTTGAATAAATACAATGCATCAAACATCACGCCCCTTCCCGTCCTGGATAAGCCAGACTATAAAAGCACCGACAAAGGAGCATACAATAAACATAAAAATTGCAAATAATATGTCAAGAATTGATATTGCCATATTTTAAACCTCCTTAATCTCGATTGATTTAATATAATTACCCCAATCATCACCCTGAGCATAAGCAAGCTCCATCCTTGCGCTGTCTATTGTTGCATGATGCATCCCGGAGTATTCAACAAGGTCTGATTCATCATTATATTTATGGTCAGCCATTAAAACAAAATAATGATTGCCATCTGTTAATAAGAAAGGTTCATCTTTATAAGTCATTATTTACCTCCATAAACCAAGAAAAGCCGGAGCCATATGACTCCGACTCCCTTGAATACCCAAAACCAACGAAAGGAAACAACTTGATTATAACAAAGCTTCAATGCCTTTTTCAATAGCTTCCTTATCAGCATCCGAAAGATTTGCATACACAATATTGTAATACTTACCATCTTTGCCCTTGCGCTGCGGAAAAGTGGGGAAAGAATATTCCTCTCCGTCCTTTTCTCCCTGGATGAGAATGCATCCGTAAATTGTGACTCCGTCGATCTTAACATCAAAGCCGATGTTGTGCTGTCCGTTCTTCTCCGGGAACTCAATCGCGCGGAGCACCTTGATCTCGTGGTCAACTGCCTTTGTTTCCTTTGATTTCTTACCTACTGCCATAATTTAAACCTCCTTATTATTGTTCTTTCTGGCATTTTTAATAGCTCTTTTTATATCAGCCTTTGCGGATGCATTGGCTTTTATAACACACTTTTTACATACATTAATTATTGTACCATCTTCAAGCTCTATTCCGACACCTGCCGGGATGCCGTACTTATCATTACCCGGATAGAAGAGAGCCCCGCACATGTCACATTTAATCTTCTGTTTTAACATCCTCTCCCCTCCTTTTCCATTCGGAATATTCTCCTGCACAATTACGACACGGTTCCTTATCCCCGGGGCAATCTTTATACTTACACGTTTCACACACATGAACAGGTTCAAACTTACTTCCAACTGTACAATCACTGCGGGAGCATGTTTCATCAGGCGTTGAATATGTACAAACCTCACACAGCGGAATGTCTTGATCTTTATGGTCTTCAATCTTAATATCAAGAAGTTTTAACAAATCATTAGTTTCTGCTGATGATAAAGAAAGCCCGACCATCTCCCCGGAGTTTTCATATATTATGTTATTTGTAATCAAATTCCTAAGAGCATTTATTACTCCATAATCACGGTTAAGTCTTGTCTTGTAATCTCTTTCGTCGTTCTCCAGATATTCAATCCGATCATACTGCGCTTTAATTAGACTGTCTTTGTTCCTGATGTCGATTCGCAGATTGTTTATATCGCTTTTGAGATTCATAATCTCGCTGACTAAGTATTCCTTAACTTTCATCATCCATGTCCTCCAATATTATATTGATGCAATCACCGGCGCACATTACATAATGATTTATAAGCTCTGTGTGCACCTTGCTTGTTATGATTCCGTTTTCTTCGCAGATAATCAGAAAATTATCTATATCATCAAGACATTTAGTAACCGCCCATACAGTTGTAAGGCCGTTCATGTGCTCACTGCATAACAGGTCAATCTTTTCTTCAGCAGTCAATTAAAACACCTCCGTTCATTAAGATTGCCGGAGCTTCGTCCGGGTGATGGTCTGATGCTGCAAAAGCGGTTACCATGTCATAAGCATCAACCAGGTCTTTAAACTCTCCGATTATGCGCCCATCAGAAGGACCGCCGGCAATTAAAACTTCATACATTTTCCATCACCTCCAAACTCTCTATATAATAATGTTGCAATCCTCTGTCTGTCCTCCGGATCATCAAAAGCATCTTCAACTATTGTTGAGATTGCTGCGGTAAAGCCTGTTACTTCGTTGGGACCTACCTGAGAAATTCCCTTTAAGATTTCCCTTGCGGTTGCAATTACAAATCCTAACTCTCCCTCGACTTCAACTCTAAGTCCCTTGTCGTCCGTTGCTGTGATCTTGTTCATTCTGTTTCCTCCGTTTTAAAATTTAGTTTTTCTATACCAATCAAGAGCGGTCTGTATCTCATCTTCTCTTAATTTGTATTTCTGTAATGCTGCATTGAGATTCAATCTCTGGCCGTCGGCCTTGCAATAATATGTGTTGCCGTCCAGGAATATATCCCTAAGCCAGTCCCTTATCTGTCCGGTCCAATCGTTTTGAATACGAACATAGCATTTATATTCCCCGTTTAGTTTTACAATCTCATAATCGTAAACGCTCATATGACTCCTTTCTGTAGCTCCTTGCTACAATAACCACTATAAACCCAAAATATGAATAAACTTTTATATAAATATGAACAGATTGTAAACATATATTTAACAAAATATTGACAAACACTTGTTCTTATAATACATTATAGGTGAAAGCTCCGGGGCGGATCAGCGGATGACCCCCGCATCTATGTGCGGTCCGCTTGCTTAGTCAGCAGCCAACCGCTCCGGCTCTTTCCGGAAGGAGGTATATTATGAAGATTGCTGACGTTTTAAAGCTTAGCTTATCAGGCTATAGCGCAGACCAGATCAAGGAGCTTAAGGCTATGGAAGCGGATGCTCCGGAGATCATTGACATTGCCAAAAATGGTAAAGGCTTTGATGAAGTCAAAGAGCTTTACACTTTTTCAAAGGACTTGCTTTCTGATGAAGGCAAGAAACCGGAGGGAGATGAGAACGAAAAAGATTCTACTACACCACCGGATCCGAAAGAGGATGAAGATCTTAAGGCTGAAAATGAAAAGCTTAAAAAGACCATTGAGGATTTACAAAAGGAGAATAAGCTTAAAGATCTTTCCGGGGATGAACCCAACGAGATCGATGAACTTAACTCCGTAATCAGTTCGTTCATGTAATAAGGAGGAAAAGAACATGGCAAGAGTTTTGACAGTTAAAGATGCACATACTCTTATGAATCAGCTTGTCAGACAGGCAACAGGCCAGGCAGCTATTGCAGTAGTTGATGCATCAACTTTCGTTTCTGCCGGTGAAAAGGTCCTTGCAACCGGTACAGAAAACACAATGAACGCGCTTTCACTTGTCCTTGGCCGTACATTTGCGGCTGTAAGACCTTATAAGGCGCGCTTACTTTCTATAAACGCGATCAACACCGGCGTTTATAGTCACAGAATCCGTAAAATTTCATATTATACAAAGGACGCAGTTGCATCAGGTTGGTTTAACACCGATCTGTATACCAACCATGCAGAGGGCTTCACTGCCGGAGAGAATATCGGAGGGACTCCCCCCGTTGCTCAGTCAACTAAGTCACAGTGGGAGCAGAACATCCCCATGCCTCTTGAGATCAACTTCGGCGGATCTTCGACATGGCAGGATGTCATCACCATGTATGAAGATGAGCTTCAGCAGGCTTTCAACTCCGAAAGCTCTTTCAATGCTTTCATTGAAGGAATCCTTGTTAACCATGGAAACCTTATTGAGCTTCAGAAGGAAGCGTTTAACCGCATGACACTCCTTTCAGCAATTGCCGCCCGTAATTACTTAAGCGCTAACTTTGCATCAATGAAGATTAATCTTACTGCTGCGTACAATAGCTATTTTGGAACTACGTACACTTCCGCACAGCTCCGCAGCACTTACCTTACATCTTTCCTTGAGTTCATGACTGCTAAGATCAAGGAAACCGCAGACCGCTTCACTGAGAACGGCACCGCTTATCATGATCCTATGACTAAGACTGTTGGAGCAGATACTTATTCGATTCTGCGTCACACCCCCAAGGATCGTGAAAAATTGCTCCTTTTTGGTCCGCTCTGGCGCTTAGCTGAAAGCATCGTAATGCCCGAGATCTTTAATGACTCTTATCTTAAACTTGACACACAGTTTGAAGCTGTAGAGTTCTGGCAGTCCAATGCATCAGACGCGGCAAGAGCTCAGGTTAAGTTTAACGGCGCTTACATGGATTCTAACGGAGTTCAGCAGGCAACCGGAGATCAGGAAATCCCTTATCTTGTCGGAGTGCTCTTTGATGAGGATGCACTTATGACTGACTATCAGCTTGAGCGCGCAACCGTCACAGGTCTTGAAGCTCGTAAGGGATATAGAAACAACTGGCTTACTTTTGCAAAAAATGCAATCGTTGACCAGACTGAGAACATGGTAATCTTCACCATGGAGGATTAAGGAGGATACAAGATGCCCGGTTACGTTCCATTTAATTATGAACAAATTAATATTGCGGCCGGCACTTATAACCCTTCACCTGTTAAAGCTTACAATAACAGATCTTTTGCATTTTGGGCCCGCTCGCTTTTTCAGCGGGCTCTTAGTGTAGTAGAAATAAATCTTCCGGATGATTGGTCCGGCACGATTTATGATTTCTTTTGTTATTGCTTATTCAAGTGGGGTTATCTTCCGGTGTTTGAGCTCAATGAGATGGGAAAAGTATTTCAGCCCGGCCCTCTTGGCGGATATAATTTTTGGTATGCTCCGACTTTTGCAACAATATCCAATCCGGCATTGAAAAATTCTTTGAAGCTTGCAATCGGTGATTCAAAGGTCGATAATGCGGACGGAGTGTGCGAAGTGTTAAAGCTTACGCCTGATTATTACGGTATATGGGACATCATTGAATATTATGCCGCAAAGCTTTCAACTCTTGATAACGCTATTGACATGTCACTTATAAATAATAAGTTTGCTTTCTTCTTAGGCGCTAAAAATAAGGGCATGGGCGAAGCATTAAAAAAGATGCTTGATAAGATAAACAAAGGGGAGCCCGCTGTCATTTATGATTCTAAGATGGCTGATGATCCTACATCTAAAGACGTTCCCTGGCAGTTCTGGGATAGAGATCTGAGAAAGTCTTATCTTACAACTGAGCAACTTGCAGATTTTAAAACCATTCTTCATAATTTTGACACTGAGATAGGCATCCCGACACTTCCGATCGAGAAGAAAGAAAGGATGATTGATGCAGAAGCCAGAAGCACAGATCAGGATGCTCTTTCCCGTTCTGATGTATGGATAAAGACGTTCAATGAGTCCGCTAAAGCGGTTAATGCACGATATGGACTTAACATAGCTATGAGAAGGAAGGAGGTAAAGACAGATGGCAACAATGAGTCTGATCGGACTTTACAATTATGATAACACGCTTTTTGATGGTCTTACCCTTCCGGCCGGCATTGATAAAGATATATGCATTAATGAGATCTTAAGAAGATGCGGAGAGTTTGAGCTAATCTACAGTGATCTTGATTTTAATAAGTCAATGATCGCGCAGTTTGGAAATAAGCACAACCGCACGTTTACAAAATGGGTTGAGGGACTTGCTGAGGAATTTAATCCGCTTCATAACTATGACAGGCATGAGATTTATACAGACACGCATAAATCAAACGCATCATCAGAAAGTGAAACGGAAACATCATCCAACGCAGACAGAAAGGTTAGTGCTTATGATGCTACTACAATGCAGCCAAAGGAAAATGAAACATCCGGAGGAACCGGAAAAGGTTCTGCATCCAATAGCTCCGAAGATGAGATTAAGCACGAAGCACATCTTTATGGTAATATTGGCGTAACTACATCAACCCAGATGCTTGAGGACTTCTTAAGGGTTGAAAGATGGAATATTTATGAACACATTGCAGATATATTTTGTGATGAGTTCTGTATTCCTGTTTATTAAAGGAGGTATGAACATGAGTGTTTGGGACAAATATCCTTATACCGATTTCCATGAGCTAAATCTTGATTGGATCATCAAGATGGTCAAGGAAGTCACAAAAGAAATGAACGATTTTAAAGTTGTTAACCAGATTGTTTGGGGCGGTCTGCATGATCCGGGGAAAGAGTATCCCAGATGGTGCATTGTTGATACTCCTACACATGAGGGGTATATTTCAATTCAGCCCGTTCCCGCAGGAATCACGATTGACAACGAAGATTATTGGCGCCAGGTTGCCAATTATAGCGCACTCTATGCTGATTTTCAGAATAGAATTGTCGCCCTTGAAGATGATATGGACCTCTTAACTCACAGACGTGTGCTTTTTGTTGGTGACAGTTACGCCGTATCTCTTCCTAAGAATTATCCTGAGTATGTAGCTGAATATTTAGGATTATCATCGGATGACTACTACGTTGCGGCCAGAGGTGGTGCGGGATATCATGGTTACGGCGGTGAAAATACATTTTTATCGTGTGTTGAAGCCATATATCCTAACATCGTTAGCCCTGAAACCATCACCGATATTGTTATTGTGTCCGCCTATAACGATATTTTTGAAAACCCGATTACAGTTGCACCTTACTACACGGCTCTTATAAATTATTTAAGAACCAACTTTGCTAATGCTAAAATATATCAGGGTTGGTGCGGTTGCTTCTTCCAGCTCATGACCGCAAGTGTGCATGATAATATTAAGAAGCTCATGAATACTTTAACAAGCCCTTGGGCTACACCCATGACAAACCTTGAATATGTAATGGTAGACTCGGGCTGGACCGGGGATGATGAAGAACACCCCACAGATCTCGGAAGCCAGGTCATTGCATACCGCATCACAGAGTTTTTACTTGGTAAAAACATTGATATTGCTTATGGGCCTACTGCATTACAGATCACAAACGCTTCAGGTTTTAGCAATAGCACATTAGAAATCAGCGTAGAAATGAAAAATGGTGTTAAAACTATTCACTTTAAGGGTGACGTTATCCCCGACAGCGCAATAATATTCACCAGCACGCTTAATGTTGTCGGCACATATGGTAAAGGCCTTATATGGGGCAATTCCGCATATAAAGATTGCATCACGGTAAATGCTGATATCTACGTTGGCGGTACGCTCACAAAGAATATCCCGGTAAAAGTATTATTTGGCAATGATAGCGTAAATGGTCACTATATCGGAATAGGATGCGATGCAATCAATGGCAGCACCAACACAACTAAGATCAGTTTTAATCAGTCAACTAAATATGTAGGCGATAGCTTAACAATCTAATATACTTAGGTATATTCAATGAGCTCGGATCATTAAGGTCCGGGCTCTTTTTATGTTTCACAGAATGTTTCACAGAATGTTTCACAGAATGTTTCACAGAATGTTTCACAGAATGTTTCACAGAATGTTTCACAGTATAGAACGATTGTTCGTATTGGCTCCGCGCAAGTGTCGGTTCGGATCCGATGGGGGAATGGCGCGAGTGAGGACGTCTTGTCTATCAC
>ODAI013445551.1_pt1 | contig 13864 bp, 2 predicted proteins | sample 1539321 | NCBI WGS metagenome assembly ODAI01 (sample SAMN02144231, study PRJEB22623) | gut metagenome | biome: sheep rumen | host: Ovis aries | place: New Zealand
GGGCCGAAACCGTGGGGAAGTATCCCTATGACGGCAGGTACGACAAGTTCCCCGACTCCGTCTACCCCGCCCGTCGCTATTTCTATGCCAACAGTCGTATCTACACCTCAAATACGTTGCGCCAGGCCGACTATGATGCTGCTGCCAGCTGGAATGACGTGTTAGCCAAATACGAGAATAAGGGCGATGATGCCAGAGGTACAGACGTAGAACCCACCACACGGTCAGTGGCGGTGAAAACCCCGTTGAGTTATGGTCCGGCGGCGTTGCAGATCACCATCAAGGCTAATGCCACGAGGACGGAGCACTACCTGCTGGCCGACGACAGCAAATATACTAACTACGACGACAGCAAGGTAAGCCTTGATGCTAACCCCTTCCCGCTGACGGCTATCATCGTTGGAAGCCAAGTGCAGCAGAACTACTGCTTCGAGCCTGCCAGTCCTGGCGACAAGTCTGAGAAGGAGTACGCCATCTTCGACACACAGCCACTGGCAAAGAAGACTAACGGCAGTGAAACCAGCCTGGCAGCCGTTTGTCTGGGCGAAACCAACAGAAACACCCCCTCTGCACCAGTCTATACGCTGGGGCTGCAAACTAAGGACGAGTTGTCGCTGAAGGTGGCCCTGGAGTTTGAGAACAATAGCGACAAGGACTTTATCAGCGAGAATGGCACCATCTACCGTGGCACTAAGTTCTACCTCGTGGCCAGTGTGGTGCCCCCAGGTACTGAGGGCGTACAAAAGCGCGTACTGACGCGTGGCCACATCACTACTGTCAATCTGACAATAGGCAGTTTGAAAACCGCCTACAACGCTTTGCCTGACCTCGGTAGCGACAAGCTGAGACTCTTTGACACCGTCGAGGCCGGCATACGCCAGTGGCAGACAGGTGAGACCGGACAACACGAAGTACATAACTGGTAAGTAAGAAACAATAGCATAACTCATGAACAAGATACTGAAAGCGACATATCCACTGGTAGCCATGCTCGGGCTGACGGCAGCACTGCTGACGGCATGCACCGGCGACAGCGACGATGCTGCCGTTGGCGCCAACCGGCAGGTATGTTTCGTTTCAGCAACGCGCCAGTTCGACGATGGCAACGACACAACAGCTGGCAACGTGGCTGGTGTAAGCCCCTTCACAAGAACTGTGACAATGCCCAGTGAAGAGTGGGTCGGCTATCGTACACTCTATCCTGACAGCATACATAACATGCTGATGTTCATTGCCAAGGAAGGCAACAATCCTACATCCTCGGACGTCTCGTCACGTCTGTTCAGGTTTACCGGCGACAACAACGACTGGCGGGCCAATATCACTATTACCAACCCAGACGCTAAGTATAAGCTGTTTGGATTCCTGCCTATGGATGTCGACAACTCGTCCGACCATGCGTCTATCCAGGCGTTGTCGCCCATTGGTGGAGGTTCACCCAACTACGCCAACGGTGCGCAGCTCACCATTAACGGGCTGAAGGTGCTTACCAGCCTTGACCCCTGCGTCATTGTCGGTGTGGCTACGGCTGAAACCAGAGAGAGCGACGTAACGTTAGAGTGGGGCAAGTTTGACTTCCAGTTTAAGCCCAATAGTGACGCTACTGAAGTCACCGACTATGGTTTTATGCTCCTCGACCATCTTTACAGCCGGTTCTACTTCCAGCTTAGAGTCGATGCCGACTATGCAAAGATACGCACTATCCGTGTGAAGAAGATGACGCTCGACGCTCTGGCCGGCGACGGTGTGACGCCACTGCGCAGCGTCGACGCAACGGTAGTGTTGCGTCCTAACATCACCAACAGCAACCCTATCAGCAGTATCACCTTCACACCCAATACTGGCGAGCGTACCTTCCTGCTCTACGACAAGAAAGATACTGATGGTACGACACTGACCACCAGTTACGCCCAGGTAGGCACCTTCTGTCTGGCACCCTACAATCAACAGTGGTTTCGGCTGACCACTGAGTACGACGTAATGGACACGTCAGGTGCGGTCATCCGTCAAGACGAGGCCGTCAACAGCTTCAACACCTCTGCTTTCACCGGAGATAAAATTACCGGCATCAAGCCAGGTGTGGAAAACTGTATCCAGATAACTGTCCGGCCGACGTTCCTTTATACACTTACAGATTCCGATATAGAATTTAAGTTCGACAATTAAAACAGTGAAAACGAGATATAACATATTCGTCGTCCTGCTGTTCTTCACGGCATTGACAGTCCACGCACAGCATATCACCATAAGTGGCAATATCTATGGTGGCGGTAATGCGGGCCAGGTGGATGGCAACGCTACCGTCACCGTGTATGGCGGCGACATCAACAGAGTTTTCGGCGGTGCACGTATGGCTGATGTCGGCGGACGAGCCTTTGTCAATGTTGACGGAAAAAATGCTTCAGACAGCATTGTCATCAACTACATCTTCGGTGGTAACGACGTGTCAGGACAAATTGGTATGTCGGACTATCTGCCTACTGACCTGCGTGACACCACCCTCAACAGCATTGACAACACGTGGAATGCCTTCGTGAAGATTTCTACCGACACAGTGCCTGGCGGAGCAGCCAGCGAAAATGCCGTAAAGGTGTTTGTCGGCCAGCTGTTCGGTGGCGGCAACGGCGACTACACTTACCGTACCGATACCGTACCGCCCACGACGGAAGACGGTGATACGGTCATCACTTATAAAGTGTTGGATGCACAGAACAACACGATAGCCACCAGTAGTACAATGTTTACCAAACCAGACATCACCAAGACCTATCTTGAAATACTTGGTGGTTCCATTGGCTACGTATATGGCGGCGGCAACAATGCCACTGCTTTAGAAAAGACGGTCATCAACGTCGATAACCCAAGCGCAGTGGTTAACAGCATACTGAATGGTTCCGTCGAGGTGCTCACCGAAGAACGTCTCAGAACCAAGATGGGTATTAACACGGCATTCACTCACCCTGAGAGTCAGAACTTCCAGATAGACCGCCTGTTTGGTGGTAACAACAAGGCCGAGATGTCCATCCGGCCGACGTGGAACCTCCGAAGCGGTTCCATACGCGACCTCTACAGCGGTGGCAACGAGGGTAGGATGACATCGAAGGAAGGTCTGCTGCTGGAAATTATGGAGTCCTCACGCATTGTGGTAGATAACGTCTACGGCGGATGCCGTAAAGCAGACGTCGACCCGAAGGAAAACGGTGTGCGGGTGGAGACGGTGTCCAGCCCTGCCGGTTATAAGTTTCCCAATAATCTGGCCGCTCGTGTCATTATCCGTGGTGGCGATATTAACAATGTTTATGGTGGCAACGACATCTCTGGCAAGGTGTACTTCGGCAATGCTGTCGGTGTGTATGCCGACATCCGTGGCGACATCTACGGCGGTGGTAATGGCTCCTATGCATATACCGACAATGAAAGCCTGAGAAGCAGCCTGCTCTATGGGGATTTCTATTACAATCCCGACTCGGTGTTGGCGGCTTCTGGTGTGAAGGCTACCTCTGAAGCCATGAAGTCGGTGCAGGCTCTCAACCTCTTCCGGCCTAATGCTGAGCAGGTGTCTATCCGCATCAAGGGCTTCGAGGATAACACTACCATTATCGGCGGCTCCATCTATGTGGGTGGCAACAGTGCCACGATGAAGCCTAAAGCTACGCAGGCTAACCCCTTGCTGGAACTGAAGATAGGTTCTTACGTCATAGCCGACAAGGTGTTCATGGGCAACAATGGCGAAAACATGGTGGACAGCACCGAAAATGGTGTACTGGCGAAATATGCAGGCATGGTGGAAGGTGTGGACTTTAGTACGCTGGACCTCACAGTCGACAGCGTTTTTGCTGAATATATGGAGGGATGTGCTATGAGCCTGCGCCCGTCGGTTGTGTTCGACAGCAAGGATAATAATGACCCGGATACTTATGTCGACTTTACCTCTTATTTTGGCTCATTCTATTGCGGAGGTAACGTTGGCAGTATGACCTACAAGGGTACCAACACGCTGAACTTCAACAAGCCTATCTATATATATAATAAGATAGTAGGAGGCTGTAACAATGCCTTCGTTCCTGCGTCAAAATATAATGCAGCCTACGAGGGCGGCATCCTCGTGGCACTGACCGAAGCAGAGAAGACCGTGACAACCAACAAACTGGTGATGAACTTCGACGGCACACTGTTGGTTCCCAAGCGGCTGAAAGCTGACAGAACGCTGGAGTGGAATACCAAGACATGGCAGGTCTCGAGCGATTCTCCTGCCTTGTTAGTTGACGCTCCTGCGGGTACTCCTGCTGGCAGTTTGCGCCTTGACGGTGGTAACATCTATGGAGGATGCTACGAAAGTGGCATCGTCAATGGTGACGTGGAAATCAACATCAAAGACGATGTAGTGCATAAGGACAGCGTGTTTGGCGAAGGCAACAGTGGCGTACTGTTGGCCAGTCAAAGCAATGACGTGCTTGGTACGGCTCTTAACGTTTTCGGTGCAGGCTATGGCGTACAGTCTAAGATTAACGGTAACACAACCATCAATCTGCAGGGAGGCTATGCCTTCCACACCTACGGCGGTGGCGAGCAGGGGCGCGTCATGGGCAACTGTACGACAAACCTCAGCAGCGTGGCTGGCCACACGGCGGTGGTAGACAAAATCTACGGCGGCGGATTGGAGGGTGCCATTGATGGTAGTGTCTATGTACACTTAGGCCGCGGTACGGCAGGTAATGTTATTGGCGGCTCATGCAATGCTGATATTGACGGTCATGTCGAGGTGTACGTGGGCGACATCGGATTCCCCACCGTTAGCGGCAGTGTGTATGGTGGCAATGACTTTGGCGGAACGATTAACACCTTGTTTGACCATGCAGACAAGATAAACAGTACCGACGATCGCGACATGGTGTATGCCCGGGCGAATACTCAGGCGGCAACGTACGTGGAATTTATTCAAGGGGATGTTAGCAGCGTCTTTGGCGGCAACAAAGGTGCTTATGACTATAAAAACCAGCTTTACAGGAAATATACTACTGCTGATGGCCTGGTAAAGAAGGACGACTTTAAGAAGCCCCACATCAGTAATGCCTTTGTACAGTTTAGTCCAAGCCTTACCAAAGAGAGCAAAGTGCGGAATGTCTACGGTGGCAGTCAGGGGTATCATGCCGAGGAGTATAACAACAAGATGCAGGACCGCAGCTACTTGCTGGTGAATTTTACGGACTCTATGGATAAAACAAATAAGTTCATTAGTGACAGCACTCAGTTCTTTGGAGCCGGCGACTATGCAGGCATAGGAATGGGGATTCCTGCAGCTACGGCTTTGGAAAACACTGACAGTGTTACTGCTACGGCTGTTGTCGACTTGATTCATGGCAATGTGAGGGACGTTTTTGGAGCCAGCTATCGTGAGGGCATCACGCGACGTACTATTGTCAACGTGCCCGACTCATCCTCCGTCACCGTGAACCGTATTTTTGGCGGTGCATACGGACTGGATATTGACAATCCCTGCGATGTCATCGAGGCTAATGTCAACTGGAGTAGTAAGAAAGCTATAGCAGAGGGAGCACCGGAAGATGTCGACACAAGGGGAAACCAGAAGGCCGGCGGCATCTATGGTGGTAACAATAATGCACGTCAGACGCTTTTCGCCAGGGTGAACATCAATTCCAAGGTTACTCAGAACACTATAGGCTACACCGGCAGGATTTTCGGTGCGGGCTATGGTAAAGACTCTTGGGCGTGCTATACCGAGGTGAACCTGAACAACGGTGCCAACGTCTATGAGGTCTATGGCGGTGGCTATGGCGGCAAGGTGCTCAACAAAGCATCCGTGCAGGCATGGGGGGTCGATACGACAATTGTAGAGTATAGCTATCCTCAGGTAGATTCTGTTGCCAGTGCCGTCATGAAGAAAGCTGAACTGGATGGTAAACAGTATGATGCCAACGTGCATGTCTATGAAGGAGCCTATGTGGGCAACTATGCCTATGGTGGCGGACTGGGTGCCGATGCTGTAGTCAGCGGTACTACCTATTTCGATTTGCTGGGTGGTACGGTCAACAAGGATGTCTATGGCTCCGGTACCAGCGGCGACGTACGAAATCTCCATGAGGATAAGGGTTCCACCACCTTTATTGCCAGCACCAACGTGTTTATTAAGGGCGGCAGTGTGCGTAATGTCTATGGCGGTGGTTGGCGCGGCAGCGTAGGCTATCATAAGGACAGCCTTCACATGTCCAACGACTACGATATTCTTGGCGAGTCGCACGTCGTCATCGGTACACTGGAAGGCACGGGCTTCAAGGACGGTGTGCCTGCTATTAAGCGTAACGTCTATGGTGGCGGTGAGGGCGGTGCTATCTTCGGCACGGCCTACGTAACGGTCAATAACGGTCGTATCGGTTACCGCTATAACGAAACAGACGGCCAGTACATCGAGGAACTCGACGATGACGGCAATGATGAAGTTGACAATCTGCTTGATGAAGGCGGCAACGTCTTTGGTGGCGGCTATGTGGCCAACAGCTATACCGACACTACTGTTGTCAATATGTATGGCGGCATAGTCCGAGGCTGTCTGTATGGCGGTGGCGAGATAGGTCCCGTAGGCCGCGGTACGGTGAACCCCCAAAAGCCAGCCGGTAGTTTTGTCAATGAAGATGCAAAAATCTATAAGGGCGGCAAGACCTATGTCTGTCTGTGGAAAGGTCACGTGCTGCGTGACGTCTTCGGTGGTGGCCGTGGTTTCGACAACTGGAATGGCGAGGGCTACATGACCGACGAAGAGAGACTTATCATGGATCTCAGTTCCAAGGGTTACGTTTTCGGTAGCACTGAGGTGCGTATCCGAGGTGGCGAGATAGGCACCCGCCAAGGTGTTAACAAGGGTTATGGCAATGTTTTTGGCGGCGGCAATGTAGGCTTTGTCTATAGCGCGACGGGCGTGAAGAAAGGTAAGCGTACTACGATTGGCATGGAGAACCTATCCAATGGTCTTCCCCTTGATGGTGGTGGCTATTATTACTCTAAATGGGTTGAAGACAGAGCAGAATGTCAATTGAGCCTTGACTGCAATGTCGTGGTGGAGCCTTATTGTGAGGTGACGTCTGACAGTGGCATTACCATTGACAATTCCTATAGCAAGGGGCAGTTTGTGCCCATTGAGGAGCTGTGCAAGTTGAGCGACAAGGAAACAGACGCTGACCAATGGTCCAGGATAGACTGGGAGTCGGGCGTCACCATCCATAATGCCGTCTTTGCCGGTGGCAATGTGATAAAGGGTAGCGACCAGGTGTCGGTCAATACCGCCACCGTCTATGGTAACGTGACGGCAGCTCTGCGTGATGCCTACAACCGCGACCTCATCACTGTTGGTACTGAGCATGTAGGCGGACTCTACGGCGACGGCAACCTGACCTTCGTCGACGGATGGCGCGAGTTGCACATCGACAGCTATGGTACCGACTACTACAACAACGACGAGACCATTACGAAAGAAAAGTATGAAAGCATGAGCGACCGCGAGCGTGCATATTTCGTGCTGAACTACCGTTGCATTAACGAGTGTACTGGCAAGGAAGGTGTCATCACCGTTGGTAAGCGTATGACGGCCGATGAGTTCAAGGAGGCATTTGACTATGATAACTATAATGATTCAACCTATACTGCTGATTACAAGAATTACATCAATGAGGATGGTACACCGAATCCTGCGTATTTTGAGGAGTTAGGTTTCTGCTCCATCTATGCCGGCCGTCTGTTGAACACCATTCAGCGTTGCGACATGGCTGCCGTCTGGGGCAGCCGTATAGTGCTGCAGGGAGCCCGCGACCGTGTCCCCGAGAAAGCCGACTATACGCGCTACACCTTGAACCGTGTAGGTGAGCTGTCGCTCAACCAGCGCAAAAATCCGAAGGATAGCAGTGAAAAACATGAGAACTACTTCGGTATCTACAGTATCGTGAACTATTTGGGCAATCTGACCAGCGACGTTTTCTTCACTGAGACGGTAGAAGCAGGAGAGACAACTGCAATTCGTAAGACAAACAGTTCCAATTCTGACAACCTGGCAGATGGTGTTACTACATATTATAAGTGGAAGATGGATCACCGAAACAAGAGTAACCGCAACAACGGCATCAGTGCCAACAAGGTGTCGCTGGCTTCGGGTGTCTACCTTGAGATTATCCGTGAGGAAAGTGAGAAAGCCGACCATACGGAGTGGGGTCTCATTACCGGTGTGGTACAGCTCGACCTGATTGACGTGAAGACAGGTCAGGGCGGTGGCTACGTCTACGCCCGCAACCAGCACGGTAAGAAGGTGTGGCACAAGGACTGGGACAAGGTGAACCTCTCGCCCTACAACTTAGAGGCTCGTACCTATAAGCGGTTTACCTATGAAGAAGATCCTGACAGCTTGATGGAGATTGAAACCTCTGGCAACTTTGTGCATAACACCAAGCAGATAGTCGACGACTGCTATCCAAATGCTAACGCCTACATGGGAACGGAGAAATCGCCTGCCCACTACTGGTATATTAAGGGTTCTATCTATGTCTATGACCAGTATATCTCGGCTTATACCGGTTCGGCCAACGCGTATGCCAAGATGGTAAGCATTCCGCTGACCATTTCAGCAGCTTCCCACGGCAAGATGACGTTGCGCGACGTGCAGCCCAACCGCTATGCCTACTACGGCACTGACGGACGGCCATTAGGTGACAACGGCAAGGCAGTCATCAACGAGATAACTTATCAGGCAGGCGACCCCATCGACTACTGGAGCTACCAGTCGTTGGGCGTGAGCGACCAGTCGCTTTTTGTAGACAGTGTCTATACTACCATCAGCAAGTGCTTGATGACGGAGGAAGCCACAGAGAACGACACCATCATTGCCGGCCACATCATGCTGCCTGGTGAATACGCAGTATTGCGGAAACAAGCACAGAAAAAAGTCGTTAGCAGCGATGACGGAGCTGAGGCAGTACCCGCCGTTTACGATCCTGAGAAGCAGGAGTGGGTAGCCTTCGACCATGTGTTCCGCCTGGCTAACAATATCGGTCATAACACCGGCTATGCTTTAACTTTAGACTTCAACAACCCATTGGAGTGGGATAAGTACTACTCGCTGAACGCGGGTCGTGGCAGTGACGGTAAGTTGAGCATTCCGAAGATTGAGTATGAGGACAAGAAGGGAACGTACCATACCGACCAGAGCCTTTACACTACAGGACCTACCTATACGCCCAAGGAGAGTGATGTTTATGCACAGCGCATCTATAAACTTGGTGAGATCATATCAGGGGAGGTACACAAAAACTATGACAATCATGTAAAGAGCCGTGTGACAGACCGTACCGACCAGGCTGAAGTGGAGCGTGCCTACGTGGTGACCACCGAGTTTGCTGCCGTAGACAAGGAGGGCACCGAGCGGCACTTCTATGCCGGTTCGCCGCTCTATGAGTCTGATTTCAATCCCGATCTGTGGAATTCGCTTAAAACCGACAAGAAGGTGGACTCGGCCATGGTGTGTACCAGTACGCTGCAGATAACCGACAAGGACTACATCTTTGCAGGCAGTCTGCTTTCGCCTGACAGCATTGCGTCCCTGAAGACACGTGTTGTCGCTGCCAACCTGACAACCGCTGCTGAAGCAGACAACTTCCTGCATGACTACCTCTCTGATGCATACTACTGCACCAAGGGCGGTCTATATGGCGGCAACTACTTTGAAGCGGGTAAGTCGTACCGTGCTATCGATACTTGGAACTCCATGTCGGAGGACGACCGCAGTCACTTCCTCTTTAATTACGATGCCTTCGACCTGCTCATCGACCCGAGCTACGGCGGCGGCTACGGTAACAAGTTCCAGTATGACGGCTACATGCCCGGCAGTACCAGCGATGCTACTATTCCGCAGTATAAGGGCTGTACGCCGCTTTCTCCCAAGATTTACTCACAGCCCCAGTATGTCGACTTCGAGGCAGAATATGTGGGCGACGAGGATCTTACCTATAAAGACGAGAATGACAGTCTGGTAACAATTAAGCGCGGTTATGAGAATCGTATTAGTCGCGTACAATTTGAAGATATTCCCAACGAGCGTGTTCACTGGTCGCCTATCATTGTCGACTCTGCAGGTGTCTTTTATGTGGCAAAGCAAGCCTTTATCCGCGGTGATGTGCCCTACACGGTAGGACAGATGATTGAGAAACGTGTGTACAACTCGCTGACCAAGAAAGAAAGGAATGAATATATCGACGAGCTGAATTTCAAGGGCGACGAGGCCGGCACAAAGGCAGCCCCCAAGTACTACTATTTCTGTCGTGAGCCATACGTCATCGGCGAACGAGGTGAGGGCGTACCCATCACCAATGAAGGTATCACGCAGACTGCCAAGACATATCATGTGGGTGACACCGTAACACAGAATATCCTGATAGTTCAATCAGAGTTTGACAAACTGGTCAACAAACAGACGGGTTTTGTCATCCATGGTACGGCTCCTGAGGAGACTGCCACGCTCTACGTCTCGCACGAGTCCGACATTCACGACCTGCAGAAGGAGAAAATCATCACCGTCATCTACCTCTACGAGTATCATGAGAGCGACGAGAGCGGTAACAACATCACGCCCGTCAGCGAGCGGCACATCGTCAACCTTCACATCAACTTCGAGAGCGGTGTGCCCGAGATAGGTGTGCTCCAGAAACCCACGACCATACTGCCGGGCACCACTGTAGGTCTGAAGATTCCTAACGTCGAGCCTGGTGCTTTCGAGATAACCAGTTCCGGATGGGAGGTATTTGCCAATGCAGACGATGCCGCCCTGCATACCAACGGCCAGCCGTTCTACAACAACGCGTCGCCCCTCTACTGGTATCAGAACGGCTACTACGTGGCCTACTATGCCCAGACTTACCTCGGCAAGACCTACTCCAATGCCGTGCAGTTCTCCGTGGCCAACTACCACGACTTGAAGAAGGTGATGGACGACACGCGGCACCACTACTACATTGACCACAAGGACGTAGACCGCGAGCCGAAGGTGTACATCGGCGACTACAGCCAGGACAACCAGAACGGTCTGGACATGCTGCGCGACCTGATAACCCTCACACATGGCAAGGAAGTTGCCGGCCATGAAGCGCTATCTATCGATAATTCTGGCAAGGAGCTGCGCGGTGGCAACTATCTGAAGTTCTTCCTACAGAGCAACCAAGAATACTCAGGCAATTGGGACACCCCGATAGCTAATGGCACCGATGAGTGCTTCAGTGGTGTGTTGCATGGTGATGGCTACTACATCAGCGGACTTAACAAGTCGCTCTTCGGCCATCTATGCGGCTCTGTCTATAACCTCGGTGTTACGGGTTCGTTCACTTCGGCTGGTGTGGCCGATACGGGAGACGGCTATGTCGAGAACTGCTGGATCAGTACCACGGGAGCACCCGATGGCAGCGTACGTGCCGTCTTCGGTAACCCGACGGAAGAGAACGTCACCCAGGTTCGTAACTGTTACTATCCAGAGACCTTAAGCTACAGCACGACAGATACCAATCATACCGGTCTCGCCCGTCCGATGCCGATGAAGGCGTTCTATAATGGTGAGGTGACCTATAATCTCAACGATTTCTATCTTTACAAGCGCTACTACGACCATACCAATGTAGGAGAGGGCGCATACACGTACAAGTACTGGAAGAACGTCACTAACCAGACCACGGGCGCAACCGAACAACAGCTGGTTGAAGGGAAGTACCACGACGACTACAGCCGCTTTGTCTACGTCGAGGATCGCTTCCAGGATGGCGACTTCATCTATGCCGGTGGCTCAGTACCCAGTTCAGCCGACGTCCGCCAGTATTTGGAGGAAGGCAGCACTACGCCTCAGTACTACCCGCTCTGGCCCGACGACTACATCTTCTTTGGACAGCTGTTAAGCTACGACTACGAGCGTAGCCATCAGGACGTACCGTCGCACATCAATAAGCTGGGCGACCGCATCCTGACCACAGGCAATGGCAACCGCGTCTACCGTGCACCAGCCTACTACCGAAGCAAGGAAATGGGTGTAGCCCACTTCAATCCGCATGCAGTCTTTGCCCAGACCAAGAAGGACGACGCCTCGGTGACAGCCTACAAGGACATGACCGCCATCGACTTCACGGGTTATAACGATACTACCTATAAGGAAGACCTGAGTGGCGGCTACTTCTTCCGGCCGCTGCTCGACGACGACGGACTGACCTACTTCCATAATGTTGACCTGACGCAAAACCTGCTTGTCTATACCGGTACGTCAGCTCCTGCCAGCGCAGCCACCGACCAGGTTGTTGCCAGAAGCCTGAGTGAGCCGGCATTTACCGAGACACGTGACGACTACCACACCGTGGATCTTAATACTCACGCCGTCTCGGGTCACCATGTGCGGTTGTCAGGCTCTGCCTATATGTCCACTGGCGACCACTTCCTCGTTGACAAGCAGGACTTCAATGCTCCTATCAGCTATCGCATGGCTGCTGGTCGCAGGATGTGGTATCAGCGTACGCCCGACAACTATGCCGGTCAGTATAAGGACGACAGCGGCAATACCGTCTATGACGACAAGTCGGGATGGGAGAGTATTAGCCTGCCGTTCAGCGTTGACATGGTGACCAGCCAGACAAAGGGTGAGTTGACCCACTTCTATCGTGTTGACAGCGATAACAACACCACTGCCGACAAGGGACGAAAGGGTCACGAGTACTGGTTGCGCCAGTGTACCGGCATCAGCAAGGCAACAGATGGAGAAGGCATCGCTGAGGCAACCTTCACCTTCCCCGATGCCGACGCCACTGCCGCTACCAAGGACTACACCAACTCCTTCCTTTGGGACCGCTACTACCAGTATGCCGACGGCGACCGTCAGGACCGCAACTCCGACACCTACCAGCAGCAGTACTACAAGTCGAAGGACGACGGCTATGTCCAGCATTATGAAGGTTATCCGCGCCAGCAGGCCGCCGTGCCCTACCTCCTCGGACTGCCCGGCTCGCGCTATTACGAGTTTGACCTCAGTGGCGCCTTCGAGGCAAAGTTCATCAATACAGCCCAGGCGCTGGAGAAAGTGCCGCGTCAGGTCATCACCTTCGCCTCCGCCGCTGCTACGGCGGAAATGCCAGTGACTATCGGTGTCAGTGATGACGAACTGGCAGACCACCGTGTGAGTGCAGACGGCTACCATTTCTATGGCAACTACCTTAACATCCAGGCTCCAGAGGGTCACTACGTGATGAATGCCCGTGGCAATGGTTACGACAAGATAACCAGTGCTACAGTTGCTGCCAGTCGTACGGTGCTGCCTTTCCGCACCTATTTCTCGGTCGCTGCATCCCCGACGCGCAGCATCCGCTTCAGCAACGAGCAGTCGCAACTCTATGGTGAAGAGCGTCCCGACATCAGCGATGAGTCGGTAGGTTCACTGTCGTTTGCCGTGCGCAACCATGTAGTCAGCGTCACCTCTTCGCTGCGCTATGCCACCGACGTATGTATCGTCAACGTGGGCGGCCTTGTGCTTCGCACCTTTACTATCCAGCCCGGCGAGACAGTCAGCGTTGACGTCCATGTCAGTGGAGTCTATATTATACGTGCTGACGGAGGTCGTCTCCAGCGTAAGCTTGCCGTGGAGTGATGGAGTGCTGTTCTTAACATCAGGTATTGCTAACATTTATGGCACACGATAATACTACGCAGCCCACACCCCAGCAGGGTGAGATCATCCTCTACCAGCCCGACGAGACCGTACGGCTCGAAGTCAGGCTGGAGGATGATACCGTGTGGCTGACACAGGCACAGATTGTGGCACTTTTCCAAAAGGCAAAGTCTACAATAA
>ODAI011323059.1_pt1 | contig 13863 bp, 21 predicted proteins | sample 1539321 | NCBI WGS metagenome assembly ODAI01 (sample SAMN02144231, study PRJEB22623) | gut metagenome | biome: sheep rumen | host: Ovis aries | place: New Zealand
CTTGAGCGCTTCCTTGCTCTGCGACACCCATGTGCGCACAGGCGGAGCCATCGTGCCCCACCAGTTCGGCGAGCCGACGAAGACGAGGTCGTACTTCGCGAGGTCGAGTCCCTCGATGGGCTTGATGGGACGCAGTGTCTTTCCGTAGCACTCCGGCTTCGCCTCGTCGCAGCACTTCTGGAAGTCGTCGCTGTACGGCGTCTCGGCCTTGATCTCGTAGAGGTCGGCTCCGGTCTTCTTCGCGATTGTCTCGGCGGCGAAACGCGTGTTTCCGCTCCATGAGAAATATACGACTGCGCATTTCATTTTCTTCTCTCCTTGTTTTTCGGTTGATGGAAGGGGGGTGGCGGCATTGTTCGTGGTGGAGGTTTCGTTTGCCGAAGCCTCCTTCGAGCAGCCCAGTCCGAATACCGCCGCACCTGCGACGGCCCCTATGCACTTGGCAAATTCCCTTCTGGTCATTGTTGTTTTCCTTTCTTGTGGGGTATATTTTGTCTCACGCAAAGTTCGCAAAGTACGCAAAGTAGTTATTTCATATATTCTCCTTAGCGCACTTCGCGAACTTTGCGTGAGGCAGTATCGGCAACATACGGTGCGAGGAGGTTTGGCAGCTGGAGCTTGGCGAAGCGCCCGACCCACTTTCCGGGATCGAACTTCGCGTCGCTCATGCACCAGCACGTCGTCATCCCGTAGAGCTCGCACATGAAAAGATGCACAAGTGTCTCGACGGGCGTGCTCTTTTTCAGAGACCCGTCCTTCACCGCGTCGTTGAGAAAAGCCGTCAGGTGCCTGTGATCGTATGCGTACTTGCCTCCGCACATGTCTCCCGGAGAGTCGGAAGGGTTGATTACCTCGCGCACCCACTGGCGGCACAGCTCCACGCCGCCACATGTCACGCCCTCCATGAAGCCCTTGAAGTAGAACGCAAGCTTATCGACGATCGTGCCATTGTGCTCGCGCGCCTTGCGGTCCACGTCGCTGAACCACTCCTTGCAGCATTCGAAGATGATTTCTTCCTTTCGCTTGAAATAGACGTAGAAGGTTCCCTTCGCCACGCCGCAGGCATGTGTGATGTCCTCGACGGATACGTTGGCGAATCCCTTTTCGTCAATGAGCGAACACGCCGTCGTGTATATCTTCCTGCGCGTCTCCTGCGCGATCTCCTGCCGCTTTGTCACTTGAAGAACTCCTATGAGGATTAACAACGACAGATATTATATCACTTCGCCGACCGCAGGTCAATGACCAACGGTCAGTGCGCGGGCTCTCCGCCGATTCAAGAGTGACGAGACCGTCGCCCTACATTTTCGCCACGGCGAAGTTCACGGTCTGCTTGGGGAACGCCATTCTCCGGGCGATGTCGCGCTGCGTCAACCCCGCCACGTTCCCCCTCGACCCTTCCGGCACCAACGCCGTCCCAGCCTCGTCCTCATCCGCCCGCTTCTTCCGCCTCAAGGCGGCGGAGCGGTAGCACACGGAATATTCATGGCCGTCCATCCGAGTCATTTCGCGGCGAGTTTGAGCCCTACGATTCCCGCGACGATGAGCGCGGCGGAGGCGATGCGCAAGGCGGAGGCGGATTCTCCGAACGCGACGATGCCGACCGCCACGCCGCCGATTGCGCCGATGCCCGTCCAGACGGCATAGGCTGTCCCCATCGGAATTGTTTTCATGGCGATGGCCAGAAACCACACGCTCAAAGCCATGCCTACAACAAAGACTGCGTCTGCGAGCGGATTTCTGAAGCCATTTGACATCTTGAGCGCCGTCGCCCAGACGACCTCAAACAAGCCCGCGACAATCAGTATAAGCCAGTTCATTCAACATTCCCTTTTAGTTTCCAGCAGAGCCAGGCGGCGAGCGTCTTTGAGTCGAAGATGGTGCCGTTGCGGATTCCGTCCTCGACTTCCGTCTCGGAAAGAACAACAGGATGCACATTCTCGTCGGGATCCTGGTCTTGCGCGTGGGCGGTTTCCGAGAGTTCCGCGAAGTAGAGGTGGATGCGTTCCTCGCAGTAGCCGGGCGTGCAGATGATGGTTGTAAGGAATTTGATGTGCGTCACTTCGTAGCCCGTCTCTTCGGCCGTCTCGCGCTTCGCGCCCTCGACGGGGTCTTCGCCCGGTTCGAGCCCGCCCGCGATGACCTCGATAAGCGCCTCTTCAGCCGCCTTGCGATACTGCCTGACGAACACGAACTTGCCGTCTGTCCGACGGGCGAGGATCGCCACCGCGTTGCCGTGGCGGATGACCTCGCGCTTCGCCCGGCGTCCGTCGGGCAGCTCAATGTCGAGAAGATCGACGCTGATGATCTTCCCCGTGTACTTGCGCTCCGTGGCGAGCGTCTTTTCAGTCAAGTCTGTCATTCTATTTATTTTACGATGTGCCAATATTAATAAACGGTTGCGTTAAGCTTTTTCAGGGATTTCTCAAGGCGATCAAACTCATCGCTATATGGATCTGCGTTATCCATACGCTCTTTGATGCTAAGAATCGATTTCATATAAGACATCCGTTGTGATGAATCAGGCGATTTTGTAATCATCGAGAGCTCTCCTAAAGAAATGCCGTTGTATTTGTCAGTCGTTTGTCCTTGACTCCATCTTACAAGAGGATCGGCTGGGTGGTATCGCATGAATGCCCTGTAATCATGTAAAGCAACATCTAAAAGATTGTGCCGTTTAAGAGACAGCATAAGTGCAAGTGCATATGCTGGAGAATAGTATGCAAAGTGCGAGTCAACTGCATCTCCGTCTGTAAAGAATTTGTATTTATTGAGATTGGAGGTCAGATTGCGATTATGGTAGATTTGTCTCAAATAAAGATAGTTAAATGGACGACACGTAAAATCGTTGCCGATGTGTTCGATTTCTTCATTATCATCATCAAATGTCATTGGCAGACCTTCATAATCAAATCTCTCGTTCTTCTCTCGATGAGTTTCCCAAAATAGCATTACATCATCAACAGGGTTTCCGCAAATATCGTATGCCTTATACCAGTGCTCGTCAAAGCCGTTAAACGCATTGCGTTTATAGGTCGTCATTTTACGTCCAAGTTCTTGGATAGAATCGGCTGAGACATATAGAATATTATCTTCACGGGGTGGCAGAAATGATTTAATGCGGTCAAAATTTGGAGGGAACAATTCATCATCATTTAGAACAAATCCGACCTTGTTGAAATCGGACTGTAGAAAATCCTCTTCACACATTTCCAAATCTATGAAGGAGACTCCGACTCCTCCATTCGGATCGTCTGCCCAATACAGCAGATTTTGTTTTTCATATGTTAGTTCAAATGCATTCGGATAATGCTCATCCCGGATTAAAGACAGCAAATTCTTATGAGCATTTTCTTTTCGCGTAATTTTACGAATGTCAATCATTTTGTCGGCCTCTTGTTTGATAGTTTGATGGCATCATAAACCATTCTGTCGTTAGTAGAGAAACAGCAGAATGTTACTTCCATGTCGGCGTGCGCCTTCAAGAACTCCTGTGTTTCTCGGACGGCTATCTCGGCCGCGTCTTCAATCGGGTAGCCGTACACGCCAGTCGAGATGCAGGGGAACGCCACGGACTTGCAGTTGTTCTCTGCGGCGAGAGCGAGCGAATTGCGGTAGCAGTTCGCCAGCTTCTCCGGCTCTCCGTGCTGTCCGTCGCGGTACACCGGCCCGACCGTGTGTATGACGAACTTCGCGGGAAGCTTGAATCCCGGAGTGATTCTTGCCTCGCCAGTCGGACACCTCACGCCCGGACGCACCTCCGGCACTTTTAGGCAAGCGTCGAACAGTTCCTTGCCAGCCGCACGGTGAATCGCCCCGTCAACGCCGCCGCCGCCCAGCATCAGCTGATTGGCAGCATTGACAATCGCATCGACCGCAAGCGTCGTTATGTCGCCTTGTACAATCTTCATCATGTACGACCCTCCACAAGTTCAAAACGCCTCATCGTCTTACCATCCTGTTCAATGATCTCGAAGAACATTCTTGCCGCCACCCGCCTTGCCTAAAGTCTATTCTTCGTCGCAGGGCACGGGGAGCCCCATGCGTCTGAACCAAGACTCGCCCCACCTGTCCATCGCCTTGACGATCGGCACGAGGGACTTCCCGAGGTCTGTGAGCGAATACTCCGTCTTGGGCGGCACCACGGGATAGACCCTGCGCGAGACAAGCTCGTCGCCCTCCATTTCGCGGAGCTGCTGGATGAGCATCTTCGCCGTCGCCTGCGGAATCGCCCGCTGCAGTTCGCTGAAGCGCATCGTCGTGCGGTGGTCGAGCCACCACACGATGATCGCCTTGTACTTGCCGCCGACGAGCGCCAGCGCCGCCTCCACGGTGCAATGCAGTTTTCGTGCCTGTTCCTTCGTCATATCAACACACTTCCCAGAAGGTAAGTATAGTACAAATTAGTGCCTACTTCCCTGTATGGGAGTATTATAGTATAATCCTGCGCGTTCCGCAATGGCAGGGAGCGTCTTCCTGTGCAAGACGGAAGGTTAAAATACGAAAGGATATCAAAAAATGGCAAAGAAAGATTTGGGCGTAGTCCCCGCCGTGTATCCGATGCCCGTTCTCATCGTAGCCGCGTACGACAGGGACGGCAAAGTGAACGCGATGAACGCCGCATGGGGCATGATCTGCGACATGGACAAGATAGCGCTCTTCATCAGCGAGGGGCACAAGACGACGAAGAACATCCTCGAGTCAAAGGCGTTCACCGTCGCCATTGCGGACAAGGCGCACATGGACGTCGCGGACTACTTCGGCATCGCGTCGGGCAACAACACGCCCGACAAGTTCGAACGCACGGGCTACACGGCCGTCAAGTCGCAGCACGTCAACGCGCCGGTGATCGACGAGTTCCCCGTCACGATGGAGTGCGAACTTGCGGAGGTTGTCTCGACCGAGACGATGTACTGCATCGTCGGCAAGATCGCCAATGTCGTCGCGGACGAAGCCGTGCTGTCCGACAACGGCAAAGTCGATCCGGCGAAGCTCAACGCGCTCATCTTCGACCAGTTCCAGAGCGGCTACTACGTCACCGGCGACAAGGTCGGCCAGGCCTGGAACGCCGGCAAGCCGCTCCTGCAGAAGAAGTGAAAACCGATGTCGCCCATCGCGCTTCGTTCCGGCGCCTGATGTGGAACGCGTGCCGGAAATATTTCACGAAGGCTTTTTTGCGTCCACTGACGGAGGCTGGGGTGATCGTGCGCCACGCGGTGTCGCACATTCCCTTGGGGCATGTGTTCGTCGCGTAGAACACCTGCCCGGCTTTCAAGACGGGGCACGGCTCGAGATTCGGCAAGGCGTATTCATCCGCAAGGTCTTTCTTGAGCGATGTCTCAAGCACTGTTATTTTTACGACTGTCATGCCACATTTACTCTTTGTTGATCACGCCTTTTTAAACACGAGTCCGCACTTGAAAGCGTCGGCGGCCTTTTCGCCGACGGCGTGTAAAACGCGAGCGTGCAGGCGTCCGCCTTGCCGTTCTCGTCATACGCCGCCGCGATGATCGCGGGTGTCGGAGAAACCACCGCCCGCAGTTTGAGAGATTTCTTCATATTCAGTCCTTCTTACATCGCCAGGATTTGTCGGTGTGCCTGATGGCATGATTATAGGCGAGGGAAACTACGGCTGCTGGCATGAGCGCGACGAGCGCAGGGTGGTCTAATAGTTCGTTCGGAGTCATGAATGCAGTAACTTCCCGACGGAGAATGCGGGGGCGACGGCATCGCCCATGATGCGATAGACGTGGGCGCAAGGGTCGAAGCAGATTGGCTTCATTTTCGCGGCGTCGGGCTTGCCATCGGTAAGTGCCGACTCCTCGACCGCGCAGTTGACAATCTTCCCGACGACGTTGCAGTTCTCCTCGTTCATCGAGACGAGTCCGCATTCGAGGACGAGCGGCAGCTCGTTGACGACGGGCGCATCCACGAACGCGCTCTTCGTCACGGTGAAGCCGCTCTTCGCCACCTTGTCGGGCGTCTTGTTGCCGCTCGCGATGCCGAGGTAGTCGCAGGCCTTCACGGCGTCAGCCGTGCCGAACGCGACGGTAAACGCCTTGCGCGCGGCGATGTTCGCCCACGTCTTGTGCCCGGTGTCGATGCAGATCGTGATCTCGTCCTCGAGCGTGATCCCGCCCCATGCGGCGTTCATCACGTCAGGCGTCCCGTCTTCCCCGTATGTGCCGATCATCAAAACCGGCATCGGGAACATCCAGTTCTTCTTTCCAAGGTTCTTTTTCATTTTCTTACTCCTCAATCAGTTCAAACCGTTTCATTGTCTTGCCGTCGCGCTCGATAGTGCGGCCAATCAGTCTATTCTGTTCGTCCGTCATCTTTTGTCAACGGACGAAGTTTGTGAAGACGCCGCTTTCGTTCGCTGGCGGAAGGATTCCTGCGTCACGTCCGGCCTTCTGGCATTTCATCGCGTAAACCATGTTGCGCGCGAGGTTGCGCAGCGTCTGAAGACCTTCGGGATCCTGCGGCACGTCGTCCTTCGTGAGCGCGTGGAACTCGTTCCAATAGCTGCTCCCGACGACGATCATCTGCGAGATGGTGGCATATTTGTTCAGTACGTCGAAGCTCGCGCTTGTGCCCGCACGTCGCGCAACGACGATGCTGGCGCACGGTTTGTGGTGGAGCGCGGCGTAGCCGTCCGCTCGCATCGTCGAGAAGAAGAGGCGGTCGAGAAAGCTTTGGATGCGTCCCGACGGATGCGCGTAGTAGACGGGCGAGCCGAAGACGAACCCGTCCGCCGTCTTTGCCTTCTCGGCGAACTCGTTCACGGCGTCGTCCGCGAACACGCAGCGTTTCAGCTCGGCGCACTTGTTGCAGGCCATGCAGTCTGCTACCGGCTTGGCGCCGATTGAGACGATTTCCGTCTCCACGCCTTCGGCGGCGAACGCCTTGGCCATTTCGTCGAGGCCCGCCTTCGTCGAACCGTCATGGTTCCACGAACCATTGAGCATCAGAACTTTCATGTTGCTTCCGATTTCCCTTGACGGTTTAGCGCATGTCGAACTTTTCGATCTTCATTTCGCCGCAGTCGTTGATTATGGCGACGTTCTTGACGAACGGCTCGGAAGCGGCGTGTGCTTCGAGCGCGGCCTCGTCGCGCCAGGTCTCGCAGATGAGCAGAACGTCAGGGCGTGTCGCAGACGCGAAAACGTCATAGGCGATGCATCCGTCCTGCTTGAGCGAGGCGGCTGTCAGTTCCTTGGCGGCGGAAAGGGCGCTGTCGAGACGGCCTTCCTTGGCCTGGAAGAAGCAGTTGAGTCTGAGCATGGTATTGTTCCTTTTTTTGTGGTTGTTGTCCCGATGCCTTGCAGGATGCCTGCATGCTTGTCGCGGCAAAGGAATTATATAGTTTCTGCTCGCTAAATGTCAACAATGAGCAGGACGTCTGTGACTATATGTCGCTGGGCGGAATCTAAGGCTGTCTTAATTAGTCTGCTTCGCCAACCTCCAGCAGAGCCAGGCGGAGAGCGTCTTGGAGTCGAAGATCGTTCCGTTGCGGATGCCTTCCTCTGCCTCTTCCGCAGAGAGCACGACCGGATAGACGTTTTCGTCGGGGTCCTGGTCCTGAGAGTGCGCCGTTTCGGAAAGCTCGGCGAAGTAGAGGTGGATTCGCTCCTCGCAGTATCCCGGCGTGCAGATTATCGTCGTGAGGAACTTTATGCTCGTAACCTCGTAGCCGGTCTCCTCGGCCGTCTCGCGTCTCGCGCCCTCTATCGGGTCTTCGCCAGGTTCAAGCCCGCCCGCGATCACCTCGATCAGCGCCTCTTCCGCGGCCTTTCGGTACTGCTTCACGAACACGAACTTTCCGTCCGGTCTGCGTGCGAGTATCGCGACGGCGTTGCCGTGGCGTATGACCTCGCGTTTCGCCTTTCGCCCGTCGGGCAGCTCGATGTCGAGAAGATCGACGCTGATGATCTTTCCGGTGTACTTGCGCTCGGTTGCGAGCGTCTTTTCAGTGAGGTCTGTCATTTTTTAGTATATCCTTTCCGCAAGAAAAGCGGGCGCGCTTCTTTTATGTCTCCGTCTTCAAGTGTGCTCAATGCCGTTGCCTGCCCATTCACCGCACGGGGAAGTCGAAGTAGGTGTCTGGATACGGTTCGTTTGCCAGCGTGAAGTGCCACCACTCCTCTGCGAGCGGCTTGAAGCCGTGGGCGGCCATAATCTCCCTGAGGAGCATGCGGTTCTTGAACTGCGCGGCAGATATGCCGCGATAGTCGGGATGCGACTCCTCGCCGAACCAGTCGAAGGTCCCGCCCATATCGACTTCCTTGCCGGTCTTCATATCGAAGAGAGTGAGATCGACCGTGCTGCCGCGGCTGTGGCCCGAATGCTCGGCGATGTAGCCCTGCGTGAAAAGGACGGACTTGTCGAGGTTCGGATAGAAGGGTGCTTTCATCCGCACATCGTCGACATCAGCCGCCCACCGCGCAAAGTGAGCGACTGCCCGCTGCGGACGGTAGGCGTCGTATATCTTGAGTCGGTAGCCGCGTTTGATGCATTCGTCGCTTGCTGCCTTCAGCGCTTTTGCCGCCTCATTTGAAAGAAGCGCACACGGCTGCTCGTAGCCGTCGATCCGTTCGCCCACGAAGTTGTATGTCGAGTAGTACCTGATCTCCAAGATGGCGTCTGGTACGGCCTCTGCGAGCGTAACGAAACCGTCGCGCGGCGTGTGCAGACTCGCGCATCCTGCGAGCAGCGCCGCGAAAAAGGCAACTGCAATTCGCATCTTCATGTTCATGGTTTTCTCCTTATGTGTTTTTCGCCAAAGCATCCGATGGCACAAGATGCTGCTGCGGCTCACGCCGCAAGCGACGCCTTTTTTACAAATGTTCGACGTGTGAGCATAGGCGTTCTCCTTTGCGGAAATGGCGGCCGCTGACTACGGCTTCAGCCTTTTTGCGGCCGATTTCGTAGGCGCGCTGCATCTGGTCCGGGTCGTGGCAGACGCGCGATATGTTGAGCGATGCTTCTGGCGCAATCAGAATCGCCGCGCCGGCGGCAACGCGCGAGTCGATGTACTTCAGCGTCTCGTTGTACCATTCGTGCCGCGTCTTCAGCGCCTTGTAGACGGCTGGATAGCGGCGGAGAAAGGGCTTTGCAAGGCGGTGCTTCCACGAAGGGAACTTCCTGTAGCCGTGAGGGCGCGTCGTGATGACGACGTTGAAGTCGTAGCCAAGCGACTCGAAGTAGCGAAGGGGAATCCCGTCGGAAAGGCCGCCGTCGAGATACTCGCAGCCGCCGATTGCGACTGGGCGCGAGACGACCGGCATCGAGGCGGAGGCGCGTATCCACTCGAACGCCCTCGCATCGGCCTTGTCGAGCCGCGTGTACACGGGTTTCCCGGTGGCGCAGTCCGTCGCGACGACATGAAACTCCGTCGGGTTCGCCTCGTATGCCGCGGCGTCGAAGACGTCGAGCTCCATCGGAAGCTTGCGGTAGCAGAAATCGGCGTTGAAGAGATTGCCTGTCCTGAAAAGCGACGACCACGAGCAGTAGCGCGGATCGCGCGCGAAGCGCTTGTTGTAGCGAATCACGCGCCCGACCTGCCCACTCTTGTAGTTGCAGCCAAAGCATGCTCCCGCCGAGACGCCGATGATTCCGTCGAACTTCACGCCGCGCTCCATGAAGACGTCCAGTACGCCGGCCGTAAACAGCCCGCGCAATCCCCCGCCTTCAAGTACAAGTCCGCGTTTCACTGTGCCGTTCCTTGCAGATCTTTCGTCAGGTCCTTGTTCGCTCCACCATCGACATGCGAATATTTTACCATTTCCACGTGAATACGGTATATAGCAAAAAGCCGCTTATTTTTGGTATAATATCCACCCATGAGAGTTTTGACTGGAATACAGCCTTCTGGCAAGCTTCATTGGGGCAATTATTTTGGCGCGATGAAGTCGATGTTCGACCTTCAGGCGAAGGGCGAGGACATGTTCATGTTTATCGCGAACTTCCACGCGATGACGACGGTGCGCGACGGTGCGGTGCTCCGCGAGGCGACGCGCGAGGTGGCGCTTGACTACCTTGCTTGCGGGCTCGACCCTGCGAAGACCACGGTCTACCGCCAGAGCGACGTGCCCGAGGTGCAGGAACTTGCGTGGTACCTCTCGTGCCTGACGCCGATGGGTCTTCTGGAGCGCTGCCACAGCTACAAGGACAAGATGGCGCACGGCTTCGAGGCTACGCACGGGCTCTTCGCGTATCCTGTGCTGATGGCCGCCGACATCCTGATCATGAACTCCGACCTCGTTCCGGTCGGGAAGGACCAGAAGCAGCATCTCGAGGTGACGCGCGACCTCGCGCAGAAGTTCAACAACGCCTACGGCGAGATCTTCAAGCTTCCCGACGCCTATATCCCCGAGACGGTCGCGACGATTCCCGGGACCGACGGCCAGAAGATGTCGAAGAGCTACCACAACACGATCGAGCTCTTCGACCCGTCGGCGAAGAAGAAGATCATGGCGATCGTGACCGACTCCAAGACGATGGAGGAGCCGAAGGAGCCCGAAGGCAACTCGATATACGAGCTATACAAGCTCTTCGCGACGCCTGAGGAGGTCGCCGAGATGGCGGCGAGTTTCCGCGCGGGCAACTACGGCTATGGCCACGCCAAGAAGGCGCTTCTTGCGGCGTACCACCGGATGTTCGATCCGTTCAAGGCAAGGCGTGACGAGCTTGAGAAGGATTCCGACGCGCTCGAGGACATCTTGCGCGAAGGCGCGAAGAAGGCGCGCGCGGCGGCTGCGGCGCAGATGGAGAAGGTCCGCAGGGCCGTTGGGCTTTAGGGTTTCGAGATGGCGCAGCAGCAGCTATTCGCGGACGAATACAAGGTGAACCTCGATGTGTTCGAGGGTCCGCTTGATCTGTTGCTGTATCTCATCCGCCGCGAGGAGCTCGACATCTACGACATTCCGATCGAGCACATCACCGCGGAATACATGAAGTTCATCAACGAGGCCCGCGAGATGAACCTCGACATCGCGGGCGAGTTCATCGTGATGGCCGCGACGCTGATGGTCATAAAGTCGCGTATGCTCCTTCCCGTCGACAGGAGGACCGTCAACGAGGACGGCAACGAGGAGTGGGTTGACCCGCGTCTCGACCTCGTGAGGCAGCTCATCGAGTACAAGAAGTTCAAGGACGCGGCGATACGCCTCGAGACGATGGAGGCGCTGCAGGCCGACAGCTTCGACTACGGCGGCGGCCGCCCCAAGTTCGAGAAGACCGCCGCCGACGCGCGAGGGGCGCTCGCGAACCTCGACCTCAACGACCTTTTGACGGCGTTCCAGGAAGTGCTCGCGAGGGCGAACGAGATCCCGCACGAGGAGCTGAAGGGCATACGCTTCTCGGTGCCGGAGAAGATGGACTACGTCCTCGAGCGCGCCAGGAAGGAGGGGCAGGTGTCGTTTGTCACGCTCTTCCGCGAGGACGCGCCGAAGGGAGAGGGGATAGTCACGTTCCTCGCGCTCCTCGAGCTTCTGCGCCAGCACCGCGTCATCGTCTACCAGAACGCCGCGTTCCACGAAATCACGATCCTCCCGTCGAAGGAGGAGCCCGACGACAAACCGCTTGAAAGGCCCGACGACTATGAGTGAACAGGTCAAGATTCCGCTTCCGCGCAGTCTCCAGGAGATCGTCGGCGCGCTTCTCTTCGCGAGCCAGGACCCGCTTTCCGCGAGCGAGCTGCGCGACGCGGTGCGTGCCGTGGAGCCGGAGGAAGGCGAGAACGCCGAGGTGATGGACGTCTACAAGACGTGCACTTCGCGCGAAATCGACGAGGCCATAAAGGGTCTCGGAAAGGCGCTTGAAGTCGCGGGGTGCGGCTTCAGGCTCGTCTGCACCGGCGGCACGTACAGGCTCCAGACGGTGCCGAGCTGCGGCAGGTATGTCCGCGCCATGCTCAAGCTCGACCGCCCGAGCCGCCTTGGCCGCGCGTCCCTTGAGACGCTTGCGATAATCGCATACCGCCAGCCCATAACGAAGAGCGAGATAGAGGACATACGCGGCGTCGACGTCACGGCGAACATAAAGACGCTGATGGATCTCCAGCTGATCCGCCTCGTCGGGCGGTCGGAGCTTCCCGGGCATCCGTTCCTCTACGGCACGACGCAGATCTTCCTCGACCACTTCGGCATATCGAGCCTGCAGCAGCTCAACGAGCTCGACCCGACGCTGCAGAGGTCTAATCCGCGGCTCAAGGCCGAGCAGTACAAGCGCGTCGAGAAGAAGACCGAGCTTGAGAAGGCGGCCGAGGAAGCGGCCAAGGATGAGGGGGTTGTTGAGGGTGAAGGTGAAGGCAAAGGTGAGGGTGAAGGTGATGGTAAGGGTGAGGGTGTAGGTGAAGGTATTGTTGAGGGTGCAGGTGAAGGCGAGGCGGTTGACAAGGGGGCGCCTGCCGAAGACGACGACTTTTTCATCGACGATACGCCGGATGAATTCGACGACGACGATGACGAGGATGAAGACGAGGAAGACATCGACGAGGAGGATGAGAATGAAGATGACGACGAGTAGAGCAGTCGCGATCTTCGCGCTCTCGTGCCTTGCGGCGTGCGATTCGCGCACGGCCGCCGACTTCAGGCAGGAGCGCGCGAGCCGCCAGTACCAGTCGGCGATGGACGACTACACCGCAGGCCGCCTTGACGCCGCCATGAACGGCTTCGAGAAGGTCCTGCGCTCCGATCCCGGCAACACGAGCGCGAGGTTCCAGCTCGCGTGCCTGCAGCAGGACAGCCGCCATGACAACCTCGGCGCGTTCTGCAACTACCGCGAATACATCCTCCAGGCGCCCGACAGCGACAAGGCGAAGATGGCGAAGGAGCGGCTCGCGATATGCGAGCGTGCCGTCGCGGAGGAACTTGCGAAAAAGCTGAACCTCATAGGCGACGCCGCGATCGCGGAGGAGATAGAGCTCGTCCGCAAGGAGCTCGCGGAAACGAAGAAGGTGCGCGACCAGCTCGTCGAAAAGCTCAAGGAGACGGTGGAAAGGGCCTCTGGGCTGCAGAGCGAGAACGAGCGTCTCAGGAAGCTTCTCGCGTCGCTTGGCGGCGAGGGGTCGGAACCACGGGAGAAGGCCGACATCGTGTCGTCCGTGAAGGATCTTCTCGACGACGAGCCAGACGCTCCGGCCGTCTCCGCTCTCGACGAGGCGAAGGCGCTCAACGACCTCGCCGAGGCCGACGACGGCGAAACGGCCTCCGCGTCTTCCCTTCTTCCGGTCCAGGCGGCGGACGCGAAGGACAAGAAGCGAGCCGAGGAGGAGGCGAAGAAGAAGGCGAAGGCTGCGCAGGACGAGAAGAAGAACGCGATTCCCGATACATATGTCGTGCAGGAGGGCGACACGCTCTACAAAATCGCCCTGCGCTTCTACGGCAGGACCTCGGCATGGAAGCTGATCCGCGAGGCGAACAAGGAGTCCATCTCCACCGACGGCCGTGTCAGGACGGGGCAGACGCTGAGGCTTCCGAAATGAGCTCGATACACACATCCATAGTCGGCGACGCTCACGCCTACACTCGCTCCAAGGTTCCCTGGCGGCTTGACGCGTACCGTGATGCCAGCGGGGAGACGTCCGGCGGCGTCAGGTTCGGCTGGAAGCTCTACCACTACATCTCCGGCGGCGGCATGCGCACGTTCGGGCGTACCGTCCAGCAGGAGGAGCTGAATGCGAGGCAGAACCGCTTCCTCTTGGCGGCGGCGGCCGCGGCGGCGCTGTGGCTGGCGCTGCTGCTGTGGTGACACAACATTGGTAGGGTCCGCTCTCACCCCTCTAGCGACCGCTTGCGCGGCTCACTCCGTTCGGGGGATACGAGCGGACCGCTACCAGAAAGGTGACGAATGGTAAATGCA
>ODAI010686196.1_pt1 | contig 13861 bp, 12 predicted proteins | sample 1539321 | NCBI WGS metagenome assembly ODAI01 (sample SAMN02144231, study PRJEB22623) | gut metagenome | biome: sheep rumen | host: Ovis aries | place: New Zealand
ATCAGCTTCTCCGGGAACTGCCACGGCCCGTAGTTGTTCGAGCAACGGCTGATGGTCACCGGCAGGCCGTAGGTGCGGTGGTAGGCCAGCACCAGCAGGGCCGCCGAGGCCTTGGAGCTGCTGTAGGGCGAGCTGGTGTGCAGCGGCGTCTTCTCGGTGAACAGCAGGTCGGGCCGGTCCAGGGGCAGGTCGCCGTAGACCTCGTCGGTGGAGACCTGGTGATAGCGTTTCGTGCCGTACTTGCGGCAGGCGTCCATCATGATCTGCGTGCCCAGGATGTTGGTCTGGAGGAAGATCTCCGGGGTCTCGATGGAACGGTCCACGTGGGACTCGGCGGCAAAGTTCACCACCGCGTCGGGCCGCTCCTTCTCGAAGACCTCATAGACCGCCGCGCGGTCCCGGATATCGACCTTGTAAAAGGCGAAGCTGGGGTTCTTAAGCGCCTCGGCCAGGGTGGAAAGGTTGCCTGCGTAGGTCAGAGCATCCAGGCAGACGATCCGGTCCTCGGGGTGGTTTTTCAGCTCAAAGTAGATGAAGTTCGCGCCGATGAAGCCGGCGCCGCCGGTCAACAGAATGGTCATAGTATTCTCCTTTTTCGCATTGGTTAAGTGGGCGTCTGTTTGCGCTGTAATGAGAGCAAGCAAAAAAACATTCGGAACAAATGATATTTCAGCAGAATCCAAACCAAGCGGTCTTTCATCCGTAATTGACGGAACTGCAGTTGATCCACGACAGCCTCTAAATGCTGTTCATGGTACAGCGTTTTAATCTCCGAAATCTTTTCTGAGGACTTCTTTGCAGCAGAGATGGTCCAGAACTTGACAGACACGACATACTGATGAAGGCTTCGGATCAATAATTCTGATCGCGTAGTATCGTCCGGTTCTCGCAAATTCAGCTGATTCCATGCTCCGAGAAAAAGCGGATCCAGAGAATACGTGCGATAATCCTTTGAATGAAGCGACGACCCGCTGTACTGATAATATAAATACCATACGTTGTGTAAATACACAACACAATTTGCATGGAGCAAGAGAGAACGGACAAATAACTGATCTTCGAGATAATGGATGTTTTCGTGAAACGGTACAGAGCGGCAGAGCTCCGTACGGATCAGTCTCCCGCAGGGCGACCCCAGCACCTCATAAGGAAAATCTGTTTGCGAAAGCTTGAGTTGGGATCTGCGAACTGTAAGCAGTTCATTTTGTTGGAAGACGAAAGGCTCCTCGTTTTCAACAATTTCGCAAACGCTGCCGTCTTCTCGGATATATTGGATCGCGCCAATCACAAGATCTGCGTTCATCCGGGTTGCCAGCTGAACGGAATCGGTCAGAAAACGAGGATCTATTTCATCGTCTCCGTCAACAAACGCAATATAATCGCCAGCGGCAGCTGTGACGCCAAGATTCCGGGCTGCGGAAACGCCGCGATTCGCCTGGTGCAAAATCCTGATTCTGGGGTCGCTCTGCTCAATTTGATTGAAATCATCCGCTGAAAGCGTTTTACAGCCATCATCCACGATTATTATTTCATAATCGCTGTAGGCCTGCTGAAGGATGCTTTGAAGGCACCGAAGCAGCAGATTCTTTTCTGTATTATAGATCGGAATAATAATTGACACCATTTTTCGCTACCAAAACCAGTCTTCCCGATTCTCCTGAACAAACCGATAGACGGCTTGCTGTACCCGTGATAGTTTTCCGTCACGGAAAAGGCCCAGTCGGAGCATCTGGTTTTTAATTCTCAGATTTTTGCTCGATTTATCATATTGCCCGCCGTTTGTTCCACAGATCCCATGCAGGCGAGGATAAACGGAAAAGCATGCGTATGCGATTCCCTTTTCGTGCAGTAATCGGTAAATGCCGCGTTCAATATCCATTCCTTCCTTTTCGCTGCAGTAGTCCGGAAGAACATGAAGGCCTTTTTGATAATCGGCAAGAGAAAGCTTAAAGAATACCGTCAAGCATGCCTCCCGATGACGGATTGTAATGAACTCGCTCCGTCCGTTAACGGCTTTTCTACAAATCTCGTCGGCGTTTTGGAGGAACACTCTTCCGGTGCACTTATAGACATAGGGCTTATTTTTCAGTATATCACATGCTTCAATCGCCTGTGTAATCAGATAAGCTTCGCCGAAAGATTTCCCAAAAGCTGCTGTTTTCTCTTTGCTGGTTTCGACAAACAGATACTCGAACTGTTTGCCGGCGTTTGCGGCAAGACCCTTCAAATGATCGACTGGAAACGGATAGCCGGAGTTTTCAGCGAAGACAATCGGGTCAAACGGGCTGGACTGTATGTAGTTTGTGATAACCTCAACATACTGAGAAAGCCGTTCTGCCGTGTCGGTCAGTACGACGTTGTTGTTCCCGAATACGCCCGTGTCGATCGTGCCAGTCAGCAAGAGCGGAAACGGGCCGGATCGCTTGTGCCTGGTTTCCATATCCGTGATTCCTTATCCGCGGACCTTGCCCTCTGCGACCTGACGCAGATGGGTGCCGTAGGGGGATTTTCCGTAGCGTTTTGCGGCTTCCAGCAGTTCCTCCTTGGTGGTCCATCCGTTGCGGAAGGCGATCTCCTCCGGGGCGGAAATCTCGATACCCTGGCGGTTCTGGATAACCCGGACAAACTCCGTTGCTTCAGCCAGAGATTCCATCGTCCCCGTGTCCAGCCAGGCGAAACCGCGGCCCAGGAGCTGGACGTCCAGCAGATCGTCCTTCAGGTACATCTCGTTGAGGGTGGTGATCTCCAATTCGCCGCGAGCGGAGGGCTTGACCTGCGCCGCCCGGTCGCTGACGCCCTTGGGGTAGAAGTAAAGCCCGGTGACCGCGTAGTTGCTCTTGGGCTGCTTCGGCTTTTCCTCAATGGAATAAGCCTTGCCGTTTTCGTCAAAGGCGACCACGCCAAAGCGCTCGGGGTCGTTGACGTAGTAGCCGAAGACCGTAGCGCGGGCATTCTGCTCCGCATCCGCCGTGGCGGCCCGCAGCAGTCTGCCGAAGCCGTTTCCGTAGAAGATGTTGTCGCCCAGCACCATGGCGCAGGCCTCGTCGCCGATGAACTCCCGCCCGATCAGGAAGGCCTGGGCCAGGCCGTCGGGAGAGGGCTGCTCGGCGTAGGTCAAATGAACGCCGAACTCGGAGCCGTCGCCCAAAAGCCGTTCAAAATTGGGCAGGTCCACGGGAGTGGAGATGATCAGAATGTCCCGGATGCCCGCCAGCATCAGCGTGGACAGCGGATAGAAGACCATGGGCTTGTCATAGATTGGAAGCAGCTGTTTCGACGTAACCATAGTCAGCGGATAGAGTCTGGTGCCGGCGCCTCCGGCGAGGATGATGCCTTTCATATTGTTCCTCCTATGCTGTTAGCTCGTGGGTTGTTTGTCATATCCAAAATAATCAAGAATCCTGGGGGATTCAATAGCTTCTCAGAGATCAAAGACCTTCCAACGCTCATATCGGTCATCGTTCAGCAGGAGCGCCATCTGCGTCGCACCGCAGTAACCGGCAAGAAGTGCCTGACATTCTGAGAGAATATAGAGAGAAGATAAATACTCCAATCCTTTCAGGTAGTCGTCATTCTCCCGATCAAAATGGACCCGACCGATGGCCGAAACATTTTGCTCCTGCATGGCCTTGTCATAGTAAGAACGTTTGTTGACGAGGATCCGTCCGGGGAAAGCTGTGTTGAACTGGTCGTAAATCCGCTCGTCCTCAGTCGCGAGGTAGAGTCGATCATAATGATATCGTTCCATCCACTGACGGGCCTCGCTGATCATATCCTCTATTTTCGGCTGGGTCGACATTCCGGTGCCAATGTAATCCGTGCCGCGTCTGACGACAGCCAGAACCCGATGCCCGTCCAGCAGATTGTGAATTTCGTCGTTAATATAAGCGGCAGGCTCTGGAAGCAGCCGGCAGAAATCCCGCAGGAGCTTTGCGGCCACAACGCGGTTCGGTTTGCAGAAGGGAATCTGTTGCGGAGTGTAGAGGGTCTCTTCAACGTCCGATACCGGCAGCAAGGATCTGTCGAGCCTGGCGACCTCATCTGGGAGGACAGGCTGCTCAAAAAACTGATCCCAAACATGATAAGTGTCGTCGATCACAGGAAGGTAGCCCTGTGAGAGTTCATAAACGATATGGGAAACAGCGTCCAAATGGAAGACCGTGTTGTAAAACCGGAAAAAGTCATAATTGGCCATAAGCTTTTTGACCGCCCGGAATCCCTTGCTTTTTTTCTTGAGCTTGTCCAACTTATAGTGACAGGCAAACCAATAGAGATATCCATACCACCAATAATCACCAAGCTTTGAGGTATTAGTATTTTTGAAAACAGGCTTTGTAAGCGTGAAGAACAGTGTCCCGAGAAAGGACGAGATCAAGCGTAAGCCAATGTTCATGATTTTTCTCTTCTTGAGCATATATTCCTCCCAATAATAACTACAACAGTCATGGATATGGCGCAGACGAAAGCCCACAATGAACAGCCGCAAAGAAGACATCCCGTCAGATGCAGGGAAAATGAAATATCTTTTTGATCTTGATCCAGTACTCGGTCAACCTGGTCTTTACAGGGTGTGCCAGGGAACGGTAGAAAGTATTGCTTTCTTCGGGAGAAAGCGTTCGCATAAAGGAAATCGCATCGTGACGATCAATGTGATATTGCTCAGGGATCGCCACGTTTGCGTTATATGCCTGTAGGTTATAGGCCGACAAGAGGATTTGTCGGGATCGCTTTGCAGCCTGAACGATTTCTTCCTCGTTTTTGTTCCGGAAGAAGTCGATACAAAGATCGAGTCCCTCGATATCGTCAAATCGTTTTTTCGAAAAAGTACCGTGAGAAATGCTTGCGGAATGGATCCGATAATAATACAAGAGGTCCGGTATTGCGGCTACGCGAATCGATTCATATAAGAGAAGGGGAATAAGGAACTGATCCTCATGAATTCTTCCAACAGGAAACCGACGGTGGTCAAAAAGCGATCGGTGATATAACTTGCACCACGCGGAAATCTTTACGGTTTTTTGGCCGCGATAGACATCAAGGCAAGCCTCCGCCCCATTCAAAAGACGCGCAGGTTCCGTTCCTGAAGAAAGAGCGTCAGCATGGATACTGAATTGCCCAGTAACAATTGTGGCGTCTGTTTCTGCAGCCACCGCCACCAGACGTTCCAGATAATGTGGACTTACGGCGTCATCGCTGTCGACAAATGACAAAAACCGCCCACGCGCAATATCAATGCCGGCATTTCTTGCAGCAGAGAGGCCGCCGTTTTTTTGATGGACGACCCGCACTCTGGAATCCTTCGAAGCGTAATCTTCACAGATCGAACCACAATTATCCGGGCTTCCGTCGTCGACGAGGATCAGCTCAAAATCGGGAAAGGTCTGATTGAGAATACTGTCTACGCATTGTGAGAGAAACGATTCGACGCGATAGACGGGAACGATCACCGAAACGACTGGAGTGTTGTCCATTTTCAAATCTCCTTCACACGAGGATCCTGCAAAGTGGGAATTGTTCGCACTCTCCGGATGCTCCATAATCAATCAAATATTTTATACCGCTCGTATTTCTCCCTGTTCAACAGCAGCGCCATGGTTGCGGCGCCGCAGTAGCCGGCCATCAGCGCATTGCAATGCGCTAAAATATAGACGGAAGACATGTATTCCAAGCCTTTTAAGTAATCGTCGTTTTCACGGTCAAAGTGGACCTGCCCGATCCACTTCACGTTTTGATCGGCCATGGCCTGGTCGTAGTAGGTCCGCTTGTTCACCAGGATCTGTCCGGGGAATGCCGCGTCAAACTGTTTATAAATACGTTCATCTTCCGTCGCCAGATAGATCCTGTCGTAATGGTATTTCTCCATCCAGGCCCGTGCCTCAGAGATCATTTCCTCGATCGACGGCTGCTTTGCCATATTGGCCGCAACGTAATCCGTACTTCTTCTGACAACGCCCAACACGCGATGCCCCTTCAGAATGGTCTCAATCTCATTGGAGATATAGGCGGATTCCTCCGGACGCAGTTTGCAAAAATCGCGCAGCAGCTTTCCCCAAACGACGCGCATCTGCTTACAGTATGGAATCCATCTGGGGGAGTGCAAAGTCGACGGTTCATCAGATTCCGGTATGGAAGAAATGTCTGAGGCCTTTTGATGTTCCGGCAGAAATGGCTGCTCAAAGAACTGATCCCAGACGTGAAAGCGGTCGTCAATGATCGGCAGATACCCCTGCGACAGCTCATAGAGAATATGGGAAACACAGCCCAAATGAAACACAGTATTATAGAAGCGGAAAAGATCGTATCCGTCCTTAATGACCTTAACCGCCCGATATCCGTTATTCGTTTCCTTTATCTTATCGATCCGATAGCGGCAGGCAAAATTGAATTGATACGCGTACCACCAGGCGGTGGCAATCCGCGTGTGTCGTTTCTTTTGAAAAGCAGGCTTTGTTAATAAGAAAAAGGCGGTTCCAATCGGTGAACTGATGATTCGCAGAGTCATTCTGATAAGAAGAAGAATGACAGCTGATGGTTTTATGCGCTTTATCCGCATGAGGCGCCTCCCTTTTGCTTGCGTACACTGTGTCCAAAAACAACGGATAAAAGTGCATATATCCAATGTGTGTGGATACACGTATCCCATGTTGTTGGCATATTTATTTTCCCTTCAGCTTTGTACGAATACGATAATAACAATCATCGCCCAAAAACTTCCTGAGGGCGGTCAAAGGAAGATGTCTGATCCGTTGTTTTCGCTCCGCTTTCCAGCGACGCTTTTTCCAAAACACTTGCTCTTCCGTTTGCCAGGAGCCACTAAAATGATGGATGGTATGCGTATTCCGTGTTTTATAGATTTTTCCATCGGCATATGATTTGGGGCAGAAATAATCCTTCGGGTACAATACAAAACCATCAACTTCCTGGAGTTGATTGTTCTGCTGCAATCCCTTCTGTGCCATGATTCGAGTAATTACGACAACATTTGTGACTGGAGGCGAACTGGATAAATCCTCATAAAGAGAGGCGGTGTCGTAGTAACGAAGAAACTCCTGAAAAACCGGAAAACCTTTTTCACAGGCCATAATGCCAGTAGGAATATTGGCATCATCCTCAAAGCCAGAGAAGGCCCGGTGTGTTAAGAAGCGGTCAAGACTGCGAACTACCTGAACATCGGTATCCATATAAATACCGCCATATTTTGTCAAAGCGTACAAACGGACATAATCAGTAATAAACGCCCATTTCTTTGCCTCATAAGCCTGCCTGACATAAAGCGGAGAAGTGTCAATATCGAAATTGGATTCATTCCACTCGACAATCTCAAAATCCGGACAATATTTTTTCCAGCTCTTGATGCACTTCAGCGCCAGTGGGGGAAGCGGATTGCCGCCGAACCAGCAATAGTGAATTGTCTTAGGAATCACTTCTCACGACCTCCTTCGGAATACAATAAACAATGGGTTGAATACAAAACGAAGCAAAACAATTAATCTCTGAAGGCCAACATTTTCAGCAGGTAAGAAAGGTGCTTACCTCTCGAAAATATCTTGTTCTCAAGGGGTAAGACATACCGCTCGACGATGGCTTCAATTCGGGTTTTTCCTTGCAGATGCTTCAATACAGACCTGTAAAAAACCGGCTTGATCGGGTTCGTTTGGCTCTGGAACAAGAGGTAGTCGTCAATTGGCTGCTCTTGAATATCGGCATTGCATTCCTTCAACAATTCAATCAGTTGCCGTCCCTTTTCAGTGAAGCACACGACCATGCTTACCCCGGTCTGGTTTTCCTCAAATCGCGGTCCCCAGAAATCACCCAATCGGATATCAGCCTCCGAATTACCACGCCATCTGCATTCATAACACGCTTCATTGTAGCAGATCCCGTGCTCAAAGGCTCTGAAAAAAGGATCATCAAACTGGTTTTGGCAATATTCATGCGTTCCATCGGTTGCAAACAGATGGATTGTTCTCCAGCTTTTGGGCTTATAGCGGAAAATCATTTGTGGTTTTTCTGTACAAATGCCGAATTTGCGATGCAGAAAACTGAAATACTTCGTAAAAAGCAGCTGACTCGGAACGCCATGACAGATTAAATCACAGTAGACTACATTATTTCGATCCGAAAACGCCCTTTTTGCACCGGCAATCTGGCAAGGCGTTCCAAAAAAAACAATTGGAGATTTGATTTCCTTCGCCTTCTGAAGTGCGCCGGAAAAGGAGCTTTGTAGATATTTTGAGCCCTGGATCAAAGAAAGATCTTTGGAGTCGTTGATGATAACATGTTCCGCTGCGTGCGTAGTTGGACTATATCTGCATCCTACCACTGCATATCCTTTTTGGATCAAAGCCGCTGCAATAGAATATCCGGCGCCGCCGCTTGTTGACGTATTAAGAACATTGGAATCATGGTTGATAAACGAATACAGCTTCGCGTCCTCTGCAAAATGGCTTGCCGTTTTTCCGCAGAAAGGGCAAATCGCAACGCATTTCCCACAATGAACGCACTTGCTTTCATCTACCTCTGCCGTCAAAAAACCGCGTTGATTTCGCAAAACGGTAATGGCTTTTACTGGACAAGCTAGGGCGCAGGTTCCGCAGCCACAGCAAAGAGAATTCTGTTTCAAAACGTGGGAGCTGACTGGATGTGCGTTTCGCGCTTCCGTCAACGCCGTCTCCAAAAAGGCCAAGGATTTCTCCCTTCTGTGAGCCAGGCACACATCCGCTCGATCTGTGTCATAAGGACCCGCTATGATAGCGTCCTCGGTATGAGACAGATAAACGCGAGCTTGCATTCCGACCATCGAAAGCAGATGTTCTACTCTGTCGTTCTGGTTTTTTGGATCGTTTTCCGCAAATCGCATATATGCGGTAAACGGGACGTGGAACAGAAGAGAGAAATTCATGCCGTGAAATGAATCGGTACATACATACGAGGCATTCTTTATGAGTTCGAGAAATTCTTCTGGACCGACTGCCTCCTGAATGCAACCGTCTCTTTGTACATCTACTTGGTGAACCGGAATAATACGCAGTTGAAGCCCCAGCTTTTCGGCAGTTTTTGCAGCAGACTCCCAATGTTCAGGACGATTGCCAAGAAAATATACCAACAGATACGGAACGACCTCACGCTGTTCAATTCCACAGAGCTTCTCCCATTCCGCTCCGGACAGCAGCAGAGTTGGATCTAAAACGACCTCGGCGTCTTTGCCGGTCAGTTCTTTTATGAGCTGCTTTCCCGTTTCTTCGCGAACAGACAAGGCTCCAAAGGAAAGAATAAGATCTTTGATTTCTCGTTTGATAAATGGATCGTTCCATTTTTTGACGCCTAAGCTAGGCGCGTATGCAATTTTCTTCCTATTATCGTGAACGTAATTGAGATAATATTTTGGATCAAAAACCAAGGGTGACCAGATTTGATCGCTGCCGCAAATAAACGCATCAAATTGTTCGTTCAGGTTTTCCAGGTCAGCCATCGTTTGGCAGGGCTCTGTAAAAACCAGATGCTCTCCAAGAAAACGGCGAAACGCATCGCTTTTCTCTACAGAAGTATACTCCGGAAAACGCTTTGATTTTATTGCTTTCTTTCCAAAGTGCCTTTTTGCAAGGGATGAAAGACTATAGTCGAGCAAGCTAACAGGTTGACCGAAAGGAATATAGCGAATCATCTGGACTTCATTTCCCATTCGCCTTATGACCTCGGTCAGTGCAGTTGCTTGGAGGGCAGTACCATAGTTTTCATAATGATACCAGGTTGTAGTTGCGATCTTCATCTTTTGATCTCCTTGAGAAAAATGACTGTAGGTTGAGAAATAGTGTTTGAAGAAATCGTCATACCGATCTACTATTTGAGAGAAAAGAAATGGCACGGAAAAAAGAAAGTCGGCTATTCATCTTGAACCTTTCTCTTTCCAATGAGAAATGGCGCATAATTTCGAAGCAGCCACACGATCGGTATTTCAAGCAGCAGGATCAGAACAAAGTCACCGATCCTGTGCAGGACAGTCGGCGCAGTTGTACCAAATGCGAAGCGAGCGAGCAGGAGGATCGGAATATGAGTACCCATCAGGATCAAGCTGTTTTGGCCGAGCCAAAGGATGGGCTTCCAATGGCACAGCCTGCCGAGCTGAATCGCCCCGTAGCTTCCCAGCAATGCGGCAGCAAAGAACAGAAGCGGCATACCGAAGCGCAGCTCGTTAATGTCCGCCGCTTCCGTATTCAGCAGAGAACACACAAACGCGGCCGCAAGCGCTGCAACGCCAAAAGGCAGCGCTTTCTTTCGAAGAACAGATTCCAGAACCAGTCCGATCGCCAGAAAACCGTTGGCAATCAGCACACGGCGAAGGACCACAATCGCAAAAGGAGCCGTTCCGGAATAGAGTACGGCTGTAATTATCCCGCCAAAGGAGCATACAGCATAGAGAATGTCCGCCCTCCGAGATGTGAGAAGCTTTCGCAGCAGCTTTCGGATGGACAAGGAAAGAAGCTTTGCCAACAGCAACGTACCAAGGAACCAGTCTACGATATTGTTGCAGCGTAAAGTAGCCGAGTTGAAAAGAAACCCTTTCCAGGACTGAGCGAAACCGAAGCGGATCAACTCCTGCATGACGCCAAGAAGCTCGAAAAAGAGGTATGGAATCCCGAGGGTGCAGAGCAGCTTCCAAGCGGTTTTCCAAAAGGGCTTCTCCGCCTCCCTGGACAGGGCAGCAGTGACGCCGGAGATCACAAAAAACGCGGGCATATGGAAGGAAAAGATGAAATCGTGCAGGATCCCCTCCGTAAAGCAATGGGCAAAGACAACCGACAGGATCAGCAGGCCCTTTGCCGCGTCAAGAGAAGGATCCCGTTTCCGGGAAAGAGTATTGTCATTCATATCCGTATTGATCAGGCCCTTTTCACGTCGGTAATCGCGATGTCCGCAAACCTGGTATGCCCCCAGTAGTGGGACAACCACTCGATATCAGAGTCTTTTGCTTTCTGAAGCTCGATCTGAAGCGCGCCGGAAACGCGGTCGCACCAGGTCTCTGTTCCATATTCGTTGTGCTGATAGGCCAGCATATCAAAACGGTAGCTGCCCGGAGCAAGATGAGCAGTATCAATATCCATATCGATATCCAAATTCTCTCCTGCTTTCCCTGAAATGCAGCAGTCTGAGAGCATCGCTCCCGCAACAGTTCCGTCTGCTGCGAAGATTTCCAACCGAATCCCCATGTTCGTAAACGCGGTATTCGCCTTGCAATGAACGGTTGCAAGAATATGCTCCTCAGCTCGAATCAAACGATTCGGATCATTTCGGAGGTCCAACGACAGAAACTGCAGATTCATGACCTTCTCGGCAAGACGTTTTTGCTCGGAAAAATCATAATGGAATTGCGTCTTTGTCTGACAATCGGAATAGATTCCAATGGCAGTTTCCACGTCTCCGTCATAGATCAGCTTTCCGTGGTCCAATACGATACAACGGGTGCACAGGCGACGAATCGTAGCCATGTTATGGCTGACGTAAAGAACTGTACGTCCTTCTTCGCTTGCAGCGTCACCCATCCGTCCCAGACACTTTTGCTGAAACTTCATATCGCCAACCGCCAAAACTTCGTCCATGACCATGATTTCGCTGTCCAGGTGGGCTGCTACGGCAAAGGCCAGTTTGACATACATGCCGGAGGAATAACGCTTGACCGGCGTGTCAATAAACCTCCGCATCTCCGCAAACTCTACGATTTGGTCGAATTTGCGGTCGATCTCCGCTTTCGTCATTCCGAGGATCGCACCGTTCATATATACGTTTTCCCGGCCGGTCAGCTCCGGGTGGAAGCCGGTGCCCACCTCCAGCATGGAGGTGATGCGGCCATTATAGGAAATCGTTCCGGTAGTCGGCGCTGTGACCCGGGAGAGCAGCTTCAACAGGGTGGACTTGCCCGCGCCGTTGTGGCCGATGATGCCAAGAGCTTCGCCCTTTTTCACTTCCAGATTGATGTCATCCAGAGCCAGAAATCTATCGCCGATCTTGACGTCGGTTCTGGCGCCGATCTTGCTGTTGGGGTCTTCTTTGCCCCGCTTTTTCGCCCACCAGCTCTGCAGGTCGCCCTTTAGAGTTCCGCCGCCGATGGCGCCGAGTCGGTACTCTTTGGATACGTGTTCGATTTTGATTGCCAATTCATCCATAACGATCACCTCACACTGTATCCATAAAGGTCTTTTCGACACGGTTGAACATCATCAAGCCGATAAACAGAACAACCAGCGTGACGGCCCAACTGATCAGATAGTGGGGCAGGTCAAAGCTGCCAAGCCCCAGGAATGCCTGGCGGAAGGTGTTGATGATCGGCGTCATTGGATTGAGCATATACAAATCCAAATACTTTTCAGGAACGATGCCGATGTCATAGGCTACAGGGGTTCCGTACATCCAAAGCTGGACGCCGAAGCCGATCAGCATCTTCAGGTCCCGGTACTTCGTGGTCAGCGAGGAGATAATTATGCCAACACCTAAGCTAAGCATCGCCATTTGGATCAACAGAAGGGGCAGCATGAGCGCATAAAGCGTAGGCTGTACAGTTCCTTTGATCCAATAGATGACGAGGAAAACAATGAACAGGAGGAACTGGATCCCGAAGGAAATCAGGTTCGTCAAGACCGTCGAAATCGGGCTGACAAGCCTGGGGAAATAGATCTTTCCGAAAATGGCGGCATTTCCTGTGAAAGTGTTCGCCGTAGAGGTAAGGCAGCCGGAAAAGTAGCCCCAGGCGATATTGCCGCTCATAAAGAAGAGGAAAGAGGGAACGCCCTCGGCGGCCAGACCGGCCAAGCGGCCAAAGACAACCGTAAAGACCACTGTGGTCAACAGCGGCTGGATCAGCGCCCAAGCCGGGCCGAGAATCGTCTGCTTGTACTGGGAAACGAAGTTTCGCTTTACAAACAGAAAAATCAGATCCCGATATCGAAATACCTCTTTCAGGTGAAAATCAAACCATCCTGTTTTGGGTACGATGACTGTCGAAAATTGTTCTTGTTGTTCCATTTTGTGTTTCCTTTGTTGATAGATTGGCCGTTACTCCGACGCAGTTTTGTCAGACGGAAGCCTGGATTTCAGAAAACGAGCGGGATTTCCGCCCCATATTTCATAAGGAGGTACGCTTTTTGTTACAACAGAGCCGGCGGCGATGATGGCGCCGTGTCCGATGTGAACTCCCTTCATGATCAAAGACCGCGAGCCGATCCATACGTCGTCTTCAATCACAATAGGCTCTACCTCTGTTCGGCCCTGTCGGCCCATAGGAATTGTGATGTCGTCGTGCCGATGCTCATTTGTAAACATCAGAATATCGATTCCCATCATGACGTTTTCTCCAATGGATACGCCAGTGGGGATGCTGCAATTCGCGCCGATCCCGGAGCCGTTCCCCAGCTTGATATCCGTTGCAAAAGTGACGCCTTTGTCGATATTGACCCACTTTCCACAGTCGTCCAGGATCAAATGGGCACAGAACTGACGGAAGCGCCGGGCGCCAAAGCTGACCCGCGCCCCAGACATGGGCAGATGCTTTCCGATTGCGATATACAGAATTCTTCCGATTAGTCGGCGATATTTGTGGTTCATAGGCTTCCTTCCTGACTCAGATAGGCACAGACGTATGATTCGAAAACCTACGTCTTGATCAAACCAACCAGAAATCTGTGAAACTCCTGTTTCGGAATGCTTCTGCGCAGCAAAGCAGACAGCAGGACTCGCCCCATACTGCATTTCTGCCGCAGGATCTGAAACCGATACGGCTTATGCGTCGTTTCTCCGATGGTTCGGATTTGCCTGATATATCTCAGGCAGTCGTCCAAATACTTGCGAATGGCTTTGTTGCCCAGCGAAA
>ODAI012892710.1_pt1 | contig 13861 bp, 13 predicted proteins | sample 1539321 | NCBI WGS metagenome assembly ODAI01 (sample SAMN02144231, study PRJEB22623) | gut metagenome | biome: sheep rumen | host: Ovis aries | place: New Zealand
GGCCGTCTTGGCCTCCAGATGCACGCTCAGGGCCACCTTGAGTCCTTTGAAAGGCTGCGACTTTTCGAAATCCTTCTGAATCCCCTCCAAAAGCGGCATGTGGGCGCGGACCCAACTGAGTTTGAGTTCACCGCTTTCCCACAGGTTGCTATCTTTGATATGACTTGCCATAATAACTTGACTTGAGCCTGCAAAGATAGCAAAAACCTATGGTTTTTCCTAAATCACAGGAAAGGGGCGATGAGCAGCCCCACCATGCCGTACATGCCCAACCCGATGGAGCCCACCTTGGCCCCCAGGTAAATCATGGCCACTACCACGGCCAGTTCCAGAAAAAGAAGCAGCGTAGCCATAGCGGTTAAGGTACCTGAACGTAGAAGGAGAATGAGGCGGCGGGATAAGATCCTGAGGCCGGGAACGTTTCGCCGTACCAGGCATTATCCTTATAACTCAGATAGCGTGCGTCATAGCTGTCACTCGTCAACACGTGACACGCCGCATCCCAGGTGAAATACTTACGGTTGAAATAGTTCCCCTCGTCAACAGCCATACAATTCTTGCCGCTGCCGCTTGTTGAACTGCAGTTAAGCCAACGCCCGGTTTCTTCATTAGGATACAGCTGGAACACAGTACCAGAGACAGAAACGTTCCATTTGTAGCCGGCCCCCACATCTGCCAGATTGGCCGGGGCCGGAGAAGCGGCCGGAGGAGTAGAGTTGGTGTACGTATTTTGGATAAGATAGAAATTTTCGCCCACCTTTCCCAAGGGAATCACCACCTCGGACGAACCGATATAGGCCGGGTCTTTTTCGGCCCAGTTACCGCCAACGGGCTTGAGGGCCAGGTTCCTGGCTATCACCATATTCCCTTTCCGCGCCAGGGTAAGGGTGCCCGGATTGGTATAGGTAGAAACGTATCCGTCTTTTTTGGTAATCTTGATGGTGAGTCCGGTGTAGGAAGCGCGGGGGAAAACCGCCACATAGTACGTCTTGCCGCTTTCAAAGGTCCCGCTCAGTTTTACCGCGTTCAGGGATTTGACAGAAGAGGGTTCTACCGTAGGGTCCCCGCTGTTCCAGTGGACATCGGCCTGGCCCGTCATAGGCTCATTGGCCATGATGCGGATGGACGCTATAGAGGCGGCGTCGGAGTCCTTAAAAGTGAACGCCAGGAAGCCGCAGACGTTGCGGAATACCATAGGTGACGCATCTCCCTTGGCGATGCACACCGCGGCACCTTCTCCAAAGCTGTCGGCCACGGCCGTCTGCTCCGACGGAACCGTTACGGTGGCGCCTCCGTCGTGATAACCGACCACGGCCGAGGCCGGGTATACGGCATAGGTTACGCTTGCATCGGCCGACAGGTCGCTGAAAGTGAACTTGGCCTGCGTCTCCGACACGATTTCCGTTCCGGTAGAGGTGTGAGGGGTGATCCCCACGAAAGCCGCCACCTGGTCACCGGCGCTCCAATGTACGCTGGTGCCGCTGAGGGAGGTTTTGGAGACAGCACCGTCTCCTTCCTGAACAGCCGAAAGGACCAGGGGCTGGAAAGGCTGCGTCTGCTTGGCGCAGGAGGCCAATAAAAGGGCGGCTCCTGCTATGATGAAAAGCTTTCTCATGACCAACCTCCTATTATACCCCAGTCCTCCTGGGTTTCAATATTCTCTGTGGCTCCGGTACCGCTGAGGGTGAGGATGGCTCCCTCCAGACGGATGTCCATGGGGAGCACCTCGGGAGCAATATATTTCTCTCTTATTAACTGCATTTGGGGAAAATATTACCAGAATTTAATCTTCTTTCCGTTGGGCTTGAAGCAGTAAATGTAGGCTTTGTAATAGGACGGGTACTTAAATCCCTCATTCCCTATCCAGCCCTCGCTATTGGTCTCCAGGTTTACATAATAGTATCTTTCTTGAAGTAAGTACCATACGGTTTCATGCTTTTTGGAGAGATACTTATGGTCCAGGCTGGGCCAATTGTACTCCTTGCCGGTAACCTCTACGATGGTCTCATAAACGTTGGGCCTGTGCAAGGCTTCGTAAACATTGTGAAGCGTACCCAAGGAAGAAAGCTTCCCGCGGTTGGTAGTCGCAAGGGCCTCATCATATTTTTTTGTATCCATCTGAATCATGATACCGCACTCCTTCTTGGACCACTCCCGGATAACGATATAGTCCCCTGTACCAAAGCCTTCGTCTTTCTCTTTGTATACAACTGCTCCCAGATAATATTCTTCCTGCAGGATTTCGTTCACATCGGCATTCTCCGGCCAGGCGCTGTTAGCCAGGAAGATAACCTTGCTCACAACCTGTCCCAGCGGAAGCGTGAGGATGGCAATCTTTTCTCCGCTGCCGGGAGCCAGGATAACGCTTCCCTGTGCCTTGCCTTCGTTATCCGCCAGATTCCAGGTTTCCGTATTGCCGCTCACGGTAACATTGGCATCCGGAGTGAGCCATTTGTGGAACATAGCCTTTGCCTCGGCATAATCTTCCACGGGGACGGATACTTCGGAAGGGTCGGCCTCGTTGAGGCAATCCCCAAAATTATAACCGATAATGGAGCCGTTGTCGTCCAGGCGCACCAGGCAGTCTACCAGGTACTCAAGGTCATCAGAATGGAGTTCTTCTCCCTCTTCCTCGTTATTAGCAGCCTGTTTGTTGCAGGAAATGGCGGAAAGCAGCAATGCTGCCATCATCATATATGCATACTTTTTCATAATACTTTTATTTAAGGGCTTTTTCGTATTCTTCAATGGTGGTAATATAGGGTTTCATGGTCTTATAGACCACTTCGGACGGAATGGTTTTCCTGCGCTCTTTGATCTCTTGCAGGATAGTCCCCACCTGGGAACTCTTGATGAGTCTGATCTCCGGAATATAACTGCGCTCCAGCTGTACGAAAGCCGGTTCTCCGTTTTCTGTAAAACCAATACAGACGTTAACCATCACCTCGAAATCCGGTATTTCGGGATTGTAAAGATAGTGCTTTTCGGAGTCTACCGGAAGGTATACCTGAGGATCGTTCACAAAGCGGACGATGTCGGGCGTATTGCGGTCGGCCGTGGTGGAAGTGTAATACAGGGAATTTCCGAAATAACGCCGTGTGGTTTTGTTGCCCGTTTTGAGCGACTGTTCACTCAAACGCGGGGCAATGATGTTCTCAAAACCTTCTTCAATATCATTGATAAAAATGGTGTCGTCATTGGGCTTCTTGATAACCCTGAAAGGCATTTTGTCTTTACTGGTGTCAAATTTTGCAAAGCCTTCCTCCACCAACGGGAAACTCTTATACTCCAGTCCCAATGCACGGCGGAGGACATCGGTATAGCCATCCGTGTTCTCGGGATACACGCCCCAGCCCACAACCACATCGGGCTGGGCATCGGGAAATACAGATTCATTGACAACGATGCTTCCCAGCGAGGTGGGATCCAGGAAACAGATCAGGCGGAGTCCCATCAGATTGGGGTCAATGCTTAAGGAATAGCCGGACCGTAGCAGAGCATCGCTCCCGGGATCCCGGTCTTCCACACCCTTATAGGATTTGAAATTCATTCTTTCTCCCCAATAGGCATCTGTCACCACGTAGATAACGGGCGTATTCTCAATATTCCAGACGCCTTCTCCCAAATGCGTGTCCGTATTGAAATAGCCCACGGACATCTTGGGTGCCGCCACATTGGAAGCACGGGCGCCGGTGATAGTACCCTGCGACAGCATGGTGGCGTTCAGTTTGAGGTCCAGGGTGCCGGAGAATTTCCCCAGATCGTCCTTTCCTTTAACTTCGGTTTTATCCAGCTGGCACATCTGGCCGATGAAATTCAATCCGGCCGCAACGGCCGCCTGCCCAAGGCCGCAGGCGGCGTATGACGTATCCACTTTTCCGGTGCAGAGGGCCGTCATAGAGCCGCTGCCCATGAAATTGGCCAGTGCACCGCTGAAAATGTTAGTACATACCTGGCCTGCTTTGGTGGTGCTGGAGCCTTTTAGGGCCTCCATGTTCATACGGCCCTCCATACTGCCCGTAATTCCTCCCTCGATGACGGATTCAAGGATAATGTTATCTTGCGCATAGAGGAGCATGGAAGGCGTGATGCCATCGTAGACACCCACATCCGAGAATTTGTGCTTGCGCAGTTGGGACATATCCACATCAAAAGCCCACCAGCCACGGCGGGGAATCACCTTGCCGTTTTCATTCTTGTCATTGAGGGCGCTGGTGATGTAATCGGGACCCAGGGCCTCGGCAATGGAAGAATTGAATGCGGTATTATAAGGAAGGCCGAAACTGTTGGACACGTGTTCTACAAAAGGCGTGGAGAAGTTGAGGCACCACAGGTGGTCGCTGCCGTCGCTGTCGGGAATGTTTTTCTCCTGCATATAGTAGAATACGCGAAGTTTTCCGGTAATGCGGTTATACATTCCGAAGTAGTTGTAATCCGGGCAGTCTTCAATACCCGTAAGATTGAACGCCAGGGCCCAGTCGTGCTTATAGATCATCATTTTTTCAATGATATCTTGGGGGATGTTGCTTTCGGCCAGGCCGTCGGGATCCCAGGGAAGGGGTACCGTGATAGCGGAAACCTCCGTCCTGCCATTGATATCTACGTTACTGGTAATGAGGGAAATGCTCTCGGCCGACACCCAGTCGGCCTCAAAGGCCGTGTTGCAGGAAGACTTGGGAGAGGCATTGGTATTGTCCAGAAGGGACGGAATCTGGGTGATCTCCAATGTGATTACCTTCCCGTTGGACAAGGTAACCTTTCCCGTGGCGCTGCGGTCTTCCGTCATCTCGGGATCTTGCTTGAGGGTGACATTCAGCACCATGCGTCCGCGGATATTCAATTTTTCCTGGGCGCTGACGTCAATCCAGGCAGGGAAGTTCTCCAATTTCTGGATGCTTTCCAGCGTAGTGACTCCCTCCAGGACCAACGGTTCCGTGTAATTGTCGTTCAGCACCACCATCTGGTAGTCGAACAAGGACTCCGGACCGGGATCGGGTTCCAGCCTGTTATCCTTACAGGAAAAGACTGCCATGAGTGTTGTTGCCAGCATGAAGAAGTGTAAAGTTCCTTTCATATCGTTGCACTATTTGTTTTTAATTCAAGGGTTTAAAATATTCGGCTATAGTACTATCGAATACGCTTCCGTACCATTCGTAGTTATACATCATCGCGTGGGAGGCGGTGGTGTGCCGGGCCAGTTCGGTATAGAGGTCGTAAATAGAAATATTCGGATTCTTCTCCACTTCCTCGCGGAATACGCGGGTGAAGGCGTTGGAGAGGTAAATATTGCCTTCCAGCACGTCTGCGTGAGACTTTTCGCCGGGTGCGCAGGCAGTAAGGAGCAGCAGGCCGGGAATGCCCTCGCAATATTCTCCCACCGACCCGCTGTAGCAGGTTTCCATCACCAGCATCATCTTGCGGAAGTTGCCTTCTGCTCCGTGCAGGGCAGCGCGGACTTCGTCGGCCGTAATTTGCCCGGAGCCCCCCCAGCTGAGCATACCGTCGTACTTGCCGTGGCCGCTCCAGAAGAAGAGCACGTTCGTATTCTTGCTGCCCTTCACAACCTGGGGCGTCCTGTCTGTCACGGTGCCGCTGAGGATGTTGGCCAGATCATCCGGAGTAAGCTGGCTAATTTTGTAGTCATTCACAACGTCCACGTACAGGTTCTCCCCCTCCGGGGTTACGTGCACCACGCCGGGGTGCGGGTTGGACTCGTTGCCCGCAATGTCATCCTCAGTGATAAGGATAATATGGTCGTCGTCGTAGCCGGCATCCTGGAGCATGCGGTACACGTCTAGGGCATCGGCCTGATGGCGGTAATTGGTGAAGCCGGTAGAGGTGGCCATTACCACGGCATAGCGGTCGGTGAGCGGCTCGTAAGTAACGCCTTTGATTTGATTATCGAAGGTCATCCTCCTGTCAGCCGCCCAGTCCCACATCTGGTCCATGCTACTCTTCCGGGCGTGATCGCTCCGGGTCAGATAGTCTATCAGGTGGTACTGTCCGTCGAAGTAGATCCAGTGGCCATACCACGTGCCCAGCTGACTGATGTGCGTCTCTCTGTCGAAGACCCAGCTGCCGGAAGCTCCGGACATGCTGGGAATGTGGCCGTTTCGGATGGACTGGAAGCCGTGGCGGAGGCCGTCGGACGTCCAGGAAAATTCGTCGGCATTGCCGTCGCAGGCGTCCATTACGGCCACGATGGCTTCGCGGACCGTCTCCAGTTGGGCTGTTTCCTTATGCGCAAGAGCCAACGCCAGCAGGGTGAAGCTGTCGTAGAGCTGCGCATAGCCGTTCTGGACTTCGCGACCCGTGGTGGCCCTGCGGGCGGCGGGGAATCCGCTTTCAGGATCCCCGCAGAGGGCAATGCCATGGTATTCATGAGTCAATTTCCCCTCCAGCAGCGGGTTGCAGCCGATGTCGGTGCAGAAGATGCTGGGGAAGAAGCCCTTATTGTAGAAATCGCCCGCTTCAGAACCCACGATGATGCCCTCTTCGTCAATCACCTCGTTCAGCATCAACATATCCTCTACGGAAGAAGGGACGAAGAAAACGAGGGGCATGGTAAAGGGAAACGAGAAAGTTGACTCATGGATTCGCTTGATGCAGGAGCGCAGGCTTTCCTTATCGCCAAAAACATACTCGGTGAGAGAAAAGAACTTCAGCTCGGTGGTAAAGAAACTCGTATAGGAGGTAAAGGAGGAGGTATAGTCGTCCGCATCCCCGCCTCGCGACAACAGAAAGATACGGTTTACCACAGACTGTCTCCGGATAATGCTCAGCATGGCCTGGGTCTGGGCCAGGTCGCTCTCGCTCAGGCAGAAGATATTGGGGGCGGTCTTGTTGCTGCCGCCATAAATGCGCTGGATTTCAGCCGAGGTGACGCTGGGCATGATGACCGGGATCCGGTAGCTCAGGCTTTCACGGGCCAGCATCCGCGCGTGGCGGCTGTACTTCGGTCCCACGATGGCGGCATAGGAGTCGTCGTGGGTAATTCGAGTGACATCGCTTTCAAAGTTGGCGGCATCTTCGTCAATCCACTCCAGATCCAGCTTCACGCGCTGCTGGAGGCCCTCCTGGGCCTGGTCGATGGTGGCGAGTGCCCCTTGCACCAGGATCTTCTCGCTGTCCCACTGGGACCGGGGCATCACTACCGCCACCTTGTAAGTGGTGATCTCCGCCTGTGGAGCCGGCATTTCCTTACCGCCGCAAGCGAACAGGATCAGGGAGGCTGCAAGCAGCCAGAGAATTCTGTTAGTACGCATGGCCGGCCTCCTTTTCCAAAGCTTTTTGTTTGTTTTCTTCCTCCAGCGCCCGCCATTCGCTCAGCGACAACGGCCAGGAATCTGCTTTACCCAATTCATGATAGTAAAAACGCTCGCTGAAACTGATGCGCACATGCCCCGTCTCCAGGCCGAAGTCTGCATGCGCCGGCCAGGGATTGTTCTGCGCCCACCCGGACAAATATTCTTTCAGGACACTTCCCAGATCCAGGATGAGGGAGAAGGGCAGGAAGTCGGAATAAGAACTGCAGTCTTCCCCGATGCCCACGAAAGCCCAATACGTGCGCCGTGAGAAAGTGAAAGCGCCCAGACGGGAGGTACCGCAGACCGGGACAAACATCCCTTTGAAGTTGGAATCGGGCATATCCACTACTTCCTTTTCCATCAAAATGCCATAGAGCTCGTCCGCCATGTTCAGGCCCTCATAGTCCGTGGAGAGGACATATTTCTGAAAATCTGCTCCTCCGTTCTCTTTGTAGCCCTCCTCGATGCCCTGGGAAATTACGTCAATGATGCGGTCGCCGTCCAGCCCCTTGAGGAGCCGGATCTGGAAATCTTTCAAGATGGCCCCGGCCAGCCAGGCGCCGCCGTAGCGTTTGAGCTGTGCCGTGGCAATGCCCTCTCCGTACGTCTTGTCGCTGTCCAGCAGCAGGATACGCCCTGCCTGAAGGTTGACGCCCTCCACCAGCGGCTCGAACTCCGGGCCGCAGAGAATTAGGGCCTTGCCTTCGTCGGCATCGGCTCTCCAGTCATTGAATTGGCTGCGCGCCTCGGTGAGATTGTCCGGCTTCACCAGATGGACCGTGACGTCCGGCTGCGCTTTCACACTCTCCATCACCGCACTGATGACAAGTTCATTGTAGCCATCACCCACCATACCGGTGGCGGTAGCGAAGATGACGGTGAGGTCCTTGCCGGCCCCTTCCGGATTGTCTTTTTTCTGACAAGCCGGCAGGAAAACCGCCAGGGCAAGAAGCCATATCGCAAATCTCTTTTTCATGGTTATTCCTGTGGTATATTTGTGCAATATAGTGATTTATGTATACCCCAACAACTATAGAAGCCAAAAATTGACGCAGAATCAAGAAATTAAGGTAAAAATTTACGCAGAGTCAAGAAACACCCTCAAAAATTTACGCAGAGTCAAATTACAGTTTTGCAACAACCGGAAGTCTCTTCTCGCAGACGGACTGGACTTGCCGGATAATCTCCAGGCAACGGGATTCCGGAATGCGGATTCCCGTTCCGGCCTTCAGGACCAGGTCCAGGCCTGGATTGCCATGGTAAAAGAGCGACGTAGCGTGCTCACCGTTTGTGCCGGCCGGCGAATAGGTGATGTCATAGGCCGGGGCCAAAGACCATTTTCCCGCATCAAAGATGAAAGAGAAATTCTTGGCATGGTCGTCCCTGTTCACTGCCACCAGGTTCATCACCATTCTGCGGAACATCTCCTCTACTTGAATGGGATCCTGTGTAAGATAGCCCGTGAGGGCCAGTAAGTTAGTGTAGTCTACATCCTGGTTCCGGAAATCGGTTTTGAGCAGGGCCGATGCCGTAAGAACGTGGAGCCTTTGCCCGTCGGGAGCATAATCAAAGCGCTCAATGGCAAAATACTTGTCCCGCACAAGCCCGATACGCGGGATGGTGATTCCGCACTCCCGGGCGGTTTGCATATACAGCAACTCCGTTTGGCCGATGTCGGCAGGGTCATAAGTATGCCGGAACTTGCCCAGCCAGTGGGATCCGTCCTGTGCTCTCATGACCGTTTTCGGACGTGCCCCGCCGGAATTGGAACTGTTGTAGTACAGGAGAGAGGCATCTCCGCCGGACTTCTCGGAGAGCACCTTGAGGGCTTCTTCCTGCAGATAGTCCAGTTGCTGCTCTCCTTCCAGTTCCGCCTGTGCCTGGAAGCCCGTCATCACGGGTTGGTAGGTAAGGGCACCCATTCCGCCGTTGCCAATGATGGAAAGCCGCTGAAGTGGAGTGATTTCCTCAAGCGAGGAACCTTGTTTGCGAAGAATCCGGTCCAGCAGGTACAGACCATATCCGTCGGGCAGGCTATCCTCAAAGGTGGCAAATACCCCGCCCAACTTATCCTTATCGGCATACATAAGACCACTCTGCAAGGGGAGCTCAGTTGGAGAGAGGGAAAAACCATCGGCCAGCCAAGACTTTTCATATTCGAAGACACAAACGCCCCGGGAGGCATCCATTTGCAGGATTCCCACCGGCAAGTTGCGGTATAGCACCTGAATCTTTTTTACGTCTACCATTATCGGCCGTTCTTTCTGTTGTGATTCCTGTTGATGGTTTCAAGCTCCTTGGAGGTGGAGTATTTGGTATGGTTCAGCAGGGCGGCCACCTCGTCGAAATAGTCGAACAGGATGGCTATTTGGCAAAAGGATTCAAGGGAGATCTTCCCGGTCCTTTCAAAGCGCTCGATAGTGGGCGCGGGAATGCCGGTCAAGTCCGAAAGCGTCCTTCTACTGTATCCCTTCTCCAGCCTGCGGGCCTTGCAGTTAGCGGCCAGCCGGTCCAACAAAAATTGCGGATTTCTGGTGTAATTATCTAGCCGATATTCCATACTATATTATATAAAACAAGCATATCATGGCATATTTTAAATACCATGATATGCAAATATAGTAATAATTGCCGATAATTGCAACTATTTCTGGTGGGAGTAAAAAACAGCACCCACGCCTCAAGGCGCAGGTGCCGGAAATGGGCCGAGAAATGAGCTTGGCAGAGACTTCCTGGCCCAATGCCTAGTTCAGGAAGAACACGATGCTTTTCACATACTCGCCGTTGAAATCGGAAGCGTCCGTCAGCAGGCCTACCGAGGCGGCAGTGCCCGTCCACGTGACTTTACAAATCATGTTCATGGTAATGGGATCGAAATCCTCATCATATGTCCATCCAGTGCCGAGATTTGCATGATCCCATCCAGCAGGGCCATCGAGCGTCATCTCAATCTTTGTGAATTGCTTGCCGGTCGGTGCCGTGAAGGTAAAGCCGCCGGATGCATGCGCGTTGAAGCTGATGCCACTATGATATCCGTCACTCCACCAGGCATCAATTTCGTCGGCATTAGCACTCAGCGTGATGCCCTCCTTCGTATAGAATCCATAAGTGCCATAGACATTAAGGTCACTGATGTTGCTGCTGTCCCAGACAACCGTACCTTCCGGATAGACCTTCACCGTGCAGGTGGCCGTTGTGCCGCTGCCATCGTTGGCGGTAGCGGTGATGGTGGCTGTGCCTTCGGCAACTGCGGTGACAACACCTGTAGAGGCATTGACAGTGGCGACGGATGTTTTGTCGCTGCTCCAGCTCACAGTCTTATCTACGGCATCTGAAGGAGAAACGCTGGAAACGGAGAGCGTCACAGTACCTCCGATAAGCAGATTGGCCGATGTCTTGTTCAGAGAGATGGATGAGACTTTCTTCGCATTCATCGGAACACGGATGTCGTAGTATTTGCCGTTTTCAAAGGCAATGTCGCTCTTGCTGAAAGTATAGGTACCACTTCCGACGGTAGCCGTCAGGGTATATGTGTCGGCGCCGACGTTCTCGTTACGCAGAGCCACGGTGAGCTCGCTTGCAGCGGCATCGGGCGTTACCTAACACAAAAACGAACAAGTTTAGAATAAAAAAATGGCCTCGGCAATATGCCGGAGCCAGAAATTTACGCAGAGTCAAGAAAAGAGAGTTAAAATTTACGCAGAATCAATTATACCCTATAACTATCTTGTCGACTAACATTAGAAAATACTCATTGGACCAAATGTCAAGATCTCTTTGCTGGTTCGGGACAATATACGGAATTACATCCTGCTTGACATTTTCTATATCTGTCTCCACAATTTTTTTGCGAAGTTGGTCCATAAATTCTTCCGGACTTACAATTGCCCCGTTGAATTCCCGAATCCGTTCCTGCAGGTGCCAGAAAGAGAGCGGAACACCATTGCGAACATACCACTCAAAGTCAAACCAGTCACGTCCTTTTACCCGGCGTTGCCAGGCGCGATAAACAAGCGCATGCATTTTCCCGGCATACAGGTCCGGAAGGGTAAAACATCGGACCATAAAAGAATAAGGTTGCATCAGAAGCTTCTGTTCTGTGTTGAACAGAAGGGGAGGATCCGTATCCAGTTCAATCTTCACCTTTACGGTTTTTTTAGTCTGGAACTTGATGTCATAGGCCTCGGTATTCTCTTTTAAGAATGCCGACTCCACCTTGCCGAAGGCCTTTTTCTCCTTCTTCGTAATGGTAATGTCAAATCCGGCAAGGTTGAATTCTTCACGGATAGCATCAAAGTAGTTTTCCAGATGGATATCGTCCCGCTTTTGGGTAAGGGAGAAATCCATATCCTCGGAAAACCTGGGGAGGCCGTAAAACATACGCAGACAAGTGCCGCCATAAAATGCGGCGTGGTCAAAAAAGCCGCCCCGATGCAGACCGGCCAGTGCAATCTTCTGGCACACCTCCTGCTCGGCGTTCTTTGTTGCCGTGCTGCCGCTATCATTTCTATAAGCGGCCAGCATTGACTCGTATGTTGTCATTGCCTTATTAGTTTTATCAGATTCTTGAATATTTGTGTCTTTCGTCCGGCTTGGGCGCACTGCTGGACAATATCGGCATCCAATTCTGAAAGGATATCCATATCCAGCCTCATATCCTCTTCAAGGTACACGGCCAAAGATTTCACAGACTGGTGGGGAACAAAGTTGTCCAGTAAAATGGTGTCACACAGGGCCTTCTCCCGGCTGGCCATAAGGAAGCCGATACCCTCTTCCTGTCTGCTTTCTACGCCGATGGGGAAGTATTTTGTAGTGACCTGGACATAACTGAAGTTCCCGATAGGGGTTTCAAACATACGGGAACGCTTGGTGGTTGCCGATGTCATCAGGAAGACCTGTTCCGGAATCATTCCATAATAGCGAAGCGCCCATTGGAAGGAAACGTAAGATGGGCCGTATAGGTGATTGGCACAGAGTCTCACGTCCGTAACCATTCCGCTAAGCTCCTCATTGACGATATAGAGGTCTCGCTTAAGTCGGACCAGTTCGCCGCTTTTCTCCAGCGCTTGTATCTTCTTTTCCGGTGACGCGAGGTTTTGGAAGCAGGACTTGATGTCTGCTCCCGATACGGGGATACCGGTAAATTGCAATAATGGATTCTTCTGGTACATCACTATTATTTAATGCCGTACAAAGATAGCAATATTTTCACAGAAAAGGAAGAATTTCTTCTTTTTCATCGTAAAAATAGTTAGATATTTCCCGCAGAATCAAATTTTTCCCCATTCGCTGGGCGACTGGCCGGCGATGGAGGTGAAGGTGCGGCTGAAGACGGAGGGCGACGAGAAGCCGCAGCTGGCCGAAATCTCAGCCATCTTCATATCGGGATTATCGGCCATAAGACGCTTGGCCTCCTCTATCCTGTAGCGGTTAACGAAGAGATAGAAGTTGCAGCCGAATTCCGAATGGATAAACTGCGACAGGTATGTGCGGTTCATCGGCAGAACGGCCTGCAAGTCCACTAGCTTGAAGTCGGGATTTCTATATGGCCTCTCCTTTTCCATCCATTCTTCCAGCGCCTGCCGATATACTTCGTTTGGCTGCTGCTGAATATCCTCTTTGGAAGAGTTGTTCTTCATAGACTCCCGTACCTGCTCCCAGGGGTCCCGGCGGAACAGGATGAGGTCTGTTCCGTAGACGAGGGTAAAAATGACCAGCCACTGCTGGGTGAATCCCCGTGCATGTTCATGGGACACACACAAATAAATATATACCGCCACAATCATGAACCCCACAAAAATGTAACGGATGATACGCCTTTCGTCGATGTCCTCCAGAGAGGAGAAGTTATCCTCGCACCAAAGCCTGTATTCACGCACATGGGTAAATAGCAGCAAGATAAGGACAATCGGATATAAGGCAACCAGGATTCGAAGATTGACCGGAAGAATAAAATCCAGCGCAAGCAGTGCATACATGGGCAGGATCTGAAGCAGGGCGCGCCGGACGTTCAACCAACCCGGGCGGAGCGCCTCCGTGGGAAACAGTAGCAGGGACCAGCCCAGCAGGTTTCCAAGCGCAATCTCCATGGTGGTGAGCTCGTATGCGCCCATATTCATCACGGGCTTACCCATGAACAGCCAGGAAACCACATATATCCCATCCAGAAGGCCCCAGAGAAGAAGCGTCCACACCCATATCCTGCGCAAACGGTATCCCTCTGTATGCCGGGCGGTAATCCAGGCACAGCAAAGGGCGACGGCCGTGGAGGCCGACATGAGGATGGGCGTGATGGCCCCGTCAAAGTAGTCGTCGGGAATAAAGCGCGAAGCCCAAAGGCTGAACGCTACGACGGCGACGAGGATGACGGCGAACCGGATCTCGGCCTTATAATGGGTGAAGACGTTCATTTCATGACTGCTTCTACCTCGTCGGGGGCGATGGGAAGGCGGCGGGAACCCAGGCGGCGGGCGCCGTCGGGCGTGATAAGGACGTCGTCCTCCAGGCGGATGCCGCCGAAGTCATAATAGGCCTCCAGTTTGGTGTAATTCACA
>ODAI012869644.1_pt1 | contig 13860 bp, 18 predicted proteins | sample 1539321 | NCBI WGS metagenome assembly ODAI01 (sample SAMN02144231, study PRJEB22623) | gut metagenome | biome: sheep rumen | host: Ovis aries | place: New Zealand
CCTCTGTGTTGATGTCGGGAGAAGCCATTTAACGAGGTACACCTCCGCTTTCACCCGTAAAGGACGGATCACAGGCAATGGTCAGAAATCCACGCTCCGCAAGTGTCTGTGCATAAAGACCACTGCACTGCTCCTTGACTGCGCCGAAAGGACCGCACACGGCGATAGCAGGAAGCTTACCGCCTGCATTCTTTGGAGTGTACATATCGGCAGCGAGTGTGATACCGTAGCGGTTGTGGAATGTCACTTTCTTATGATCGACCTTGTTTGATTTCGGGAAGGTCTTGTCCCATTCCTGTGTCATGGTAAGCATTTCATCTTTCATTTCAGATACCTCCGTTTTTTCTTAATGTGTAGGTGAGAAAGTCCAAGCAGTCTATGCGGTCATTATACTTATGAACGCTTTCAAGAAGCGACTTCCGATAGGCTTTCAGCAGCTTTTCAAGTTCTTTGTAACGCTTTTCTTCGATCAGTATCAGACATTTAGCTGTCATTTCATCATTTAAACCTATGTCACGCAGATTTTCGGTCATTACCGCTGTTTTATCGGCTGCGTTTGGCATTGTCATCACCTCCGTGTTCCTGTAATTACAGTATAACATATCTTTTCTGATATGTAAAATACCTATATGTAATGACTTGTCATTCTTGACAGGAATGACAAGCTGTTGTATAATAGAAGTATATTATTAAGGAGGTGCAGCATGGAAATAAGGATACTACGCTACTTTTTAGCGATCGCCAGAGAGGAAAACATGACAAGAGCAGCCGAGCGCCTGCATATTTCGCAGCCGTCGCTCTCTAAGGAGATCAAAAAGCTCGAAGAAGAATTAGGACATGAGCTGTTTATCCGCACGAATAAGAATATGATACTTAACGATGAAGGTATGCTTCTGCGCAAACGTGCTGAGGATATCCTCGCTATGGTGGACAAGACCACTGAGGAGTTCAGCCAGCTTGACAACATCATCGGTGGTGAGATTCGCATAGGCTGTGCCGAGAGCTATCTTATCAAATACCTTGCAAGGAGCATCAAAACATTCAAGGAGCAGTACCCGAATTTCATATTTCATATATTCAGTGGAGATACCGAGCCTGTTGCGGAACGTCTTGACAGAGGTATCCTCGACCTGGCAGTTATCGTTGAGCCGCCGAATCTTTCAAAATACAATTATCTTTCTATCCCCGAAAGCGATAAATGGGGACTTGTAATGCTTCGTGACAGTCCACTTGCTGAAAAGGATTATGTTACATTTGATGATCTTTACGGATTGCAGCTGTTCTGTTCCGAGCAGTCTATCCGAGTGGATTTTCCACGCTGGTGCGGCGAAAATATGGATAAGCTGAATTTCGCAGGAACTGTCAATCTTGCCTACAACGGCTCGGTGTTCGTAAAAGAGGGGCTGGGATATCTGCTGACATTTGAGCACCTTATCGACACAAGTGAGAAAAGCGGACTATGTTTCAGACCGATCAAACCGAAACTTGAAACGAATATGTATATCATCTGGAAAAAGTATCAGGTGTTTTCACCGATAGCGGAGTTGTTCCTAAAAAAACTGAGGGAGGACTATTCATGAAGTACATTATCCACATAAGTTATACTATATTATAAGCATTCTGTAAATGCTTCAGATATTTCAATAAACAATATTTTGCACTTGACAAATCAGTTGAAATGTGCTATATTTATATATGGCGGAAACCATTGGGCGAATGGTTTTAGGCGAGGACAAATTATAGGATAGAGGGCTGCTGCGTGGCGGCCCTCTTTTCTCTTAACGGAGGTACATAAATGAACAAGAAGGAAATAGCCGAGATCAAGAAAAATTTCAGCGATGACTGCAATTTCTTTACGATAAACAGGGTAGTTACCGCATTTGTTGATGCAGAGAAAAATATTAAATGCAAAACCAATCAGCTTTACAATATCATGCCTCAGGATGAAAGCGAACTTATCCTGGCGAACCTGAAGAAAACTCTCAGCGGCAGGATAGGTGCAAATCTGCTTGAATATCCTTTCCCGAAAAATGCTATACTTGAGGGCGGACAGCAGCAGTTCCTGTGGGGCGTGCTTAAAAGCAAGCTTGCAGATGAGGAGATCGTTGACAATTTTTTGAATACTATAGTTGAAAAAGTCGAGTATGTATCTACATACAGTATCTTTACAGCACACTGCACTTACTCTGTACTTAAAAAGACCAAGATGGATGAGATAGATGAAGACAGCGATTCATCGGATTATAACTTCATCATCACAGCAATATGCCCTGTAAATCTGCGTATAGACGGTCTTATATACAACGAGGAGGAGAATGCCATAGCAAAGAAGGAGGGCTCTGACAGGATCGTTGAGATGCCTACGGACGGTTTCCTGTTCCCGCTTTTCAATGACCGTGCACCTGATGTGAACGGCGTGCTTTATTATTGCAAGAACGCTAAAAAGCCAAATACTTCTATGATCGAGGAATTTCTCGGCTGTGAGTTTACTATGACAGGTCAGAATGAAAAAGAAGTATTTCACTCCATACTCGGCAAGGTAGTAGCTGATGAACTTGACTACGATATGATAACAAAGGTAAACGATAAGATACAGAATTTCATAGACCAGACTGCACATGAAACCGAAATAGCTACTATCGACAGCCAGAAGATGAATTCCATACTATGGGAGGCAGGGGTAAGCCAGGAGAAGCTTGTGAACCTTGATAAGGTGTTTGAACAGGCCACCGAGAACAAGCCTCTGACAGCAGTTAACCTTGTGGAGAAAAAGACAGTTGTCGCAGTACCGAGTATAACTGTAAATATAGGCAAAGGCGGTGCTGACAAGGTAAAGACTCAGATGATAGGCGGCAGAAATTGTCTTGTTATAGCACTTGATGACCCTGAGATATCTATAAACGGTCTTGAGATGCGTTTTGTAGACAAGAAGCCCGCAAACTCACCTGCACAGCCTGCGCCGACAGAGGAAATACCACCTTCACCCGTCAGTGAGTCTTCCGATGACGATAACGCAGCACCTTTCTGATAAATACAAAACCGCAGGAGCCGTAAGGTTACTGCGGTTTGTTGTATATTATTAAGAAAACTATTCTGTTCGTCAGATATTCTCGGGAGGAGCATTAAACGAATACTTGATGCACTCAGGATCCTGAAGTTCGAAAACCTCAAAAATACCGTCACCCACACTGTACAGACCTCTTACCTGGGGGCACTGCTCCAGAAAAGCAGCTCTTACTTCATCGCTGTCAAGCTCAACAACATCAGCAGTGAGTCTTATCCACTCCATCTCGCCGCACATACCGCTTATCTCAACTCTGCTGTGATGCATCATTTCTTTGAAGCACTTCTTCTGATTACTTGTGCAGATACAGGTCATACCATCGATCTCAGCCACCGCACCAAAGGGTCGTACATGGGAATCACCGTTTGAATCGGTAGTAGCGATATAGAATACGCCTACCTTTTTCAGGATTTCTGTAATTTGTTTCATTCAAAACACCTCCGTTTATTTTATCAGATCAGATCATATTATCTGATATTATCAGCCTATAACTTCGTAATTTTCCGCAGCGTTTTCCTTTTTGACATATTCGGTGACATTCAGCACCTTAACTTTAATAGGACGCTGTCCCAGACCAATCTCGATGATATCACCGATCTTAACATCATACGAAGCTCTTGCTACCTTGCCGTTGACCATTATCCTGCCTTCATCACAGGCTTCGTTTGCAACGGTGCGGCGCTTTATTAATCTTGTGACTTTAAGATATTTATCTAATCTCATGAGTCCTCCTAAAACAAAAGGCGGACAATCTGCCCGCCTTAATAAGCATATATTACTTCTTGTCAACGACTGCCTTGAGAGCGCTGCCTGCCTTGAATGCGGGAACCTTTCTTGCAGGAACGTCAACAGGAGCCTTTGTAACAGGGTTCATAGCTACCTTAGCAGCTCTGTCTCTAACCTCGAATGTACCGAAACCAACGAGAGTAACCTTCTCACCGTTCTCCAGTGCGCCTGTGATGGAATCAAGAACTGTTGCAAGAGCCTTGTCAGCTTCCTTCTTAGAATAGCCACCCTTCTCTGCGATAACATTGATAAGTTCTGCCTTGTTCATTTTTTAAAACCTCCAAAATTTATTATCCTTAACGAACAATTGCTTATTCATTAATTTCGTTTTAATATGAGTACAGCTCTTCAGCTGAAACTTCCGATATATTTTCGCTGTGCTTTTCAAGTCCCTCGAATCTGTTTATGAAATTATTGCAGCTGTCTGCCAGACATTCTTCTGCATCACAGTCAAGTCTTCTTGCAAGATTTGAACACAGGAAAAGCAGTTTTCCAAGGTCGTTGGATGCGTCCTCTTCTTCAAGGTCAGCCTGCTTTATTCTGTTCAGTGCATCTGTTATTGCCGAATACAGATCAAGCTCAGTTCCGTCCTCTTCGCACTTTTCAAAATCAATACCAGCTCTTGCAGCACGTTTGCCAAGCTTCTGCGCACGCATAAGTGCGGGGAAATTCTTTGGTACGCTTTTCAAAGTGTCCGTATAGCTCTCCTGTCCCTTGGTATCCTTCTTTATGGAATCCCAGTTTGAAAGGACAGTATCTACCGTATCAGCCTGTACATCACCGAATACATGGGGATGACGGATTATCAGTTTCTGGCATAGTTCGGTTATAACATCATCAAGTACGAAACTGCCGCGTTCTTCCTCCAGCACAACATGGAAGATAACCTGTAAAAGAACATCACCAAGCTCCTCCCTCATCATTTCGGGAGAATCGAAGTCGATAGCTTCCATTACTTCATAGACTTCTTCCAGCAGATCCTTTTTAATAGTGCTGTGAGTCTGGACCTTATCCCATGGACAGCCCTTTTCCTGATCCCTCAGCACTGTGACCAGATCTATCAGATCGTCTATATCGTAGCGTTCCTTTTTAGGGAGCTCTGCTATCAGTTCATCAACAGACTTTTTATCCAATACTTTCACCTCACAGCTTTTCCCCTGAAGATACTCTCACAGGGGTGCTTTAATATAATACCTCAATTTCCGAAAAAAAGCAATAGATTTTTCGATTTTTTTTTGAAAAAACTCCGTTTACATTGTTTTTCGGCATTTCGCACAAGAATTTTTATAAATAAAGTACAAAATTTACCTTTGACATACACGTCAAAATGCGTTTTTAACAGCGATTTTTTTCGGTTTTGAAGTATTTTATATCGAATATTTCTGATAGCTTTTCCTCAAACAAAAGTGCCATAACAGTAATGCATATTATACCGCCGCCTGCAATACCTAAAACAGCACAGCATTTTTCATTTAGCTGCAGTTTTTGGGCTGTGTCACAGAAAAGTTTTGCTGAAACAGCGCACATGATCCCGGCATAAAATGGTTTTATACACAGCTTTGCAATACCTATCCGTCCGGGGATAAGTTCACTGATCCTTTTCATCGTCACCGTGCATACGGATATACTTCTGATTAGCTCTGAAAGTGCTGCACCGTTCAATCCGAAAAGGGATACAAGTATGATGTTCATACAAAGTTTTATACCTGCTCCTGCAAGCATTATCAACGTAACTTCCGAAGGCTTGCCCAAAGCCTGTATAACTGTCAGTAATGGCAAAGTTACTGCACATCCTATGACAGATATTCCCAGTATCATCAATGGCTCTTGTGCTGCTGTACATTCTGCTCCTCTTTCCGAGAACAGCAGACCGAGTATCTCTCCTGACATAACAGTAATCCCCAGTCCGCATGGTATTGCGGCTGATGCCGTCAGCGTGAGTAGTCTGCGCATATTCCGTATCAAAGCTGAGCTGTCTTTTTCAACCACAGCGGCTGACAGTGACGGTATCACGCTTTTTCCAAGCATTGCTGTTACAGTAGGTACAAGTCCGTAAAGCATCACAGCAAGTCCTTCGTAGGAACCATACAGAAAATTGGGAAGATCACCTTTTGCAGCGGATATATACTCCGAATAGTGCTGCGGTGATCTGGTTATAGCTGTTTTCAAAAAAGGCGGAAGTGTCAGCATATCAAGCATACCTGTAAGTGTGGTTACCACAGCCGCTGCAGCAATAGGGAATGATAGTCTGAGCAGTTCTTCTGCGTGCTGTCTGCGTCCGGATATCACCTTATCAGCCGTAAGCATAGCACTTGTTATACCGTCACCGTGTATAGCTGTGTAAAGTATAAGTCCTATGCAGGCGATGGCTGATGCGATCGTTGAACCAAGTACCGCACCTGCTGCTATGTATGGGAGGGCTGTTTGCTCTGCTTGTACGGCATCGTTGCATACCATTCCGAATACGGTACTGTTATGGATATAGCTTTGCTCAGCGTAGTCTTTAATGTATACAGCCAGTCCTAGTCCGAGTATAAGTCTGAACAGAGTTTCAGCGATCTCTGAGAAAGCTGTGGGCAGTACATTTCCAAGACCTTCGTAATATCCTCTTTCGGCGTTCATAACTCCGCAGAATACAACAGACGGTGCAAGACATATGATTGCAGGTCTGACACAGCTTTTGTCATCTGTAAAATAAGCAGCACCAATAACAGCTGCACACAATAACAGCCCTGTAATAGTGAATACTGCCAGAGCTGTTTTTCTTCTGCGACGCAGGTCGGTAAATCTCCCAAGTGCTGAATTTTCAGCGGATAGCTTGGCCATAGCCGGACATATCCCCGATACACCCAGTGCCAGCACAGGAGTGAATACTGAAAATGCTGCCGAAAAATGTCCCATACCGGTACCGCCAAGTATATTTGCAAGCGGAATTTTGTAGATAAGTCCCATAGCTTTTGTTACGGCTGTCATAGCTACAAGTATGGCGCTGCTTTTTAAAAAGCCTTGTCTTTTCATAACAGACCCCCTGTTTATATCTCTTGTTTGTTCATAATATGCGCTGTAGTTTAAGGATATTCCGTGTGGTTATCTAAGCTGTGGCTAACATTATATAAATGTCTTTACTTTTTAATTGAAATGTGATATAATATAGTTGTCAAAAAATTATCAATATAGGAGATATATATGTTCATACTTGAGGGATATCTGGAAAAGCTGATAAATGAGTGCAGGAGTGCTTATGGTGAAAGGCTTGTTTATCTTGGTCTGCAGGGGAGTTATCTAAGAGGTGAAGCAACCGAAGAAAGCGATATTGACATAATGGCAGTCATAGACGGCTTCTGCACTGCCGATATGGATATCTACCGTGGTATACTTAAAACGGTTGGTTGGTATGAAAGGTCATGCGGATTTATATGCGGCAGAGATGAACTTATGCGCTGGAATCCGCTTGAAGTTATTCAGTTGAGATACACTACCAAAGACCTTTACGGAAAACTCTCTGATCTTTTGCCTTATGCCGGTAAAGAGGATGAGATAAACTATATAAAGCTGAGCCTTGGAAATCTGTATCATGAACTATGTCACAGATATATACATTCTGATAAGGAAAACAGTGCTGTTAAACTCAAGTTTACTTTGAAAGGATTTTTCTTCCTGATACAGAATCTTAACTATGTTGAAAGCGGAGAATTTCTTCTTTCAAGACGTGAACTGAAAGAAAAGGTCAGCTCAGCCGACAGGTATATACTTGAACTATCCGAAAACTTTGTTCCTGAGGATTTTGATGAAGTATTCCCTAAGGTCATAGAATGGTGCAGGCAGGCTTTCATCAGGATAGGCAGCTAAGTTTATTGCATCTTTACATTTGTGTAAAAATATGTTATAATCCTTTAGTGTGAGCATAGTTATCAAGCAGGATAGTATTATTATGCTTATCTTGAAATTTATACAGTATTTACGGAGGTAATCATGTTTAAAAACAAGGATCTTTATACCGTCGGTATCATCGGTGCCATGAAGCCCGAAGTTGATGCCATAAAGGAACTTCTCAAAGACGGTGATACATATACTGTCAGCGGTATTGAATTTGTTTACGGTGAGCTTTTCGGTATGAACGTAGTGGCTGCAGTTTGCGGCATAGGCAAGGTATTCGCAGCAATATGTGCTGAGGCTATGATCGTATCATTCAAACCGGATGTCATTATAAATGCAGGTGTTGGCGGCTCGCTGACGGACAAGCTGGATATTGGTGATGCTGGTATTGCTTCCGCAGTAGTGCAGCATGATATGGATACCACACCATTCGGTGACCCCAAGGGTCTTATATCAGGTATCAACAAGGTGTATTTTGATTGTGATACTCACAGTGCCGATATACTTGCAGATGTGGCTGATGAACTCGGTATAAACAATGTCAGGGGCGTAATCGCTTCGGGTGATTGTTTTGTAAACAGCAGCGCTAAAAGAGACGAGCTGAGGAGCGAATTCAGTGCTATCATCTGTGAGATGGAGAGCGGTGCCATAGGACATGTATGCTATGTCAATGAAGTGCCATTCTGTGTGCTGAGAACAGTATCGGATAACGGTGATGATGATTCTCACAATGATTATGCTCAGTCACTGGCAAAGGCAGCAAAAGCTGAACTTGATATACTCGTCGGTTTTCTTAAAAAGCTCGGCGCAGAGAAAAATTAAAGGAGGAAATATATGGAATTAATAGCAAGCTTTCAGGTAAATCATCTGGATCTTTTCCCCGGACTTTATGTTTCACGCAGAGACAGTAAGGGTGAGGCAGTAACTACCACTTTTGATATGAGGATGACCGCTCCCAACCGTGAGCCTGTCATGGACACGCCAGCAATGCATACGATAGAGCATCTGGGTGCAACATTCCTGCGCGGCTGTTCGGTAAAGGATGACGTTGTATACTTCGGACCTATGGGATGCCGTACAGGTTTCTATGTGATATTCTTCGGTGTTCAGACATCTGAGAGTGTATACAGCACTATTGTAGATATGTGTAGATTCATCCTTGACTTTGAGGGGGATATCCCTGGTGCTAAGCCGGAGGAATGCGGAAACTATTCCGAACAGAACCTTAATATGGCTAAGTATTATATAAGGCGCTATCTCGATGATCTCACCGAGAACAAGAGATTCGTTTACCCGGAGTAATTAATACATATGATCAAAGGCACTTCCAAAAAAACGGAAGTGCCTTGTTTTTATGAGTTATGTTTGTGCTTGTTCAGCTTTTCTACAATGCTGTCTTTGAACAGAAAACCGAATATACCCAGTACAACAGCGGCGAATATAATACAAAGAACAGTCTTGAAATTTCCATCTATTGCGTTGCTGCCAAGCACTGTTGACATCAGTATGGCAGGAAGGCGGCAGGGCATAACGTACATAAAAAAGTCCCTCCGTTTTACCTTGGTCAGCGGGACTATATAGGATATGATATCCTTTGGTATACCCGGGATAAGGTAGAGTATCACAAGTACCTTAATCAGCTTGCTTTCGTCCTGCAGGAATTTGTATTTCGTCAGATGTTTCTCATCGACAAAGGCTTCCACCAGGGGCTTTCCGAATTTGCTGACCATCATAAATATAACGAATGTACCCAGCATCGTACCGCCAAAGGAAAGCAGCAGTCCTATGAACCATCCGAAGAGTACTCCGCCGATTATCTGTACAGGCGGTATTACCGCGATTATTACCTGCAAAGCTTGTATCAGTACGAATATCAGCATACTCTCAACTCCTGAATATCTTGTTTCAAGAGTTTCCTTAAGCTTGTCCATGCCTTCCTCAGTCCTCAGCGCCTTTACCAGCGGTATGGATACTATGGTAGCAAGAGTGAGTATAGCCAGTATAACTATCACTGTTACGATCTGTACCCTACGTTTGTTGCGCCGCTTACGGTGTTCGTGGATAGCATCTTTCTTTTCTTCTATTTTCTCCTTGATATGTTCTATCTCATCAGAAATGTGTTGTTTCTTTTCTTCTTTCATTCTGCTTATCTCCAAAACAGATCATTTTCTCCTAAGTATTTTTTTACGGAACCAGTTGATATATACGTCTATTGTCAGCGACAGGAACCTATCGTATACGATAAAGCATATCTGTGCCTCAGCCCATAAAAGAGGCAATGCATATTTACCGAAAAATTCTGTACCTTCCATCATATCGACGGATGTAAAAATAAACTTGAACAGATTGTAATATATCACTATTGCTATATTGAAGACTACCAGTTTCACTATCCATTTAAGCAGCTTGCTTTTGAATTTAGTCAGCCAGAACTGCAATATAGGATAATATCCCATGAACAGTATAAACAGCAGGGAAGCCTCGATATTTGGTGTTATGAACAGACAAAGCAGGCTGACAGCACAGTAATCGGCTATCGCCCATCTGCTGTCAGTTTCTACTATCATTACCACCATAAGCACTCCTGCAAATACAGGTATCGCATAACTCAGCCCGGGCAGGAAGGAACTTGAAAACATCAGCAGAAGACATACTGCCGCACATATCCCGCCAAGTGCTACACGAAAAGCAGTAGTGCCGTTTTTATGCCTGCTCATATATCACAGCATACGCCCAAAGTATCGCCCATGCATACTCTCCTCGCATATTTATTCTTAAGGTGAAGCTGTTAGTTTATTGCCTTGAAAACACCAGCTTATACCATATTTATAATAACATACTATTGTGTATTTTCTGTGATATGATGTGCAGGAATGTATACAAAAAATGTCCGGGGACATAACGTCCTCGGACAAATATCGTTTATGCTTCAACGTCTTCATCAGGAACGACTGCTGAGCTTTCCTCATCGTCATCGCTCTTGCTGCTGTCGGCCTTTTCCTTTATCTCAATAAAGGTGGTGTCATTCTCTTCCTCGGATTCATCGCTGCTGTCCTCATCCTGTTTTTCCTTGCGGTCATCAGGAGTGCCTGCAGCGCCGGGCAGATAGTTCTCGAATACCAGTATCGCATCTTCAACAGAAGCGAGGTATGTATCCGACTTTGTGGTGATAGCTATATATTCTTTTCCCTTGAACTCTACAACTGTCGCAAGAGTATATCCTGCTTCGTCGGTAAAGCCTGTCTTACCGCCCAGAAGCTTTGCATCCTCTGCACCGTCCTGGTCAGCATCTACGAAGTAGCCGCCGAAACGGGAGTGGAATATGCTCTCGAGCTCTATACCTTCCTTGTATTCCTTGGTGGGCTTGGTCGTCCATTTTTCGGTGCACAGTACCTTGCGGCAGGTCTCGTTTTCCATACAAGCTTTGGTGATAACTGCCATATCCTGTGCAGTGGTGTAATGCTGCTTATGGTGCAGACCGCTTGCGTTTGCAAAATTGGTATTAGCAAGACCAAGGTCAGCAACCTTGTCATTCATCAGCTTAACGAAGTTCTTCTCATTTCCGGCAATTGCATTTGCAAGACCGAGGGTACCGTCAGCACCGCTGGGGAGTATAGCTGCATACAGCAGATCTTCCATAGTTACTTCATCGCCTGCTACGAAGCCTGCGCAGCTGGCATTCTCTTTGGTCAGGGGAGCAAGATCCTTCTTGGTGAACTTGTATTTTGCCTGCATATCGTCAATATTCTCAACGGCTACCAGCAAGGTCATCAGCTTGGTCAGTGATGCAGGATAGATCTTTTTGTCGTACTTCAGACCTGCAAGTATCTCATTGGAATCGCAATCCAGAAGAACTCCGGTCTGACAGGTTATATCTTTCAGGTTGATAGTTTCATACCTGTCTGAAATCGTTGGGAGCTGAGAGGGCTTGGGTTCAGGTATGAGCTCAGCCAGCTCGTCTTCGATCGTTGTTTCCTCGTCCTCAGTCGGAAGTTCATCTGACGGAGGCGGAGCACCGACACTTTCGTTGGGCTTGATGGTTTTTCTGCCTGTAACTACCATCAATGCACATCCGACTGCTACAATGATGATCATTACCAGCAACGCGACAACTGCTGCGCCGCCCTTACGGTTACTGTTCTTCATTCTCCTTACCATTCCTTTCGATTATACAGTTTATTTCATTCTTCGGTTTCAGTATCGTCATTCTGCTTCATTATGGTTTTGTAGCAGTAGCCGAGTATGTCCTTTCTTGTGACTATTCCTATGAAGATCCCTCTGTCATCAATGACAGGTATAAAGTTCTGATCCATGCTCAGCAGTATCAGTTCTTCTACCGTTGATGAAACGTTGACGGGACGCATCCTGGTCTTAGGTGGGATCTTCTCAAGAGGATAGCTTTCCATCTCGCGGATATCATACATACCTCTTTCTACCATGAAACGCAGAAAATCGCCCTCGGATACGGTCTTGACAAATCTGCCCTCTCTGTCTATAACAGGTACAGCCGAATAACCGTGATGCTTCATCTTTTCAAGAGTCTGTCTTGCGGTACAGTCAGAATACAGATATTCTATGCACGCTTTAGGGTGCAGCAATTTCAGGATATTCATTATTGTGTTAGTTCCTCTCAGGTTTATCGCCGTATGTGTATACCAGCGAAGTCAGATCCTCATAGGATATATTCTTCAGCTTTTCATCATTCATTCCTGCTGATGAGAGTTCTTCCGCACTTACATTTGCTGTAATGAATATAGCCTGACAGTAGCCAAGCTTTTGCTCAGGTGACATAACATCGAAATCAACCATTCTTGAAATAAATGACGAATCAAATACAGATCTGTCGATCTGCTGGGTTTCTCCGTCTGTCGTTACCATCTCTCCGCCTGAGCCGAAAGCTATCTCGGTGATAGTTCTGGTCTCTGTCATGCCCTCGTCACCGTTCACGCCTTCTACCATATATTTTGTGGTATACTTTGCAGGCAGTCCTGTTTCCTTATCGAAATAAAAATCAATTACCGTGATGTAAGTTCCGCCTGTATATGTATACTCTTCCACATCATAGATCTTTGCGCTTTCCGCATCGATATGAGTTTCAGTTGCAGGCAGATCCTGATCGACTACAGTTTCTATGATGCTAACCGGTAATTCAGCAGATCTTTTGCGGTATATGCCGCATACGTTGTCAAAATCGTATGCTGTTCCTCCTGTACAGATAGATCCGTTGGAACCTATCTCATTGGTCTGCAGTTCATAATAATCGCTGCCGTCTCTTATCCTGAGGATCTCCGTTTCATTTCCCGAAGCATCGGTATATCTGAGCTTTATACGATACTGTTCATTCTGCAGTAGATCATAAGCCTGTTTTATATGTACACCGTTTGATGCTGTTCTTGTCTTGGATTCACCGTCCGTGACTACTTCATCTATGGTGCTTTCATCAGTTACAATGCTGCTGCTTTTATTTTTTTTCGTCTTCTTGCTGTTTTTGTCTTTATCCTTACTGCAGGCTGTGCAGGAAAATACCAGCACCGCAGCTGTCAGCAAAGCGGCGAGTTTATTTATTTTCATTGTTTTTATCCTTTCGATTTATATGTAAAGTTCTCACAGCTACACAAATTAATTATACACCCCGCCAAACTTTATGTCAAGTGAAATTTTAGAGTGTTTCTTAGGGCAAATTTAGTTAAAAGGACAATTTTTTGCCCGCAAAAAAAGAGCGCCGAAGTGCAGGGCTCTGCAAAAGTTTATTATAATACTGTTTTACCCTTGAGGTATGCTGCGAGCTTTTCAAGATCTGTGACATCCGTTCTGCCGTCATTGTTCAAATCCGCTCTTCTTGTCAGTGTGATGTATAATATCGGGATACAGTACATTGAAGCTCTTATCCTGCTTTCAGTCATCGTCGCAGAACGAGAACCAGCCCTCTCTCTGTGAAATGATTTATTCGTCAGTAATTCAGTTATAGAGATGTGACCGGTCTACAGCGGTATAATTATGCATTATGGTTATCCCTTTAACACACCACAGATAATTTACAATGCTGTCCAAATAAACAGACCTCAAAAACCGGAAAATATAGTATAATAGTGACAGAAACCGAAAGGAGCTGTCGCTATGTCAAAAAGATTTCC
>ODAI010907125.1_pt1 | contig 13859 bp, 11 predicted proteins | sample 1539321 | NCBI WGS metagenome assembly ODAI01 (sample SAMN02144231, study PRJEB22623) | gut metagenome | biome: sheep rumen | host: Ovis aries | place: New Zealand
GAAGCTCATGAAGCAGATGGAAACGAACCCGGCAATGGTGGTCAGGCTGGAGCCGAGGATGGAGGTGAAGGTCAGGCGGATGGCTTCCACCATGGCCTCGTCCGGGTCGGCAGTCAGCGCCTTCTGTTCCTTGTAGCTGTGCCAGAGGAAGATGGAATAATCCAGGGTGACCCCCAGCTGCAGCACGGCGGCTACCGCCTTCGTGATATAGCTGATCTCGCCGAGGAAGATGTTGGAGCCCATGTTCCAGAGCACGGACACTCCGATACAGGCCAGGAAGATCAGCGGCAGCAGGAAGGAATCCATCGTAATCATTAGCACCAGGGCGCACAGCGCTACGGCGATGGCAATGTAGATGCCCTCCTGGGATTCGACCAGGTTCCGGGTGTCGGTGACCACGGCGGACAGGCCGGAGACAAAGCACTTTTCACCGGCGGCTGCCCGGATCTTTTCAATGGCTTCCATGGTTTCCTCCGAAGAGGATCCTTCATCAAAGAACACGGCGGTCAGCAGGCAGTCTCCCCGGCTGAAGCGATTGCGGATATCCTCCGGGAGGATTTCCGCGGGGAGCTGTCCCTTCGTCAGCGTCTGGTAGCCGATAACGGATTCCACATGGGGAATCACCCGGACGGCGGTTTCCAGATCTGCCTGCTCCCGCGGGCTCATGCCCTCTGTGACCAGCAGGGAGAAGGCGCCCTTTCCGAAATCCTGCAGCAGGATTTCCTGGCCCCTGACGGTTTCCAGGTCCTGCGGCAGGTAATACAGCAGATCATACTTGGTTTTGGTTGCGGCCATGCCCAGCAAGGACGGAACGATCAGCACCAGGCACAGAAGGATGACCGGGATCCGGTGCCGGACCAGCCATCGGGTTACTTTTTTCACGGATGTTGCCTCCAATCCAAAGATAAAGTACACAGTGTTGACTTTCTCAACACGGTGAATTATAATCACCTGCGTGGTCAGAATCAATGATCAGATGGATGGCTCCGTGTCCGCTACCGGACACCGGAAGACGCAAAACCAGGATAATCAACAAAAACGGATTCAAATGTCCGGAAAGAAGGAATACGGAATGGCTGAAGGAGCAAAAAAAGAGGACCGGCGCGTACGCCGGACCCGGAAGCTGCTGGCCCAGGCCCTGATGGAGCTGCTGCAGACACGGCAGGTGAACGAGATCACCGTGAAGGAGCTGACTGACCTGGCGGATGTGAACCGGGGAACCTTCTATCTATATTATAAGGACATCTATGACATGCTGGAAAAGATCCAGGATGAGATGTTCACGAGGCTGAACGGGCTTTTTGCCCTGCATGAGCAGGAGGAGGCCGCAACGCAGATCAAGCCGTTCCTGGCGGAGCTCTTCCGGCTGATTGAGGAGCACCGGGAAATGTGCCGGGTGCTGCTCAGCCCGAACGGGGATATGAATTTTCTGCACAGGCTGAACGGAGTGCTGCGGGAGAAATGCCGCCGCCTGTTTCTGGAGGAGCACCCCGCCGGGAACCGGGAGGATTTTGACTACCGGTACAGCTTCGCGGTGTTCGGCTGCGCGGGGATCATCCGGGAATGGGTCGGCCGGGACTGCCCCGAGAAGCCGGAGCAGATGGCGGAGCTGGTCCATCATCTGATTGTCTGCGGCGGGGTCAGCTGAAGGCCTTTACGGCGCCTGCCCGCTTTCCGCCTCTTCCTCCGGGACCAGGAAGGATTCCATGACGTAGCCTTCCGCGGCGTCGGTTTTCACATGGACCCAGCCGGGAATATCGCAGCTTCCCAGGACGATCAGCCGCTGGCCGTAGTACAGGCGCATCACGACCTCGGCGCCGGCGGAAGGCTGGGCCCGCAGATTCAGGGAGCTGTCCCGGGCGATGTTCTCCACCGAGGCATAGCGGGCGCCTTCCGGCAGCTCCGCGGTAACCGGCATCAGCGTGGGCCGGGGCGTCGCCGTCGGCGCGGGGCCGGGATCCAGCGCCAGCAGGGGAGGCGGAGTCGGCAGCGGGGAGGGCTGGCCGGCATATTGCTTTATCACCGCGCCGGGGAAATAGAAGCTGAGGATTTCCCGGAAGTCCTTTTCCCCCTCCCGGGCCATCTGCTGGGCGCCGCGCTGGCTGAGCCCGGCGCCGTGGCCGAACCGCCCGGCGGTCAGCGTGAAGGCGGTTTCATCCTCCTTCAGGGTGATGATTTCATTATCGGCGCCGGAAACGCTCAGCCCCAGGGCTAAGACCACCCCGGGAAACAGGTCCAGGGATACTGTGACGGGCACGCCGGCCATCAGGTCCGTAATATCCAGGTCGGATTCCTCTTCCGGGGAGGATTCCTCCTTCTCCCCTGCGGGGGAGGCCAGCGGGAGATCCAGCCGGAAGGTGACCCGCATCCGGGTCATCAGCCGGCTGGGAGCGGCATAGCGGGGATCGGTCAGCTCCAGGGAAAGGAGCTCCCGGATCCGGAAATCCGCCTCCTCCGGAACGGATGCCCCGAGGAGGGGATCGGCCAGGGCCGCCTGCCGCAGCAGCCGGACAAAGGCGGGGGAGAGGTCCGATCCGTCCCGGTTCAGGGTGCAGGTGCGGACGGTGGCTTCCGGGTTTCCCGCGTCCCAGGGATCGTCGGTCATGGCGAAGCAGGGGGGAATCTCCCCGGGCCAGATATTGGAGGGCAGCTCCGTCTGCCCGCCGTTGGAGGCGCTGTACCAGGCGGTGATCAGCCGGTTATTGCAGGTCAGCACCAGGCCGGCGGTATCCTCCACCGCCCGGATGGACTTCGGGCTGTCCCCGGGGATGCCGCGGAAGACCTGGTCGTTGGTGGTATCCACCACATCCCAGGCGGCTTCGGAATTCAGGCGGCTCAGGGCATAGGTCCGGGCGCAGACCGCCTGGGCCTTCAGCGCCTCCTCCGGGAAGCTGTCGCCCATCTCATAGGGGACCACCCCCTGCAGGTAGGTTTCCAGGGGCAGGGTCAGGACGGGGACAAGCGCTCCGTCCTGGACGGAAAGGGACAGATCTCCGGGATAGAAGCCGTTTTGCAGGTTAAAGCGGATGCCGGGCGCCGGCGCGCCGGCTTCCTGCCGCAGAAAAGAGACGCTTTTGCCCAGCAGGAGGGAGACCCCGCCGGAAAAGAGGATCAGCTGCTGATCCTGCAGGCGGACGGTGGCCTTCGCACCGTCGGACAGGAGCAGCTCCGCTCCGGAGGCGGAGCGGACCAGATACCGTCCGCTCAGCGTCAGGTCCGCCCGGTCGGCCAGCGCAAGGCGGCGCAGCAGGACCCGGATATCCGCCGGTTTTTCCCCCCGGGCGGGGACGGGAAAGGGCAGCGCCAGCAGGCAGGCCAGCAGCAGGCAAAGCATTTTTTTCATTTTCGGTGCTCTTCCTTCCAGGCGAGGATCTGTTCCAGGCGTTCCTTGTAGCGGGCTTCCTGCCCCTGGTCGGTGGGATGGTAGAAATGCCGGTCCTTCAGCCCGTCCGGCAGGCACTGCATGGCGGTGATTTTTTCGGCGTAATCATGGGCGTACTGGTAGCCCTTGCCGTAGTCCAGCTGCTTCATCAGGCGGGTGGGCGCGTTCCGGATGATCAGGGGCACCGGCGCGTCCGGTTCCTTTTCGATGGCGGCCTTTGCTTCCATGACGGCCATTTCCATGGCGTTGGATTTGGAGGCCAGGGACATATAGACGACGGCCTCGGCCAGATGCACGTTGCATTCCGGCACACCGATGAAATGGCACGCCTGGTAGGCGGCGACCGCCACCTCCATGGCCCGGGGATCCGCCAGCCCAACGTCCTCCGCGGCAAAGCGGAGCACCCGGCGGGCAATATACAGGGGATCCTCCCCGCCCTCCAGCATGCGCATCATCCAGTAGACCGCCGCGTCCGGATCGGAGTTGCGCATGGATTTATGCAGGGCGGAGATGATGTTGTAGTGCTCTTCCCCGTCCTTGTCGTACATCAGGTTTTTCCGGCTGAGGCACTGGGCGACGATCTCGTCCGAAACGGTGATGCCGTCCTCCCCCGCGTCCCCGTTGAGCACGACCATTTCCAGCGTGCTCAGGGCGCTGCGGGCGTCCCCGTTGCAGAAATCGGCAATGGAATCCAGCGCGGCATCGCTGATTGCCACATGATCCTGCCCGAAGCCGCGGTCATCCTTCAGGGCCCGGCGCAGCAGGGTCAGGATATCCTCCCGCGTCAGGGCCTGCAGCACAAAAACCTTGCAGCGGGAGAGGAGCGCGCTGTTGACCTCGAAGGACGGGTTTTCCGTTGTGGCGCCGATGAGCACGATGCTGCCCTTTTCCACGAAGGGAAGGAACGCATCCTGCTGGGCCTTGTTGAAGCGGTGAATTTCGTCCACAAAGACGATGGTGCGGATCCCGTAGGTCCGGTTTTCCTCGGCTTTGAGCATCACCTGGCGGATTTCCTTGATGCCGCTGGTGACGGCGGAGAAATCGATGAAGGTAGCCTGCGTCTGCAGGGCGATGACCCGGGCCAGGGTCGTTTTTCCGACTCCGGGCGGGCCCCAGAAGATCATGGAGGAGATGACGTCGGAGGAGATCAGGCGCCGGAGCACCTTGCCCGGGCCGAGCAGATGCCGCTGCCCGACGATTTCGTCGAGGGAAGCGGGCCGCATCCGGGCGGCCAGCGGCTGGCCGGCAACGGACTCCTCCTCCGGCGGAAGCAGGGTTTCACTCATCCGCGGGGCACCTCCTTTTCAGACTGTTGCTTCATTATACAGGATTTTCCGGGGAAAAAAAAGACGAACAGCTTTAAACACTTTGGCCGGCAGACTCGTCTAATCAGTGAACGACGAAGGAAAGGAGGGAATGCCGTGGCACAGGATCCGCGCCGGGAATGGCTGGAAAACGCAATGGATCAATGGGAAAAGCCGATTCTCCGGCTCTGCTATGCTTATCTGGGCGATACGGCCCTGGCGGAGGACGCAGTGCAGGAAACCTTCTTTAAAGCCTGGAAACACTATGACCGATTCCGCGGGGAAGCCAATGAAAAGACATGGCTGACGCGCATCGCCATCAATCACTGCAAGGATCAGCTGAAGAGCTCCTGGCTCCGGAATACGGACCGCTCCGTGGCCGCGGAAATGCTGCCGGAGGGGTCTGTGCCCTTCGAGGAGCGGGACGACACCGTTACGCGTGCGGTGATGGCCTTGCCGCCGAAGCTGAAGGAGGTTACCCTGCTGCGCTGGTATCAGGAAATGTCCCTGGAGGAAATCATCCGGGTGCTGCGGATTCCCCGATCCACCGTCAATTATCGGTTGAAAAAGGCGAGAATGACGCTGAAAGGCGAGCTGGAGGAATGGTACGATGAAGAGTAAGGAGACGCTGAAGGCCGCCATGGACCGGCGGCTGTCCTTCCTGGACGAAGTGCCGTCCTGCCGCCCTGCCCTGATGCGGCGGATCGCCCGGGAGGAGGAACCTGTGATGAAAAAGAAATGGTCCGTCGGGCTGGTTTGCGCCCTGATGATCCTTTCCCTGTCCGTGATGGCCGTGGCTGCCGGCCTGATTCTTTCGCCCCGCGTCTCCGGGACGCGGCTGGCCGACCGGGCGCTGGAGGAAGCCTACGGGATCACGGATGAGCTGCAGACATTCTTCAGCCGGGAGGAAAGGGAGCTTTCCGACGGCGCCCTGGAGGTGACCTATACGGGAGCCGGCACCCTGGCGGCTCCGCTGGGAACCTATACTGCGGTGGTACGCGGTGGCCGGGCGGAGGTTGCCTGGAGCCATGACGGAGAGGAGACCGCCGGCGGCTATGAAGCGGATGCCTGGGGCCTGGAGCAGCTGAAGCAGATGCTGGCGGACAGCCGGGAGCATCCGGGGCAGGAGGCTTTCCTGAGCCGGGCGGAGGAGCTGTACGAAAGGGAAGGCTTCGCCGCAAAGGATGCGGCCATGGCGGCGGAGGCGGAGGCTTCCGGCGAAACGGCGGAGGAGTATGCCGCGCGGCGGGAAGCGGACAAGGACGCCGCCCTGAACCGGCGGAAGCTGACCGAGGAGGAAATGATCGCGGCGGCCCGGGAATTCATCATCGAAACCTACGGGCTGACGGAGGAGCAGGTTTCCCTGCTGGAGCTGTATACCAATTCATTCCAGGCCGGCGGGAACACCTGGTACGAATCCGTGGACGGGAAACCCTGCTTTGAGGTGGAGTACCTGCTGGACGAGGATCCGTCCGCGGCAGAGAAAACCGGCTATCGGATGAATGCCTATTTCAAGGTGTTCATCAACGTGGAGACCGGCGCCGTGGAACAGTACGAGTATAATTCCGGCGCGGGCGGCCAGGGCTGATCCCGGCTGCCTTTTCCGCCCCGCCCGCACAGGGCGGGGCTTTCCGGTTGCGCCGCCGTTTTTTCTGTGCTATTCTTTCCCCGGAAGCGCGGACGCTTTCCGCGCCGGCAGGAAGCAAAGAATAAACCAGACGAGGAACGCACCGATGGCAGCAAACCAGAAAACGGCCGGCCTGGATACGGAACGGCTGATTCCAACCTATTTTCACCTGGCCCTTCCGGTGGTGGTGGGGTCCATCATCACGATCATCTACAATCTGGCGGATACCTATTTCATCGCCCAGACCGGCAATGCGAAGCTGGTGGCCGGGGTATCCGTCTGCTCGCCGCTGTTCATGATTCTGATGGCTTTCGGCAATATCTTCGGACAGGGCGGAAGCTCCCTGATCTCCCGGCTGCTGGGCGGGAAATCCGCGGAGGCGGCCGGCCGGGTCAGCGCTTTCTGCTTCTATGCGGCGCTGATCACCGGGGCGGCGGCCGGCGGGGGAATGCTGCTGCTGCGGGATCCGCTGCTGGGATGGCTGGGCGCCAGCCCGGAAACCCTGCCCTACGCCCGGGAATACGGGACAGTGCTGATGCTGGGCGGACCGCTGATCGTGGTGAACTTCATCCATATGAACCTGCTCCGGTGCGAAGGCATGTCCGGCCTGTCCATGGCTGGCACTGCCATCGGCGCCGCGGTGAATGTGATCCTGGATCCCCTGATGATTCCGTCCATGGGCGCCGCGGGCGCCGCCGCCGCGACGGTGATCGGATACCTGTGCAGCGACCTTTTCCTGCTGGGAATCGTGCTGCGGAAAAGCAGCGTGCTCACCGTCCGCCCGGAAATCCGGATTCCCGCGGAGCAGGTCCGGAGCATCATCTCGGTCGGGCTTTCCGCCGCGGTCACCAACCTGGCGTCCAGCCTGTGCATCATGATGATCAACCAGCAGCTGCTTCCCTGGGGCGATGATAAAATCGCCGCCATGGGAATCGTGCTGAAGGTTTCCATGATCGTCAACATGATTATGGTGGGATTTGCCTTCGGCGGGATTCCGCTCTTCGGATTCCTGATCGGCAGCGGGCAGAAGGAAAAGCTCAGGCAGCTGCTTCGCTTCTGCCTGAGCTTCCTGTGCATCCTGGCGCTGGCGGTCAGCGCGGCGGTGATGCTTGCGGCCGGGCCGCTGATCTCCCTGATCACGCCGGACGCAGCCCTGGCGGAAACCGCCGTGCCCATGCTGCGGTGGCAGACCGCGGGCTGCGTGTTCGGCGGGATCGTCATGCTGCTGACCTGCCTGTTCCAGGCGTCCGGAAAAGCCCTCCCCGCCATGGCGCTTTCCCTGAGCCGGCAGGGAATCATCTTTGTCCTGGTGCTGCTGGCTGCCGTCCGGATGGCCGGGTACCAGGGCATCCTGTTCAGCCAGTTCGCGGCGGACGTGATCAGCGCCGGCTTCGCACTGGCCCTGTATGCCGCGCTGCACAAAACATCCGGAGCATGAAGCTAAGCATCGGTGGTCCGGGTCAGGTTTTTCACCCATTTATATTTCCGGAACCGGGCCATGACCCAGGGGATTTTTCCAACCTCGTCCAGGCAGGTGCAGGCATACACCAGCAGCACCGGCCAATGGAACACGAAGGCGCCCAGCAGGGCCAGGGGAATGGCGACGCCCCACATGCACACCGCCAGGGAATACATATCGAACAGCGTGTCCCCGCCGCCGTCCAGCACGCCGTTGATGGTGACGGTATTGACGCTGCGGCCGATCATATAGACGGCCATGATGATCATCATGCCGGTCAGGTAGCCCTGGGCCTCCTCCGTCAGAAGGACCATCCGCGTAACCAGGGGCGTCAGCGCCAGGACCACCGCGGTGGAGGCGAAGCCGATCACGAAGGAAATATTCCGCAGCTTGATGCCGTAGGCCTTTCCCTTTTCCAGCCTGCCGGCGCCCAGCTCGTTGCCCACCATGATGCCCGCAGCGCTTCCCACGCCGTTGCAGACGCAGCAGATCAGGTCCCGCACCACGGCGGCCACGGAATTGGCGGCGGCGGCATCCGACCCCATATGGCCCATAATCGCCGTATAGGAGGTAAAGCCGACGCCCCAGAACAGCCCGCCGCCCAGCAGGGGCAGGCACTGCTTCCGGAAGTCCCTGGCCAGTTCCCGGTTCCGCTCCAGGAAGCGTTTCCAGTCCGGGCGGATATATTTTTCACCGGCTGACAGGCCCAGGCACAGGGCCAGCTCGGCGATCCGGGCCAGCGTCGTTGCCAGGGCGGCGCCCCGGGCTTCCATTCTCGGCGCGCCCAGCAGGCCGAAGATGAACACCGCGTTCAGCACGATGTTCAGGACCACCGCGCTGCTGGAAATCCAGGCGCAGGGGCTCACGTGATCCGTCACCTTCATGGTGGTCAGGTAGCACTGGGAAATGCCGGTCAGCAGATAGGAAAAGCCGGCGATCCGCAGATACCCGATGCCGATTTCAATAATCGGCTCATCGTGGGAGAACAGGCGCATCAGCATCCCCGGAACGATCTCGCAGGCGGCAAAAAACAGCAGGGAGATCAGCCCGCTCCAGCGAAGCATCAGGTTGAAGATCTTCTGCAGCGACCGGCGGTCTCCCTTGCCCCAGTACTGGGCGCCGAGGATGGCTCCGGCAGCGGTGGCGGCCATGATGAACATATTCTGCACAAACTGAACCTGCGTGGCCAGGGACACCGCGGTCATCTGATCCTGGGCCACCCGGCCCAGCATCAGCGCATCCCCTGCGGCGACGGAAGCCAGCATCAGGCTCTGGAACGCGATGGGGAGGGTCAGTTTTTTCAGCTTTCCGTAGAATTCCTTCTGATCAATTTCCATCTTTCGGTTGAATCCTTTGCTTTTTTTCGGGATTCCGGTTGTATTTGGCCTTCATGGCCGCCTGGTGCGCCTTGCGGCAGTTCGGGCAGTAATTCGGATAATGGGGAAGTGTATTCGGGAAGGTGAAGTACCTTCCGCATTCCCTGCATTTCCGCTTGATTTTCCGCGGCGCGCCGGCGCGCTGCTTCTCCTCCTTCTCCCGGGCAAACTGCTTTTTGCAGTCCTTGCAGTAATTGGGGATAAAGTCCCAGGACGGGTCATAGGAGAACATTTTACCGCACCTTTTGCAGGCTTTTTTCAGCCGGGCATCCGCCGGGGACTCTGCGGCCGGCTTCGGCGCTTCCGGCGGGGCAGGCCTGCGGAACAGCCCTTTCAGTTTTTCCAACAGTCCCATATCGTTTCCTCCCTGCGGCAACCCGGCCGGGGCGGCCGGCTCCGCGCTGTTACCGGACCACTGTACAGCCCGGACGGCAAAAAAGCAAGCCCCTGCATTGCAAAAGATGCCAAAATGCGCTATAAATCCAGATAAAACAGGCTTTTTGGAAGGAAGGATCTGCTGTATGGAACTTTTCACGGGCCGCCCGGACAATACGGACGGCCGTCTTCCCCGGGAAATGCGCACCTATGATTTTCTGGACCGGCTGGGGATCCGCTATCAGCGGACGGACCACGAACGGGCGGACAACATGGAGGCCTGCAACGTCATCGATGCGGTGCTGGGGGTCACCATCTGCAAAAACCTGTTCCTGTGCAACCGGCAGAAAACGGTTTTCTACCTCCTGATGATGCCCGGGGACAAGAAATTCAAAACAAAGGAGCTGTCCCGGCAGATCGATTCCGCCCGCCTTTCCTTTGCGGATCCGGCGGATATGCTGAAATACCTGGATATTGAGCCCGGCGCGGTCAGCGTGATGGGGCTGATGAACGATCCGGGCCGGGCCGTTCAGCTGCTGGTGGATGAGGAGGTGCTGGAAGGGGAGTATATCGGCTGCCATCCCTGCGTATGCACGTCCAGCCTGAAGATCCGCACGGAGGATCTCCTGCAGAAATTCCTGCCGGCGACAGGCCATACCCTCCGGACCGTTCATCTGACCGGCGAGGACTGATTACGGGTCAAAGGACTGCCGGAAATGGTTTTCGCAGGCCTTTTCCAGTTCCCGGATGATGATCTTCAGGGTCCTGATCCGGGCGTATTTCTTGTCGTTGGATTCAATGATAAACCAGGGGGCGTTTTTGGTGCTGGTCTTCTGCAGCATTTCGTCCACCGCCACCTCGTACTGGGGCCACTTTTCCCGGTTCCGCCAGTCCTCATCCGTGATCTTCCATTGCTTTTCCGGCGTGTTCTGCCGGTCGGTGAAGCGGGCGAGCTGGGTGTCCTGGTCGATGTGGATCCAGAACTTCAGCAGCACGGCGCCCCAGTCCGTCAGCTGGCGTTCGAACTCGTTGATTTCATTGTAGGCCCGCTTCCAGTCCTTTTCAGAGCAGAAGCCCTCCAGCCGCTCCACCATGACGCGGCCGTACCAGGTCCGGTCAAAAATACAGATATGCCCGGTGCGGGGAAGCCGCGTCCAGAACCGCCAGAGGAACTGGCGGTTCAGCTCATGGGGTTCCGGCGAAGCGATGGGATGCACGTCAAAGCCCCGGGGATCCAGCGGATAGGCCACCCGGCGGATATTGCCGCCCTTGCCGGCGGCGTCCCAGCCTTCATAGCACAGGATCACCGGAATCTTTTTCCGGTAAATCACGTTATGCAGGCTGCTGAGCTTTGCCTGCAGCTTTTTCAGCAGGTCCTTGTATTCCTCGTCCGTCAGGGCGGGGGAAAGATCCACGTCCTTCAGCTTCGGCATGCTGATCAGCGGGAACTTTTCCTCGAAGGGTTCTCCGACATAGCGGCCTTTCTCCAGGGCTTTGTCCACCTTGTTCACCAGCAGCTTCAGCGCGTCCCGCACGGCCGCTTTCCGGTGCATGCCGTCCAGGATATGCCAGGGCACCGCGTCCTCCGTGCTTTCCATGAAATCGTCATAGGCCTTCAGGAAGGCTTTGTATTCCCGGTGCTGCCACAGGTCATCCTCCGTGACCCGCCATTCCGTATCCGCCGATTCGGTCAGGTTTTCCAGCCTTTCGGCCTGCTCCTCCCGGCTGATGTGCAGGAAAACCTTCAGCAGCAGGTAGCCGCCGTCCCGCAGCTGGCGCTCAAACTCGTTGACCATCCGGACCCGCCGCTGGTATTCGTCTTTGGAGATTTCCAGTCGCAGCTTTTTCCGGACCAGGCTCTCCATCCATCCGGAATCCAGGAAGACCACCTTCCCGTTTTCGGGGATTGCGGTGGCATAAGGATACAGGAAGGGATACCGGCTTTCGCTTTCCGGCTCCACCACCGGGGAGGAAACCTGGTAGAACCGGGGATCCATTTCGCTGATCAGTTCCTTGATCAGGCTGCCTTTGCCCGCGGCGGACCATCCCTCGATCAGCACCAGGACCGGCAGCTTTCCCTCCCGCAGCTTCTGCTGCTGGCCGGTCAGGCGCTCCCGCAGCGCTTTGATCTCCTGGTTCAGGACGGCTTTGTCCTCCGGCTTGTTATGTTCAAAATCCTTCAGCATCCGGGTTCCTCCTCCTATGATGTTGTCATGGAACAGGAAGGCCTGCGCCGGGAAAATCCGCGGCGGCTTCCTGCGTTATGGTTTCTCTGTTTCTCCCATTATATGGGAAGCCGCCTGTTTTGTAAACGCTTCCCGGGGCATTTTATACAGAAAACCGGTTGCCATTTGCCCGGCTGTCTACTATGATACCGGTGAGAATAACGCCCGCTGATCCGGCCGGGCAGGACCGGCGGAAGAAAGGAATAACCATGGACTGGATGTACCTGTTCTACTTTCTGCTGGCCGCGCTGATCTGCTTCGGCGCAGAGGGCATGGGCCGGGGATGCCGGAACGAGGAATACACGTCCCTGAAGCAGATGAAGATCCTGCAGGGGATCGGAGCGCTGGGCATCGTGCTGCACCATATGGCCCAGAAAACCTGCGCGCCCTGGCTGCCGTCCGTCTATATCCGGCACGGGCTGGACGCTTTCGTTTCCATTGGCTATCTGCTCGTGGGCCTGTTCCTGTTCTGCAGCGGATTCGGCCTGTATACCAGCTTCAAAACCAAGCCGGATTACCTGAAGGGCTTTTTCCGCCGGCGGATCCTGCCGGTGATCCTCGCCTTTTACCTGTCGGAATGGATTTATACGGGGGCCCGGCTGGCAGCCGGCGTGAAAATGAAATTTATCACGATCCTCTGGCACTTGTCCGGCCTGCACCTGGCGAACCCGGACGCCTGGTACGCGGTGGTGATTCCGTTTTTCTACCTGGTGTTCTGGCTGGCCTTCCGCCTGTGCAAACGGGAAGGGGCGGCCATCTTTACGGTGTTCCTCTTTACGCTGGGCTATACCGTGCTCGGCTCCTGCATCGAGCACCAGAGCGACTGGTGGATGCAGGGAGAGTGGTGGTACAACAGCATTCTCCTGTTCCCGCTGGGGCTGGTTTTCGGAAAATATGAGCCAAAGATCACCCGGGTGCTGAAAAAGGGTTACTGGTTCTGGCTGCTGCTGTCCCTGGCGGCGGTGATCCTGCTGTTTATGCAGTCGGAATGGCTCAACAACCATGCCTGGGGGTATTACAGCAGCTGGCGCGATCCGATGCGGATCCCGAAGCGGCTGATGAGCGCCTCGCTGCAGTGGCTGGTGGCGCTGGCTTATGTCATGTTCAGCTTCCTGGTGCTGATGAAGGTGAAAATCGGAAACAGGATGCTGGCGCTGCTCGGCGGAGCGACGCTGGATCTGTACCTGATGCAGCGGCTTTTCGTGGACCTGTTCGGATTCACGTTCCTGGATACCGGGAAAGTCATTTGCTATATCCGGGATGTGCCGCTTTATACCGCCGCGGTGCTGGCGTCCGCCGCCGCGTCGGCCGCGGTGTTCCGGCGGGTCCGGCTGCGGCTGACGGCATGGGTTTGCGGGGGAAGGAAGACCCCTCCGGAGGGGGAGGCCGGCGGCCCGCGGGAATCCGAAGCGCTCCGCCGGGCCCGGAAAAAGGCGGCGGACCGGATCCGCCGGATTCCCTGACCGGGAACGGAGGCAGACCGAACGGATCATCCGGAAAGGCAGCCGCTTCGGCGGCTGCCATTATATAGGAAGAAAAAGGAACCGGTCGTTCCCGGAAAGGGACGGCAGGGAGCAGCGCGGACTCCCCGGCAAGGGGGCCGGCCCGCCCGGACCGAAAAAGGGAGGACCACAAGATCTTGTGGTCCTTTCCGGGGAAAAACCGTGGCGGAAAGGGGAAAACCGGAAAAAAACAAAAAAAAACAAAAAGATTTTTGAAAAGTTTCATTCAACAGAGTTGTTGGTACATATGGATGGTACCGTTTCCATAAAAAACGCCGGACATGTGTAATACGGGCAGGATGTTTACAAAATACCACATATTGTGCTTGCAAAAAAAAATAAGCGGGAGTATACTGTTCAACGCTGAAAAGAAAGTAAATGATTGTCGATAACAGCGGAACCGCTGTTTGAGAATATTGCGGCATTGCCGCGAAAATAAAAAGGAGGATTCCACTATGAAAAAGGTCCTTTCCCTGGTCCTGGCTCTGGCTCTCGTGCTTGGCTGCGCAAGCTTCGCGACTGCTGAAGACGCCAAAATCAAACTGGTTGTTTGGTCTTTCACCAACGAACTGCAGGGCATGATCGAGAAGTACTATCTGCCCAATCATC
>ODAI012392026.1_pt1 | contig 13859 bp, 11 predicted proteins | sample 1539321 | NCBI WGS metagenome assembly ODAI01 (sample SAMN02144231, study PRJEB22623) | gut metagenome | biome: sheep rumen | host: Ovis aries | place: New Zealand
CGCGGACCTGTACGGCACCTGGGAGGTGAAAAAAGTCTACCTGCATCTGGCTAAGGAGCAGCCGATTCACATGAACTGGCGGGTCCCCCTGAGCACGCAGGAAGGCCGGACCGGTCTTGAGGCAGCCACGGAGGCGTATAAGCTGCATCTGACGCAGGCCACAACGAATTTTGTCGTGACGGATGAGGACAAGAACAGCTGCGCGGATTTCGGCCTGGTATTTACGACCGTCGGACCGGATGTAAAGGGCGGCGATTTCCTTGAGAATATCGACAATGTGACCGGAAACCTCTGGCGTGAGCCGGCAAAGACCGATGCACAAAGGGAAACGGACGCAGATGAAACGGCTGAGATTGAGACGGAAACCGTCCTGACAGAGCCGGACAGTGCCGGACAGGCACAGGCCGTGCCTGCAGAGAGCGCAGATCAGGAAAATGTGCAGGCCGTGCCTGCCAATGGCACCGCCCAGACAGAGGCAGCTGCTGAGCCGGAAGAGCAGAAACTGCCGCTTCTGCCGATAGTCGAGTTCAATACGGATACACCGGCCGGCAACGGGAAAGCGGAAAAAAATTCCCCGGAGACCGCTGCGGATGAACCGGCGGATGCGGCCATTGCCGAGAATGAGGAGGCATTGCCTGCGGATTCCGGCCGGTGGACGGTGAAGGCATCTGCGCCGGAGGCGATAGGGACCCGCAAGCCCTACGCGGATGTAGAATGGCCGGCAGAACTGGCCGGAACCCCCAGGGATGAACTGGGGTATGCCCAGAGCGGGGAATGGGTGATTGCGGACAATGACAACGGTCTCTGGTTCTACGCCTCTCCGACACTGGTGGTGCGGGTCGACCGGATCTTTGAACCGGAGGCAGTGCTGACCTGGTATAAGGCGAAAGTCTTCTGTGATCTGGACCGGGAGCATTTCGGCTCCATTCTGTACGATCCGGATGCACCGCAGAAAAAGCATGTGCAGGCCAAACTGATTGCCAAGGAAAATCAGGTGGTCTTTGGCATGAATACGGATTACTATACCTACCGTCTGGGCCGCAAGACCATGATTGGCGTTGTGGTGCGGAACGGGAAGATCTTCTTTAACCGTGCCCCTGAGGCAAACCGCCGGCAGTTCCCGAATCTGGACACCATGGCCATGTATGAGGACGGCCGCTGGGCGGTGTATCATTCCGATGAGCGGACCGCCGAGGAGTATATTGCGGACGGCGCCGTGGATGTCTGGTGCTTCGGTCCGTATCTGATCCGGGAAGGGGAATATAATCCGTTCCTCAAGACCATGAAAAACGGCTTTACCCCCCAGCCGCGGGCGGCAATCGGGATGGTGCGACCGGGGCAGTATGTGATGCTTCTGGCAGAGGGACGTATCCGGAATCAGGCGGTCGGCGTGGACATTCAGTTCCTGGCGGATCACCTGATGGAAGAGGGCTGCGTGGAGGCGCTGAATATCGACGGCGGACAGACAGCGGTCATGTGTTTCATGGGTGAGCAGATTACCCGCATCGGCAGTTATAACGGCGGGAATACCAGCCCGCGGGCAACCACGGAGCTGATGGGAATCGGTCATTCGGACCTGATCGATCCCAATACCAAGAGCAAATAAAGCAGCACGGGAAGGTGACAAAGATGCCGGCAGCAAGAAAACCGAAGCAGGAAATGTTGGTCATATTCGTTCCGGAGGGGTATATCCTGGATATTCCGGAATCGGATCAGACACCGAGGGCGCGCTATCTCCGGGAGGAATATGAGAAGGACAAATGGCAGCTTCTGTTTCAGATCGGATTCGAACCCGCCGCCCGGGAGGACAGTCCGGGCATGGGTTTCCTGCATACGTTTTCCGCGTCATTTGTCCGTACCCTGACCAGCCAGGCGGCCCTGGAGATTACAAGGGAACAGACCGCCTTTGAGCTGGATGAGCTGGAATGCGAAAACCTGCTGGCCGCGGTTCCCTTTGGCGTCGGCACGGAATACATCACGGAGCAGTGGCTGAGAGACGGGTATCGCCGCCTGCTGGAGGTTTTCTGCCGGTCCATTGCCGCCTATGAGGGAACGGTGGAGATGTTCCTGACGGAGCGGAGCCAGGACATGCGCATCCCGGAACGGATCTTTTTTCACCTGGTGGAAAACAAAAAGCCGGGGCAGGAAATCAAGGAATCGCATCCCTTTGCCTTCATGGCCACCTATACGACGCGGATTAACGGACATGTGCGGCATCAGGCGCTTTCTTACGCGCTGAAGGAATACAAGGGACAGAACGACAAACTGGTGGCCATGCTCTCATGCCTCAATCAGGCGGCGGAGGCCTCGCCCATGATCGGGCAGTTCATGGAATCAGGGGAGCTGCTCCATGCCCTTGAGCTGACCAGCCAGGAGGCGTGGACGTTCCTCAAAAGCGTGGAGGGGATTGAGAAGGCAGGAATCAGCTGCCGTCTGCCCAACTGGTGGCGCAGACGGGCATCCTCCGTTTCCGTCTCCGTGCGTCTGGGGGAAAAGGAACCCTCCCTTCTTGGCCTGTCCTCCATCATCTCCATGAAGCCGGAGCTGACGGTGGACGGGGAGCGACTGACCCGGACGGAAGTGAAGGAGCTCCTGTCCATGGCGGAAGGCCTCACGATGATCAAGGGGAAATGGGTCGAGATCAATCATGAACAGCTGCGTAAGCTGCTGAACATGATGGATGATTATGAAGGCGACCTGACCATGATGGAAGCCCTCCGGCTGGAGGGCGGGCTGGACCGCCGCAGAGAGGTGCCGGAGGGCGTAGAGGTCACTAACGGCAAGTGGCTGCAGCACATGATGGTGCAGCTGCGCAATCCCGGAAAAGAAGAGGCGCCGGCCATGCCGGCCAATGTGCACGCCACGCTGCGGCCGTATCAGCTCAGCGGGTACGGATGGCTCTGCCGGATGGGACAGCTGGGCTTTGGTGCCTGTCTGGCAGATGACATGGGCCTTGGCAAGACCCTGCAGATCCTCACGTTCCTTGATTATCTGCAGAGTGTCCGAAAAGATGCCCGGGTGCTCCTGGTGGTCCCGGCCACCCTCATGGACAACTGGGAAAAAGAAGCGGCCCGGTTTACACCGGACCTGACCATCCTGCGTTTACACGGAATGACGGGAACCCGTCTCAGCGAGCGCCTGCAGGATCCGGAAAGCCGTGCCTTTGTGACGATGACCACGTATTCCATGGTCGGGAAAATTGACGGACTGAAAGAGATTCAGTGGGATTATGTCATCCTGGATGAGGCACAGGCGATTAAGAATCCGGGAACGAAGCAGGCCAAAGCGATTAAGGAACTGAAAGCCGGCGGCCGGATTGCCATGACCGGTACACCGATTGAAAACGACCTGACGAACCTGTGGTCCCTGTTTGATTTCCTCAACCGGGGCCTTCTGGGAACGGCAAAGGAATTCAGTGATTTTGCCAAGGCACTGCCGTATTCGGGGAACGGTTATCTGAAGCTGAAGCGGATGATTTCGCCCTTTATCCTGCGGCGCCTGAAGACGGACAAGACCATTATTTCGGATCTGCCGGACAAGGTGGAGACGGTGGATTATGTGGGCCTGACCAAAAAGCAGCTGGCCCTTTATAATGAACAGGTATCGAAGCTGGAAAAGACGATTGCGGAGGTAGACGGAATGAAGCGGCGCGGCCTTGTGCTGGCCACCATCAGCCGGCTCAAGCAGATCTGCAATCATCCGGACCAGTATCTGGGACTCAGCGAGTATGCGGAAAAGGAAAGCGGCAAGTTTGAGGTGCTGCGGGGAATCTGCGAGACGATCCGGGACAAGCATGAGCGTGTCCTGATCTTTACTCAGTACCGGGAAATTACCCCGTACCTGCAGGAATTCCTGGAAGGGGTGTTTGGCCGGCCGGGCTTGGTTCTGCACGGCGAAACCCGTGTCCGGGACCGTCAGGCCATGGTGGATGCGTTCAATTCAGAAAAGTACGTGCCGTTCATGGTGCTGACCATCAAGGCGGGCGGCACCGGACTGAACCTGACGGCAGCCAATCATGTCATCCACTTTGACCGCTGGTGGAATCCGGCCGTTGAGAATCAGGCAACGGACCGTGCTTTCCGTATCGGCCAGAAAAACAACGTGATTGTCCACAAGTTCGTGGCCAGCGGAACCATTGAGGAAAAGATCGACGAGATGATCAATTCCAAGAGTGAGCTGGCCAGGAGCATTGTGGGCAGCAGCGGGGAAAACTGGATTACGGAAATGAACGATGAAGACCTGCTGAATATGATGCGGCTGGAGGTGTGAACATGGCGAGGTATGGACGCAGCAGCTATGGGTATTTTTCGCAGCCTTCCGCCTATGAGCTTCAGAGCATGGGGGAGGAATACATCCGGAAACAGGCGGCCAAAGGCATTATTCTGCATCCGGTATGTGCAAAGTCCAGCAGCAGAAACATCTGTCAGAGCTGGTGGGGCATTTCCTGGTGCAAGAATCTTGAACGATACGCGGACTATGCAAACCGTCTGGCCCGGGGCAGAAAATACACCCGTTCCGGGGCCATTCTTGACCTGCAGATCAGCAAGGGTGTGGTGACCTCAATCGTTCAGGGATCCAGCGCCAGGCCCTATAAGATCACGATCCGGATCGATCCCCTCAGCGACACGCATCTGAAAAAGCTGGAGGATACCTGCTTCAACAAAGTCAAAAACCTGGATGAACTCCTGGCCGGAAAATTTCCGGATGATCTGAAAAACGTCTTTTTTGACAAGGACGGTCTGTTTCCCACGCCGCGGGAAATCCATTTTGACTGTTCCTGCCCGGACTGGGCTTCCATGTGCAAGCATGTGGCAGCCGCCATGTACGGCATCGGGCTGCGGCTGGATGAGGATCCGATGGGATTCTTTGTGCTGCGCGGACTGGATCCGGACAAGTTTATTGCCCGGGCGGTAGAGAGCCGCGTCAGCCTGATGCTGAAAAACGCAAAAAAGAAATCCACGCGGATCATTGATGATCAGGACGTGGATGCATTGTTTGGTGTTTTCTGAAATCAGGGCGCTCCCAGCCTCAGGCGGGGACGAATCCGGTTGAAATAGATCATGGACAGGGGATAGAGCAGCCGGTCGTAGAGGAACATGCACACGTTCAGCAAAATGGCGAAGAAGATGAACATGGCAGTGCCCATTTCACCGAATTCGGCCACAACGGCATCCATATGCAGGATAAATCCCAGAAATGAGTACATCAGCACATAGGAGCCGTTGAAAATCAGCAGCTTCAGGGCGATGCGGATGAATCGGTTCGGAATCCGGTCCAGCTGGAACTTGACGATGGGGTAATATCCGATAAACAGATAAAAGAAGGCGGCTTCCTTGTCCAGCCCCAGAAACAGGCTGATGAGGGAAACGGCCGCATAAGCGGTAAAGGCAATCTTCCGTCCGTATTCAAACAGAATCGGCAGCAACAGGACCGCACTGATCATGGGCGCGGCATAGGTGGCAATGGGGATAATTCCGCCTGCCAGCATGATGACGATGGAAAGGGCGACCATGAGGCCGCAAAAAGCGGCTTTGGCACTTTGCTGACGGCTGGATTCGCGATTGGATGGCATGCATTAACCTCCGCAACTTAAAACAACACATGCCGGATCCGGCATCGTTTTTCCCGGTTATTATAGCGCGAAAAACTGAAAAGTCAATTCTTCGCCTTGTCCCGGTCAATGAAACGAAAGGAAACTTTTTTGGCAGTTTTTTCTCTGCGGAACCGTTCTGTTTTCTGATGACAGAATCCGGTACAGCGTTTATAATGTGTGCGTTCCAGGACAGGCGATGAAATCTTCCGGACGTCCGGCTCGCGGATGATTGAACTGCCGGAGGGAAATCTGCTGCGCCCCGGGACATCTGGCCGGACCATTTCGGCTTCAAAAACAACCCCCAGGCCTGTTATGGCCTGCAGTACCTGCATGAGGAGAGAATCTTCCGATATGAATACGCAATTCAGGCGAAACCAGAGAAGCAGTTCCGTATTTTTCAGTATGCTGCTGGCGGCCTTCAGTTTGTTTGTCAATGGATTTGGTGTATACCTGACCATCCAGGCCAATATCGGAGCCGGTCCATGGGATGTGCTCAGCCTGGGTGTTTCCAAGACACTGGGCATTCTGTATGGAACAGCGTCCATTTCGATTTCCCTGATCATTCTGATGATTGACATCGCGCTTCGTGAACCCATTGGCATTGCCATGTTTATCGATGCTGTGGTGGTAGGAAAATCAGTGGATCTGTTCAACGCCCTGAACGTGATTAAGCCGTGCCAGTCGCCGATTGCAGGAATACTCATGATGCTTCTGGGACTGATCATCATGGCGTATACCCAGTACGGGTACATGATTGCCGCGCTGGGCTGCGGTCCCCGGGATACGCTGCTGGTGGGGATGGCCAGGCGCATCCGCCGGGTGCCAATCGGGATTGTCAGTGTGGCGCTGCTGTCTCTGGCCACGCTCCTGGGCGGTCTCCTGGGCGGCCCGGTAGGCATTGGCACCCTTATCAGTGCCTTTTGTTCCGGACCGATTATGCAGGCGGCATTCGTATCCGTCCATTTCGATGCGACGCATATCCATCATCAGAAACTGGGGGACAGTTTCAGAGTGATTTTTTCGGGGAAAGTATAGGAACGGGTTTGCCCCTTTTTTCTGATTCCGGGCATTGATCCGGATTCAGAAGGGGATCTTTCGATGCAAGTTACAAGTACTCAGACGTATTCATAAAAAGGTTAAGTGCCATGCTCAGAATCTATTATGGCGATCTTGAATCAGAGAAATACATTTTTAATCCGGATGCCTTCTTTAATAATACGTATGAAGATGAATGGATCACAGATCCGATGTCAAAACAGAGGATCAGGGATATAGATGGTTCTGAAGTCATCGGACCGAGATTGATTGACAGCCCTTTTTTAGGAACAATTCCAACCGAGCGGCTTTCCGGCGGGGTAAAAACGCTGATGCTGATGAAGTTTGATTCTGACCATATCTTTAACGCCTCAGCTTGCGGCGATAATTGTGCGCACTGGATATTAAAGATCGGGCAGGAGAAGGATCTGACCGTTCGGCTGGGTTATCTGATGAACTTTGGAAAAGACCGCTTTGATATTGAAATAGTGAATCTGCACTAGATCGTGCATTCTATGAAAGAACTGGTCGAATCGGTGTTGGATCATTGTCTCTTATGAATATTGCCGGTACACGGTTTATCAATACAGCAGGTTATGAGTGACTGAAGCATTTTAGACACAAGGCCCTGTTGCTAAAATTGCGGCAGGAATGCCGATGACTATACTTCCTGAATCTTGTTGTTAAAGAAAGATTATGGTTAGAGAGAGGGCTGAGAGGCTCTGCATGATGAATCTTTGGAAAGGAGAGAGACCGTTGAAGGAATTCAACACAACAGCGGTATGTATACCGGATGAGCATTATATGGTGGATCTCTCCGAGCGGGTACAGGAGATCAGGAAGCTGGTCGATGACGGAAAGTATTTCACGATTAACCGGCCCAGACAGTATGGGAAGACGACGACAATAGATGCACTCTGTAAGGTGCTGCAAACCGAATATGAAGTTGTAAGTTTGAGTTTTGCGGGCATAGGAAATGCCGGCTTTAGAACGGAACAGTCGTTTGTAAAAGCATTCGCAAGAAAACTGAAAAGAGAGTTCCAAAATGGTCTGGTGGTTCCAGCGGGAATCAAAGATCAGATTATGGAGATTATTTCTAGAAAAGAAGAGAAAGCGGAACTGGATGAGTTGTTTGACCTGCTGCAGGATTGGTGTTATGAAGAAGAAAAAGGCATTGTCCTGGTTATTGACGAGGTTGATAGTGCGACAAACAATCAGGTTTTTCTGGATTTTCTTTCTTTACTAAGGGATAATTATATTAACAGAGACACAAAAGGCATTAAAACTTTCCAGTCGGTCATTCTGGCCGGAGTAACAGATGTAAAGCATTTGAAAAGTAAGATTCGGTCAGAGGAAAAGCATAAAGAAAACAGTCCCTGGAATATTGCCGCTGATTTTACGATAGACATGAGTCTCTCCGAATCAGGCATCCAGGGTATGCTGGATGAATATGAAGCGGATCATCATACAGGAATGGACACCGCAGCCATTGCGAAACAGATCAGAGAATACACAAACGGCTACCCGTTCCTGGTCAGCCGGATTTGCCAACTGCTGGATGAAGGAAGGGTTTTGGGTTTTGGTAATCTGACTGAAGCGTGGACACCAGATGGCATAAATGCGGCAGTCAAGACGATTCTTGGTGAGGAGAATACACTTTTTGATTCGCTCATGGGAAAACTTCGAACGATGCCTGAGCTGCGCGGGCAGCTGAAAGAGATTCTTTTTGAGGGTGAAACAATTCCAAACCTTCCGGATAACGATGAACAGAAACAGCTCAGAATGTATGGTTTCATTGTAAATGATCATAATACTGTGGCCATTGCAAACAGGATTTTTGAAATGAGGCTGTATAACTTCTTTATCGGTGAGAGCCGGTTTGCCGGGGAACTTCGCGGAAACGCTCTGGACAACAAACCGGAATTCATCAAGGGTGGGAAGCTGGATGTTCCTCTCATCATGAAGCGATTTATTGAGACACAAAGAATTATCCGGAAGCTTGACGATGAAGAGGCGGAGAGAAAGTTTATTGAGGAAGAAGGACGCGAGAAGTTTCTGACATATCTGTCGCCGATCATCAACGGAGTTGGGACTTTCAGTGTGGAGGAGCAGACCCGGGATCGAAAGCGGATGGATGTGGTTATCCATTATGGCGGCATGCGCTATATCATTGAGCTGAAGATCTGGCATGGTGAGAGCAGAAATAAAGAGGGTGAAAAGCAGATTTTGGGCTATATGAACCACTTTGATCTGAAAACCGGTTACATGCTCAGCTTTAACTTCAATAAGAATAAGGAACCGGGTGTGCATGAAGTGCACATTGGAGACAAACTCCTGTACGAAGGAGTTGTATGACGGGGCGGCGGGATGCATCTGTTTGGAACATGGGGCAGATGCGAGCAATGACGTAAGAGTTTTTCATGCAGGGAAAGACGGGAGGCAGTCCATGTTGGATCAGGAAAAGGTAAACAATCCATCTATCTATGAAAATACCATACCGTCCGGTTTTTCAGGGGGCTTCTTTGTATACAATGCACTGGGAAAGCAGGAGATTTTCTTTGCGGATCCCAATGTGATTCAGCTGTTTGAATGCACGGATATTGCCGATTTCAGGCAGTTAACCGGAAACAGCTTTCGTGGAATGGTATACCCGGAGGATCTGGATCAGGTGGAGAGCAATATTCTGGCCCAGACCTTTGAAAGCGGAAAACGGCATGATTATGTCCGTTACCGCATCCGCACGAAAAATGGAAATATCCGTTATATTGAGGACTTTGGTCATTTGCTGCACGGGGAAAACGGGCAGGCCATGTTTTACGTCTATATCGCGGATGTGAAACAGGAGGAATTTTTCAACCGGTCTCAGAACAGCTATGCCGAGGCACAGGTGTTTTCCATGAACAAGCGGATTGATCCGCTGACCGGTCTGCTCAAAGTGACTGCTTTTTCCAGTGAGGATCAGGAAATTCTCCTGAACCAGCTTGCTGACGGGGGAGAACCCACTCAGATCCTGATTTTCGACATTCTCGATCTGAGACGGATCAATCATCTGAAGGGGCGGGATGCAGGGAATGCCTGCATTGTTTCGCTGGTGGAAAATGTCCGGGAACATCTGCCGAAAACGGTTCGTCTGTTCAGAGGCGACGAGGCAGAGATTATGGCCGTATGCACAAACTGTGAGGAAGATGAAATCATTGGCTGCGCAGAGGCCGTGGTGAAAGCATCCGGAGAAACGGTTTTGTACGGAATTGGTTCCACACGAATCAGCATCTATGAAGGAAACAACAACGGAATAAAGCGCACAATGAAGCAAGCAATTGAAGAGGCGGAATATGCGCTGCAGGTGAAAAAGATGCTCTGTGCCGACTCGAAACGGTCTCATGAGCTGGTGTCCCTGGTCCGGGCACTTGAGGAAACGGATTCGGATACGGAACAGCATGTCCAGCGGACACGGCGAATGGGAGAACTGCTTGGAAAACGGATCGGGCTGACCGATTCTCAGCTGACCCAGCTGCGTCTTTTATGCCTGCTTCACGACATCGGGAAAATCTCGGTTCCGCTGGAAATTCTGAACAAGCCCGGGAAACTGTCCAAATCTGAATGGGCAGTGCTGCGTGAGCACGCTGAGAAGGGCTATCAGATTGCCCTGTCAACGGAGGAACTGAAGCCGATTGCCAGGCTGATCCTGTGCCACCATGAGCGTTGGGATGGAAAAGGGTATCCATCCGGCATAGCCCGGGAAGCGATTCCGATTCTTTCAAGGATTATCTCCGTGGTGGATTCGTATGATGCCATGGTGAATGACCGGAGTTACCGGAAAGCCCTTCCGGTGGAAACGGCCAAGAAGGAAATCCGGGAAAACGCCGGAACGCAGTTTGACCCGTATCTGGCAATGGAATTCCTTGCCATGCTGAAGGAAAACCCGGAACTGGCCGAGGGCGAAAAGACAGATGCGGCAGATGTGCGTACGTTCCGGACAACTGCGCAGGAAAGCCTGCTGGCAGGGAATACCAAACCGATTCTTTACACGGCGTATGTCCTGGATATCGATGATGTCATCATTGAAACAGATGACTATTTTGAAACCATGACCGGGTATTCAAGGGAGGAAGCCGTCGGAAAACTCAATCAGTATGAGCTGATTCCGGAAACGGACATTGCGCAGTATCGGCAGCAGGTAAATGCGCAGTTTGAAAAAGGGGACGTTGCCTATCTGTTCCATCGGATCAGGTGCAAGGATGGAACGGTCAAACAGGTGGTCTGCCACGGGGAACGGTACTACGATTCCTCAGTGAAAGCATTAAGAAGCGACATTCTTGTCTTTGAGATCTGACATTGGACAGCAGTGGAGGAAGAAGATGATTCATATTGTGCTGGTGGAACCGGAGATTCCGCAGAATACCGGCAACATCGCCAGAACCTGTGCGGCAACGGGCAGCCGTCTGCATCTGGTGGAGCCTCTTGGATTCAAACTGGAGGACCGCTACCTGAAAAGAGCCGGCCTTGATTACTGGCATATGGTTGAGGTGGATGTTTATCCGGATCTGGGCAGCCTTCTTAAGCGGTGGCAGGGGAATTCATTCTATTATGCCAGCACAAAAGCCGCGCATAACTATGCGGAAATCCGCTATCCTGCGGACAGGGATGTCTTTCTGGTGTTCGGGAAGGAAAGCCGGGGACTGCCGGAAAATCTGCTGACGAAGGTTTACGACAGATGTATCCGTATTCCGATGATTGAGGAGGCCAGGAGCCTGAACCTGTCCAATTCCGTGGCTATCGTGACCTATGAGGTGCTGCGGCAGCAGGGGTTCCGGAATCTCGCGGAAAGCGGCCATCTGACCGGCCGGGACGAGGTGAACGGAACCTGGATGGATTATGTCTGAGAGGTTTTGAACATGAAAAAGAAGAAAACGCTGCATTACCAGGTCCTGGCCGGGATGACGGATGTGATCCGCTGCGGTTTTGCGGTTCTTGCCATTATCCTTCTTCTGCTGATGCTTGGCAGCCTGTTTAAATGGCTGACAAAGGATCTTGAAACCATGTTTGCGGAGCTGGGAAACAACCTGGGCGAGGCATTTCTGGTGGGCCGGTAACGGAACCGGAAACCCTGACAGAAAAAGTCAAACATAAAAATATTTATAATACATATATAAAAACCTTATAATTAATAATTACCTAAATTTTTGTATACTGGAAAGTTACACAAATATATCTTGCTTTTTTATCACCTTTGATTTATAATAGCACATGGTAGGTACGGGTCTGTGGTTGAAAATCGATGCCAGTCGCAGGCAAAACGATCCACGTAATTCGGTAAAATACCGATGAGCATGGTGCGGCTTAGACGTAAGACCGTCCGGTGAATGCCGAGAGGGCAAGTAGTGGGGCACTGAGTGTATGAGCGAAAACTCCAGGCGGCGAGTGTGGGGGCAAAGACCAGGTCAGCCGATGTCTATCAATTCTTCTTATTAACTTCTTTTTTTACCTTGGAGGAAAAAACCCATGTATCAGGACAAGACTCTGGTTTGTAAAGACTGTGGCCAGGAATTTGTGTTCACTGCCGGTGAACAGCAGTTCTACGCAGAAAAAGGCTTTGAGAATGAGCCTACCCGCTGCAAGGCCTGCCGCATTGCACGTAAGAATGCCCGTCAGCAGAACGGTGAGAATCAGCAGCGCGAGATGTTTGAGACCACCTGTGCAAAGTGCGGCGCACCGACCCGTGTTCCCTTCATTCCGAAGAATGATCGCCCGATTTATTGCAGTGAGTGCTATGCTGCGATTAAGGCGGAGCGTTTCTGATATAATGAACTGAACAGAATTCGCACTGCGTGCGGATTTAAAAACGAGGAAAAGAAGGTATAGTGTGACTATACCTTCTTTTTGTATGTGCAAGTGTCTGACAACTGCCAGGGCTATGGAATGGGGATGTGCTCGGTCATCTGAATGCCCTGTGTTTCACAGAGGATCTCATGAAACTGATTTCCGCAGCGTTCAACCTCGCCCAGCACTTTGTGAATGCCAGTCTCGGTAGTCATCCAGTTTTCACGGGTAATCTCTGCATCAGGGGGCGGACAGACGAGGATATCCGCCTCCGGGTAGGCCAGTTCATAGTACGTTCTGGCCCGTCTGGCGTGAAGCGGCTGACAGACCAGAAGCGCTTTTCGGATGGTGAGGCCCATGGAATCGGTGCGGGCGCGGGAAAAGCGGGCATTGTCATAGGTATAGGTGGCCTGATCTTCCCGCAGGATGGCGGAATCAGGGACGCCGTTGGCCATGAGAATGTGACGCATGAACGCCCATTCCGTCTCAAAGTTCCCGGAATAGATCCGGTTTCCGGAGACCTGACCGAAAAAAGCGTTTTTGCGGATGCTGTACCGTCCGGAGGGAAGGACATAGGGAACCAGTCCACGCAGGTAGAGCTGCGCCGCGTATTCCGGAAGCTCTGCATGTCCGTTTCCCGGAATGAACAGAATATCAGCGGGAGCGGGGGCGTCAGAGAGAAAGATAAAATCTGTGATATCTTGAATCCACTTCATAGGATATTCCTTTTCAGAAATCGTGTTTATGGGCGCCGCGTTTTTACATGTTGCGCCGCAGCAGATCGCTCTCTGTCACAGGGGTCATCAGGCCGAAGATGGTTCCGAATCCGTAAGCAAAATGAATCAGCGGAAAGAGGAACGGAGTGAAAAGAAAGACGGGCAGCTTGCCGACCGGCGATTCTTTTGCTGCCTCGGCGGCGAACAGCAGGTCAAAGAAAAGATAGAACAGACAGAGAAGAAGCAGCGGAGTGGAACTGACCATGGTCAGGAACAGGAAGAGCACGAAGGTCAGGGTAAAGAGCATGGGGATCAGGTGATGGATCTCAAAGCATTTGGGCTGGATGTAGAGCGTACGCCCGATCCATACACCGTTTCCCCATTTCTGGGCAAGCTGGCCGCGCAGAGAGTTTCTGGCGGTATGCCAGGAGACGATGGAAGGGTCATAAAAGAGCCGAAATCCGGCCTTGCGCATCCGGTAATGCATATCGTTGTCCTCGGTGCGCTGAAGGCGTTCATCATAGGGACCGGTTTTTTGGTACACCTCTCTGCGGCACAGTTCATAGGCCAGGGATTTTACCTCGTGCGGTTTTCCGGTATTGCGGAAAGAAGCAGCGCCGCCGCAGAAGCGGGAGGTGTCAAGTGCACGAAACACGGCTTCCTGCCAGGTTGAGGGCGCGGTGCTAAGAACCGCG
>ODAI012492869.1_pt1 | contig 13859 bp, 12 predicted proteins | sample 1539321 | NCBI WGS metagenome assembly ODAI01 (sample SAMN02144231, study PRJEB22623) | gut metagenome | biome: sheep rumen | host: Ovis aries | place: New Zealand
GCATACGCATATATACATGGACACTCAGTTGGTGGAACAAATCCAAGTTTGTTAGAGGCATTGGGAAGAACAGACGTTAACCTAGTGTATGATGTGTCCTTCAACAAAGAAGTGGCAAAGGACGGAGCAATTTACTGGACAGAAGAGTATGCACTACTTCGAAATCTAATTAAGAGATGCGACGAGGCATCAATCGACAAGAGATACGAGCTAGGACTTCAGGCAAAAGCAAGAATAGAGGGAGCTTATTCTTGGGAATATATAACGGATCAATATGAAAAACTATTTTTAGGAACGAAGGAAGAAAAAACAGAAGCGCAAGATTCCTAAAGAGGTGATTGATTTGAGGATACTACATTACTCCTTGGGGTTTCCACCTTACAGGAGTGGAGGACTAACTAAATATTGCATAGACCTTATGTGGGCTCAGAAGGAAAAGGGCCATCAGGTAATAATGATGTGGCCGGGAAAGATGAATCTTACCGGTCATTTTGTGCGTTTTAAAAGAAGTAAAATTACGCAAAAAATAAATCGCGAGCCAGTTTCATTCGAGAGTATCGAAATGATAAATCCACTCCCTGTTCCTTTAGATGAGGGCATAAAAGAGGTGGACAAGTTCATGGAGCCTTGCGTTAACCCAGATGAATTTGGAAAAATCCTGGACAGAGTAGATCCAGATGCAATACACATTCACACGCTCCAGGGATTATATCCTGAACTACTGATTGCGGCAAAGGAGAGAGGAATAAAGGTTGTCTTCACAACGCACGACTACTTTGGCATTTGTCCAAAGATTACATTGTTTAGAGATGGCGACGTGTGCAACGGAGACTGCGGCAAATGCGCCGGCTGTAATAAAGATGCGCTGTCTATAAACAAAATAAAAATACTTCAGTCTAGTCAGTACAGAAATATTAAAGATTCATCTTTGGTTAAAAAACTTAGAAGAAATCATAGAGACGACTTCTACGAAGAAGACGCAAAGTTGATAGAAGAAGAGGAAGACACAGAGAAGAGATTTGAGAAGGAAGACTTGAGTGACGAAGTTTATGAGGCGCTAAGAGATTTCTACAGACAGTTTTTCCACTTTATTGACGTGGTCCACTTTAACAGTTCAGTTACAAAAGAAGTGTTTAGAAAATATTTGCCACCGGAAACAAAAGGCAAAGTTATAAATATAAGCAACAGCCAAATTGAGGATAAGAGAAAACTAAGAAGTTATGGAGGAAGACTTCGCATCGCTTATCTAGGAGCAGCTAGAGAGAGCAAGGGATTCTTTATGCTAAAGGAAGCACTGGATGAACTGTGGGCTGAGGGTGTGAGAGACTTTGAATTGGACGTTTACTGTGAAACTAGAAACGTGAGTGGATATATGAATATTCGCGGACCATTCCCAGCAAAAGCAATCGACCAAGTTTACGAAAGAGCAGATTTGTTAGCTGCACCAAGTCTCTGGTATGAGACATATGGCTTCACAGTGCTAGAGGCATTGTGTTATGGAGTGCCATCGCTAGTCACTACTAGAGTGGGCGCCAAAGACCTTCTAAAAGAGGGTCACCTTGGAATGATAATCAAGCCTACAAAGGAAGATTTGAAGCAGGCAATCTTATATATAATTCAAAATCCAGAAATACTAGAAGTTTATAACAAGAGAATTTATAGAGAGTTTAATTTTAGAGATGTGAGAAACTCTGCCAACGAAGTGGAGAAGCTCTACCAATAATCTTAGGACTATGTGGAACGAAGTATGTAAAAAAATCTTTATAGAGTTTGCAGACAAACTGAATGACAAAGGCATCAGATATTTTGTTTTGCGCAATTATAAAAACTTGCCAGAGCAAAATCTAGGAAAAGATGTGGATATAGTAGTTGATCCTAAGAGAGTTAAAGATGCTCGTCAAATTCTTAAACTAATATTCAAGAGAAACGGACTAAAATACTACGACGAAGCAATCTTTAACACAATGTACTGCATGCATGGAATGGGAAATGGAACGGGAATTCATATTGATTTGATTGGCGGATACCGAACAAAGGGATATGAAATATTTACCTTTGACGAACTCTATGCACATGCTGTGGAATATAAAAACTTCTACGTTCTGGATGAACTATATGACGGAGTGATGCTTCTCATATACAAAATATTTGGATACAAAAAACCAGAACTAAAAGAAAAATATAGAGAAGAAATATTTGATTGTTACCAAAAGTATGCAATCAAGTTTGAGGCAGAGATATCCAAAGTGCTTGGCGACAATTTCGGAAACCAAATTGTGAAACTTATTTCTGAAAAGCACTTTGACGAAATAATAGAAGAGAGCAGAGAAATAAATAGACGTTTAAAAAATGCAGCTAGAAAAAAGTCATTTATAAAAACTGTAAAAGGAAGAATTCATTATTTGTGGCAGAAGTTTGACAGAGTTGTTTTGAGATACAGAAAGTACAAAAGAACTTTTGCGGTGTTGGCTCCAGATGGAACAGGAAAAACAACTTTTATAGATACGCTCATTGATAAACTAAACTACTACTATGTGAGCGACCCAGAGGATAATAAATTCCATCTATATCATTTCAGGCCAACTATATTCCCTAACCTAGGCGAGGTGGGAGAGAAAGCTGGAGTGATGGAGCAAGACAAAGACTTCACAAATCCACATAGACAAAAGGCAGCTAATCCAATCAGTTCATTTTTTAGAATTGCATATTATACACTCGACTACATAATCGGTTGGCAAAAATGCATTAGGCGAGATGTAAGAATGGATAGATACAGCATTTTTGATAGATACAGCTATGACTTAATTGTAGATCCTAGAAGAACTAGATTAAACCTGCCAAGGGGATTGAGAAGATTTTTTGTTTGGCTCACACCTAGACCTGGAGTTGTATTTATACTAAAAGCTGATACAGATACAATTTATGAGAGAAAGCAAGAACTAACAAAAGAAGAAATAGAGCGACAACTAGAAGAGTATGACAGATTAGCTAAAACAAATAAAAGATTTAAAACAATAGATGCTAAAAAGACACCGGAAGAGATGACGGACGAGGCACTAGCAATAATATTTGAAAAATATGCAAAGTAGAAGGCAAGTGAAATGAAAGTAATTTTAGTTACTCACGGCAAAGTTAATCCGAAGGGACACAATGGAATTAGCAGAGTCGTGTACTATACAACTAAATACTTGAGAAAAAATGGCGTTGACTGTGAAATATGGTCAGTGGTAGATGGCATCGACAAAGAAACAATAATCAACCGCGGCGAAGGAGTAAACGTCAGATGTTTTCCTCGTGTAAAACTAAGTGGTGAGAAAAGTGACATTTGCCAAAAGTTAATTGAGAAAAAAGATAGTGTTGATTTAGTGCATTTCCATATGCCTTGGCTTATGGACAAACTACCAGTTGCAAAAGTTTGTAGAGAGAATAATATCCCATACGTAGTGACGGGACATTCGGCATATAACTACAACCAAAAACAATCTTGGAAAATGAAACTTGGTAGATTGTATGAAATACCATTCTTAAACAAGGCTACTGCCATGCATGCCATCACATCAGATGAAAAACAACATTTTAAAGAGTATGGAATTAACACAGATGCGTTTGTTGTTTCAAACTCGGTGGAAGACAATAGCAATAAACTAAACAAAGAAACTCGAAAGAGTGAAAACATAAATAGATTTTTATTTATGGGAGAGATTAGACCTCAAAAAAATATTATTGGTCTTGTGGAAGCAATTTCTCTATTGGATAAAGACATAAGAGATTCATTAAAAATTGATATAGTGGGTCCGGATTCAAATGGCGAGATGAAAAGATGTTTAGCAAAGGCTGAGCAATTGGGTGTTAAAAGTAACATCAACTATCACGGAGCTGTTTTTGATAGCGAGAGATATGATTATTTTGGAAATGCAGATGTTTATATAACACCGTCTTTGTCGGATGTAATATCTCTATCAGCGATAGAAGCTATGTCGTATGGAATCCCAGAAGTTGCCACAAAACAATCAGATGTTTCATCGTTGAAAGACGAGGGCTTCTTGGTAATCTGCGACAACTCACCAAAGGAACTAGCTAGAGGCATTACAGAAATGATAGACAAAAAAAGCGACTGGGCAAAGATGGGTGAGAATGCTAGAAAAACATATGAAAAGAATTTTATGTGGGATAGCAACATTCTCAAATTGATTGATAATTATAAAAGGATAATAAATGGCTGAAAAAAAGATTCTTGCAATTGAATATGCGTGCGAGCCAAATAGGGGTTCAGAGCCAGGTGTCGGTTGGAATTGGTCGAAAATCATTTCCGAGGTGCCAGGCTATGATTTGACGGTTGTGACAAGAGCAAATAACAAGCCAGTTATCGATGAATATAAAAAAGAGCATCCAGACTTCAAGGTGAAGTTTGAGTACTATGATTTGCCAGATTGGATTTTAAGATTCAAGAACAAGGATAAAGCCATAGTATTGTTTTTCTCTTTGTGGCAGAGAGGTGTTATAAAGTTTATAAAGAAAAACATAAATCTAGATGACTATGACCTTGTTTGGGACTTCAATTTCGGAAGTCTAAACTTACCAGTATTTACATACAAACTAAAAAAAGAATATATAGTGGGACCTGTCAGCACAAAGAAGAAAATACCTAATGCATACATCAGACAAACAGGTCTTGTACAAAAAATAAAATATGTTATAAAGCAATTCTTTAAGGAGCACCTGGGGCTCAATCCATTTGCGTGGAAGACGATGAAGAGGGCTGAACAAATAATACTATGTAATGAAATATACAGAGAATATTTGCCTAAAGATCAGCAACCAAAAGCAGAGATAGTTTTCCACAATGGAATAGATGAAAAAGGAGAGGTATCCTTTGGCGAGGACAATTTATCAAAAGGACCTTTCAAATTCATTTTCGCCGGAAGATTGATTGATTCGAAGAATTTAGAAGTTGCGATAAGAGCGCTAAAAATAGTCAAAGACAAAGGCATAGATTTCACATACACAATAGTGGGCGACGGACCACTTGGTAAAAAGCTGAAAAAACTAACAACAAAACTTGGACTAGATGACAATATTGAATTTATCAGCAGAGTGAAACAAAGTGATTTGTTCAAACTATATTTTGAAAACGAATATTTCTTGTTCCCAAGTATTTTGGAAATTTCGTCCACGTCCATGATGGAAGCAATTTATTTTGGATTAAAACCTATCTGTTTCGACATTATGGGAATGGACTATGTGCTTAAGGATGCACCAGTTTTGAAAATGAAGGTGACTTCGCCAAAGAACGACATAGATCAGATTGAGAATACCATTTTGGATTTGGCAAAAAACAGACAACCAGTGGATAGACAACAACTCCACGATTTTGCAAGACAAAACTATATGTGGAGTGATAGAGAAAAAGATATAAGAGAAATTTTAGAAAAGATTTAACTAGAGAAAAAGATGGAAAAAGTAACAGCGGTAATACTAAATTACAACAGCAGCAGTGATTGTGAAAAATGCATATCGTTTTTGAAAAAACAAAACTATGACGATTTGGGAATCATAGTAGTTGATAATGCCTCGAATGATGATGAGCTAGGCTCCATCAAAAAAATTGCGAAAGTAAATGATGTTGAGTTGATTTGTAATGAAACTAACAAAGGCTTTGCCGCGGGCAACAATGTGGGGCTTCGAGCAGCAGTTTCGGATGGTGCGAAGTGGTGCTTGGTAATTAATCCCGATGTGGAGCTAAGAGATGAAAACTATGTTTCGAAAATGATTGCTAAGATAAATGAGCACGAAGATGTGGCTATGGCTGCCAGCAGCATTGTTCTTCCAGATGGGACTTTGCAAAATCCACAAAAGGAATCTACTTTTGGGCAGGACGTATTTTGGATGGGCCAGTATATTAAAAAGAATAATGATAATTCTAATTGGAACGTCGAACAGCAAAAGACTGGCTATTGCGAAAAGGTTTCCGGATGTTGTTTTTTCGTTAGTGCTGATTTTTTGAAAGAGATTAATTATTTGGATGAAAGCACTTTTTTGTATTGCGAAGAAGCAATTTTGGCAAAGCAAGTTGAGAGTGTAGGGAAAAACATTTTATATATTGCTGATACAAAGGCAAATCACATTCATATTGAATCTAAGAGTTCGTTTGACAATATAAAACAGTATGTGAATAGCCGTGATTACTACATTAAAAACTATAGTGGATATAACAAGTTGCAGAAAACTTTAGTTGTGTTTGCCAATAAGCTAGAAGTACTAGTTTTTAGATTTAAGAAACAATAATTATATGGGATAGACTATGAATTTTACTTTAAGTATTAAAAAGAATAGCAGCATCATTTGGATTGTGGTTGGAGCGTATTTATTTGAACAATACTTTATGACGCCACAGTATTTTTTGATGCTAGAATTATTACTCATAGTATTGTTAATGATAACAAGTAGAAGAATAATCATCCCTAAAATAAAGGGAATTGGACCATATTTAGCATACATATTATTTATTTCTGTAATGGGATTGACCAAGTATGGTTTTTCTTTAGTTCAAAGAGATTTATTCTATCAATTGGGAAGTATAGTAACCATGGCATTGGGATATTATTTATATATGATTTATGGTGGAGAGAGAAAATCACTATGGAACACTGTATGCTTGATGCTATTAATAACTTCCGTCATTTGTCTGATAAGAGGTGTATTCTCTTTAACAGGAGAAACGGAGTTTTCGGATTTACGAAACACATTTGGCGTAGGAGTAAAAGCAATTTCTTTACTCTTGCCTTTGTTAGCTGGAAAAAGAATAATCCTTAGAGAAAAAACTCTCCCATCACAACTAGATATTGTGACGATTGTACTATGGATATTACAATCTATTTTAAATCTAAGCCGAACTGCCGTAATCAATATTATTATCTCTAGTGTAGTATTTATTCTAGCTGTAATAATAAAGAGAAAAATAAATGGCAGAGCTATTGCTAGAGTAATTGTGTTTGCAATTATTGTAGTTTTAATGCTTTCTATTATTCCTAGATTTTTGCCAGAGGAAGCCACTGATACATTTAGTAAAAAGGTTGATAATATGTTTACGGAGATGGACAAAGAAAACCAATATAGAGATATAGCATCCGCTCAAGCTGACTGGAGAGGTTATGAAATCAGTCAAGCAGTAAAACAGTGGAAGAAAGAGAATGTATTGACACAAATATTCGGCGCAGGCAATGGAAGAATCATATCTATCTATTTTGTCCCAGATCACTGGCAAAAAATTGTTGAAAGACAAGGAAATATCACAGGTGTAACCATACTACATAATACGTACTATACATTATTAATTAAAGGTGGAATAGTTAGCATTATCTTACTTTTGTTCTTCTTATTAATGAATGCCAAAATATCCTTTAAAATGATGAAAAATGACAAGCTTTTCTTCGAGGGAGTAATCTTACTAAGTATTGTCTTATATATATTAATAGATGGTTATGCAGTTAGAACGATGATTGAGAGAGAAGAAGAAATTGCGCCTATGTTATTAATTGGATATATAAATGCTATGTATTATAGATCAATAAACGAAGAGGTGGAAGAAAATGAAGAGATACAATAGCATAGATGGATTAAAAGCAATATCCATACTTATGATTATCTTGGTACATGTGGCCGTGAACGGAAACTACAATATAGATAATTATTTTTTCAATGTAATAATAAAACACTTGAGCGTATTTATAGAACTATTTTTCTTGCTCAGTGCAGTTGGTATGTGTAATGGGTACTACGAAAAAATAAAAAATAAAGAAATCTCAATAAATGATTTTTATAAAAAACGTTATTTGAGAATATTGCCATATTTTTTAATCATAGTAATATTGGATCTTGCTTCAAGTGGTTTTACAAAAAAGAATATTATAGAGGCGTTTTTGGACGGGACTTTGTTCACAGGATTCTTGCCAAATAATCACATAGAAATAGCAGGAATAGGATGGACGCTGGGAGTTATTTTCGCTTTTTATATATTGTTCCCATTTTTTGTCTTTATAATTTGGAACAAAGTTAGAGCATGGGTCTCTTTGGCCATATTCTTGGTTATAAGAATATTGGGCGAAGGCTATTTATCTGTCGATGAAAAACCACTAAACGGAAACTTTTTGACATGGTTTTACATATTTATAATAGGTGGAATCATTTTCCTATACAAAGATGATTTACAAAGATGGTTTAAAAACAAATCATTTATATTAATAATAATGTTTGTAGTGTTGTTTGTGGCGGAAGTCTTCGCATACAACAAAGGATACAAAAACCTTTCTGAGAACTTAATATTGTTGTCATTTGTAGTGATAACAATTTATTGTCTGGTGGAGAAGGTTCCTTTGCTAGGAAATAAAGTTTTAGTTTTTGTTGGAGGATTGTGTCTACAAATATATTTGTTCCATGTTTTCATATTCAGAATAATCGAAAAAGTTAAACTAGTTCACTTGTTTAAGAGTGAAGTGGTATCGTTTATTTTCACATTTATCATCACAACATTATTGACAGTAGGTGTTTCATATCTACTTACAAAAATAGTTGATTTTATACATTCAAAAATAGTCAAAGAAAAAAATGAGTAATCCAACAATCAAAAAAAATCTAATATATAATACGCTTTACCAAGTGCTCAGTCTCTTGGTGCCTATTGTTACTGCGCCATATGCTGCTCGAATCTTTGGCGCGGACGGAATTGGAGTGCAGAGTTATGTTGGATCAATAGTGACATACTTTAGCATTTTCGCACAGCTTGGAACGCAAACATATGGACAGCGTGAAATAGCGATGTGCCGCGATGACAAAGAAAAGGCTTCGAAAACATTTTGGGGCATTGAAATAATGAGTCTCATCACAACATTTATTTCATTGTCTTTGTGGGGAATACTTACACTATTTGTTGGAAGCTACAAAGTCTTCTTCGTAATTTATTCCATGAGCATTATAAATGTGGCTTTCGATATATCTTGGTTCTTTATCGGATACGAGCAGTTTAAAGTAATATTAATCAGAAACTCAATTATCAAGATTGTAATTATGTCAGTATTGTTTGGCTTATGTAGAGATAAAAGCGACTTAAGTTTATACATTGCACTTACTTGTTTGGCCACATTACTAGGCGCAATATCTTTATGGCCGATGCTTAAAAACAGATTGGTTAAAGTATCTTTTAAGAACCTAAATTTAAAAAAACATTTTTCGAATACAATTGTTTATTTTATACCAACTATAGCCACTAACATCTACACAGTTTTGGATAAAGTTATGATAGGTTTGATAACAGGCGATAGATTTGCAAATGGATACTATGAACAAACAACTAAAATAACAACTATAGCAATTACATTTGTCACTGCTATAAATGGCGTCATGTATCCTAGAATGTCCAATTTGTTTGCAGAGAAAAAAATGAGCGAGATCAAGGACAAACTATACAAATCCTTAGAATTTATAATGTTCTTGGCTGTTCCGATATTCCTTGGTCTAATAGTGATATCAAATGATTTTATACCATTCTTCTTTGGACCAGGATATGATCAAGTTATTAATTTATTAAAGATATACAGTGTACTAATATTGATTACAGCAGTCAGTGGATGTTTAGCTAACCAATACTTGGTTCCTGTTGGACGAAGAAAAGAGAGTAGTATAGTTATTGTGGTGGGAGCAGCAGTTAACTTGCTATTAAACTTATTCTTGATACCAATTCTAAATACAATGGGAGCAGTTATTGCTTCAATTGTTTCAGAAACGCTTATTCTAATAGCATTCTTTAAGATGAGCGATAAGTTTGTTGGTTTGGCGGATTTATGGAGAGTATTCTGGAAAAGAATAATAGCGGGAATCATAATGTGTGTAGCTATAATATTAGTCAAAATGATACCAATGGCTTTTACAGATAATGATTGGGCAAATAAAGGAATTAGAGTAGTTATTCAAATTGCTTTAGGAGCAATAGTATACTTTGTAAGTTTATATATTATGAGAGATAAAGGCTTAAAAACATATATGAATATAATAACTAATAAAATCAAAAGTATTAGAAGATAAGAAGATGGAAAGAGAATTATTAAAAAAACTATATAGCAGCAGTGATGAAAAAACTTTAGTATTTACTCATGCAGATAAAATCTGGGTGATGCCTGAGCGTGCCGTGGAAGGCGCTATGGAGATGTATCAGCCATCCTCCAAGGGTGGAAAGCGCTTGAAAAACTGTGTTGTGAAAAAGCATAAGACTCCATTCTATGCGCGCGCGTCAAAGGTTGAGGAACAAAATATAGAACTGAACAAAGAAGTAAGAAAACAACTAGAAGAACTACTTGGAATTTCAGACTTCTATGTAGCTGCATATATGGGAGATACATCCACACAACAAAACGACAAAGCAGTTCTTCAAATTTACAGCGATGATGAAATATATGCTTATGTAAAAGTAACCACAAATGCTGAGAATGCTAAGAGATTTGAGAAAGAAGCAGATGCGATAAGGAAACTAAATAGCATGGAAATAGACTGTATTCCAAAACTGATTGGAACTGATTTTGATTCGGAAGTAAAAATGTTTGGCCAAGTAAATGAGAAACCAATGGGGCAAGAAGTACAACTAGTATTCAATAATCAAGTTTTGGATACAGTAAAAGATATAGTAGAAAAAACCACAAAGGATATTGAATATAAGGATTCTGAGTTTTACAAGTATGTAGATTATCTGAAAAATAATTTAGATATATTTGATGGCGATCAAAAACCTTTAGTGGAAGAAGCAATCAACATAGCTGAGTTAGAAAAAAATACCTTTGCCTTCGCCCACGGCGACTACACCCCATGGAATGTCTACTATGCGAAAGACGAAATGAGAATCTATGACATGGAATACTGCAGCGAAACAATGCCAGCATATATGGATGTATTCCACTATTTATCTCAAACTTCGTTACTCGGCAAGAGATACACATCGCAATGTGTGATGAGAGACTATGAGAGAAATCTCGATTTGATTAAAGAATATGTAGCTGAACCGAAGAACACATTCATATGCTATTTGGTTTGGATAATAAGTTTTTATATTCAGAGAACTAACAAGGTAGATAGCATTAGAGAAAAACTAGATGTTTGGGTAGAGATGCTTGAATACTTGGAGAAGTACTTATAAAATGTAGAAAAACTAAGATAAGGAACATATGTAGAAGTGATAGTGGAGATTAATAATGCTTAGTGGAAACATTTTAAACTCGCGGCTATTTCAAACAATTAGAAATGGTGGGGCGATGCTGAGAAAACTGTTGATGGTTCTGCCTATTAGTATAGTTGTGACACTGTTGTGCTGGATAATAATGAAACTGATAGAAAAAAAGTGCTCGGCAGATAATAAACTAAAACAAGTAATAATCCAACGAAAACGCTGGATTCTAGGTTTCATATTCTATATTTCTGTTTTGGTGCAGGTGGGAGTTCTTTCGAGAATGCTTGGAAGTATAAGGACAATTGTATGGGTACCGTTTAGAACACCTGGAGGAGACAATCTGGTTGTCCTATATGCCCTAGCTAACTTGGTGATTTTTATCCCATTTGGAATCCTAGCGCCAAAAGTTTTTTATGGAATCAACACACTTTGGAAGATAATCCTAGTTACTCTGGTGACTTCTGTGTGCATTGAAACTATCCAATATATCCTAGCTTGTGGTTACTCTCAAGTGGAAGATGTGATAATGAATGTGGCAGGGGGATTAATTGGGTATCTGATAATAAAGCTTATAGAAAAGAGAAAAAATAAGCAGAATGCAGTATGACTAAAAGAAGTAATTAAAAGAGAGGAAATTATTATGAAAAAAATAAGTACGGATAAAGCCCCAGCGGCCATTGGACCATACTCACAGGCAGTCGTAACTGACAACCTACTTTTTTCATCAGGACAGATTGCTCTTGATCCAGAGACTGGCGTGGTAGTGGGCGAGACTATAGAAGAACAGACAGAGCAAGTCATGAAAAACCTCGGAGCAATCTTGGAAGAAGAGGGCCTATCATATGATAATGTGGTGAAAACTGTATGCTTCCTCGATGATATGAATGACTTTGCAACCTTTAACGAGGTCTACGGCAAATATTTCACTGGCAAGCCAGCTAGAAGTTGCGTAGCAGTGGAGACTTTGCCAAAGGGTGTGCTATGCGAGGTGGAAGTGATAGCGGAGATGAAATAGGACTAATGAAGCAAATTAAAGAGATATTAAGCAATGAAAGAAATCAAAGAATTTTGGTTATGTTAGGTTATTTCATTTTTTTATTAATTTGGATGTTCCATTTATCTATGGGTGTGGGAGCAGATGAAAGAATGAGATTCCAAATCCCAAAGTATATTTTTAACCATGGGAAGCTACCAACACTATTCGATAAATCCATAATAGATGAGAAGTATGGATTTTCTTACGCGGCGCAACCATGCTTACCCTATATGATAGGGGCTGTTTTTATGAGAATTGCATCCATGGTAGGGATATCGAATGGACATTTGTTTTATGCAGCCAGATTGGTAAGTGTACTTTCAGGAGTCTTATTTGTTTTCATAGTAATGAAAATAGTAGATCAGTTATTTGACGACAAGATTAGTAAACGTATAATGGTTGGATTGATATTGTTTTGGCCTCAGTTGTGCTTTACGTTTGCGTATGTTAACTGTGATTCTGTAGCGCTCGTGGGTGTTTCAATTATGATACTTGCCTGGATTAAAGGAATAAAATCTAAATGGAGCATAAAGGATTGCGTTTGTTTGGCCATAGGGATCAGTATAGTGGCGCTGTCGTATATTAACGGATTCGGATTCGTGTTAGCAAGCATATTTGTCTTTATAGCATCATTTGTATGGTGTAATAAAGATGAAAACAAGTATAAAAAAATGATACTGCGAGGCTTATTAATATGCGAAATAGTACTGCTTCTAGCTGGTTGGTTTTATATTAGAAATATTTACTTATATCATGATTTATTTGGTTCAAATGTAATCAACGAACTTTCAATGAAATATGCAGCTTCGGGCCAATCGCTCGTAGAAAGTCATCAAAAGGCTATGTCTTATATGGGAAATATCAAAGGAATAGCCTTATGGTTTGCGCTTTCAATAATGGGTTTCTTTGGGGGATTTGGACATATGGGAAATGTTTTTCCAAGAATAGTTTATTTGGTAGTTTTAATACTTGCGATAATCATTGCCGTATTTGCAACAAAAAGTATTGTCAAAAGAACTAGCATAATTAAGAGTAGAAGAATAGTAGAAATAGGTTTGGTATGTGGATTAATAATAACGGTTGTACTATCTTTCATATATTCATTCAGAGATTATCAACCGCAAGGAAGATATTTGCTTCCAGCCAGTATCACCTTTGCGTATTTTATGACCTTGGGACTAGGTGAAATTAGAAAAACATCAAATGTAATACTGAGAAAATCATATGCAATAATATTGCCTATGTTATTATTGACGGACTTGTATGCGATATTTTTTATATTGAGATAAGATTTTGAAATCAAATAATAGATTATCGAAAACCCCTATTTTATAGGGGTTTTTAGTTATGTAAATCATTGTAAAAACCCCTTAAAAATGGTAAAATATTATAAAATGTGGGTTACTTTACCCTTTTTTAAGAGAGGACGGAAAAATGAAAGGAATTATCCTTGCGGGCGGTTCAGGCACACGCCTTTATCCGCTCACAAAAGTTACTTCAAAACAACTACTACCGATATATGACAAGCCAATGATTTATTACCCATTGTCTGTGTTAATGGATTCTGGAATTAAGGACATACTTATCATTTCCACACCTGAAGACACACCAAGA
>ODAI013233111.1_pt1 | contig 13859 bp, 13 predicted proteins | sample 1539321 | NCBI WGS metagenome assembly ODAI01 (sample SAMN02144231, study PRJEB22623) | gut metagenome | biome: sheep rumen | host: Ovis aries | place: New Zealand
GTGTGACAGGTGGCTAAAATCAGCATACATAATACGGATTGCTATGAATTTATGAAAACCATGCCGGATAACAGCGTTGATTTAATTTTGACCGATCCGCCATATAATATAGCAAAATACTCGACAGGCAATATATACTTACCCGGCAGAGAAGTGTTGAATAATGATATAGCCGAATGGGACGAGGTTGAGCTTAATCCACAGGAATTGGTCTATGATTTTAAAAGAATTTTGAAAAAAGACGGAAACATCTTCGCATTTACAAGCTATAATTTGATTGGTAAATGGCATGAAGCGTTTGATAAGGAATTTGATACATTTCAATTCTTTATATGGCATAAAACAAATCCTGTGCCAAAAATTTTTAAAAATGGGTTTTTAAATAGCTGTGAAATGATAGTTTGTATGTGGAATAAGGGACATAGGTGGAATTTCTCAAATCAACGGGAAATGCACAATTTTTTTGAAAGTCCTATTTGTATGAGCCCTGAAAGACTGCAAAACCCAAAACACCCAGCACAAAAGCCTGTTAAGCTGTTAAAACATCTTATAAGTATTGCAAGTAACGAGGGTGATATTGTTTTTGACCCATTTATGGGTACAGGCTCAACGGGAGTAGCGGCATTGCAGCTTGGCAGAAAATTCGGGGGTTGCGAGATAGACAGTGTATATTTTGAAGCAGCAAAAAAGAGATTGGAGGAAACACTATGAACGAAAGAATAACAGAAAGAGATTTAATCTTACCCGCATTACAATTATTAAAGGAATATGGTAAATTATCAACATCAGAAATTATAAAGTTATTAGAAGAAATTATTAAACCAACTGGAAAAGATGCACAAATATCTCCATCACGAGGTACTGATACATTATTTTCTCAAAAAGTCAGAAATTTAATGGGTTCTCACTATAAAACCAATACGATGAATATATATACTAATAAAAAGAATAATAAATTTTCGCTAACTTCAAAAGGCGAAAAACTGTTAGAAGAAAATGGTTATAGTGCAAAAACTATAATACATTCAAATTTTAATAATTGTGATAATGAAAAAATTATAAAGGCTATTAGTAAAACAATCAACACAAATAAAAAAGTCGTAGTATATGACGAAAATGATATAATAACAGAGGGTGAAATTTTTAACAGAAAGAATAAAAGTCGAACTCGTTCATCAAAATTAAGACAAGCTGCTATTAAGCATTATACTGATTCAAATGGTGTTATAAAATGTGCAGTTTGTGATTTTGATTTTGGAAAGGTTTATCATGAACATGGAAAAGGTTTTATAGAAATGCACCATGAACACCCAATATTCAAATCTCCGGAAGATGGAGAGAAAAAGTTTATTAAAAATGCTATAAAAGATATAAAACCTGTTTGTGCCAATTGTCATAGAATGATACATAGAGATAGAAAAAATCCATTAAGTATTGAAGAATTAAAGAAAATCATAAAAGATTAATAAGAAAAATCTCCCTGTAATCAAACGGGGAGATTTGTTATTAGCAAATGTTCAACATTGCGATCGTTACGGCTGCGAACATTATAGGTATATTGATTATCAAATGACAGAATATTGAATCTATCTCTATATAATGAATGGATAAAATCCGTATTTTTAATAACCAATATAAATCGTGCTGCAGTTTGAGCTAAAGAATGAGCAAGACGCTCTTGGTCTGATTTAGTGAAGTCCTTGCCCTCATAGTCTGAAAAGTCAGTATCATATGGAGGATCGAGGAACATAAAATCATTTTCAGTTAGGTTTGATTTGCGGAAGAAATCTTCAAAATCCATACAATCAATATCGGTGTTCACAAAGATATTTTGAATATCCCTGTTAAACATATTCTCAATTTTATCTCTAAAATTCTTTTTGTTATAGCTCATTCCACCGTATGGAATATTAAACTCACCTTTTTTATTGTATCTGAACATAGAGCCGTAACAATACTCGCGAATGAAGCAGAAATTTGCAATTTTATATTGTAAAGACGGAGATTGAATGCGGTCAAGATTTATATCATTGTACACATCTCTGAAATACATATAATATCCGCTTGCAAACCCCGTTATTAAATTGTCCTTTAAATCTTCTTCTGAAAACGGTTCTTTTGCATTGTTTTTTATTGTTCGTTGCATTTTATCGATAGCCATTTTGCTTATTTTTTTAGTAAAGGCACTGTTATCTAAAAGCAGCTTTTCTGAAAAACCGGAATTGATTTTGTCTGATAAACTTGATAACATTCCAAGCAACCGTTTTTCTAATTCCTTTTTATCCATTTTACTTTCAGATAATTGATTATATAAATGCAAAATGTCAGAATAATTATCTTCACACACATAAAGAAGATTTGAAAAACTGTTATTATAGCACAACAACAAATCATACAATACATTATCTTGACTTTTAATCAATTTATAAAAATCAATTAATGATTGAGATATGTCATTAATTGCTGCTCTTTGAGGGTTCAGATGAAAGAACATAGCACCGCCGCCGAAAAAAGGCTCAACATATCTATTGTATGATGGTATATATTTTTCAATTTTGCTTATCTCTCCGGATTTTCCACCCGGCCATTTTAGTAATGGATTCATTAGTTTCACACCTAACTTTTATTTCACAATATATTGTATCATGTTTAAAAAATGTTTTCAAGCAGTATATATAAAAAATGCTCAAAAAGGGTTTGGGAATTTCCCAAGAACGCAATCGAATTTTGGAGCGAGTGTAGCCACATTCGCTTTGCTTGCTATTCCGTGGAATTTAGCAAGCCGACAAAATTCGACATTCGTGAGTGAGTACTCACTCGCTTTGCTTGCTATTCCACGGATTTAACCAATTCGACATAAATCGACATTAAATTATAATTAGTTGTTTATCAGGCTAAAAAGCAGGAAACAGCAAGCGGCCACCATCAGTTTTACGGATAAATCAATTCTAAAAAAGAGCTACGGTATGTAGCTCTTTGAGTTATGTGTCATATTATGTTTTTGCTTACAAGAAGAAAAGTTATTATTACAGACGCAACACCTAACCAAATACAGTTTTTACCCTTGTCCCGGACGAGCTCATCGTCTTTGCTTAATAGCATAGCTCCAAGAATAAAACCAACAATAGGGATAAAGAAAGACGCAAGATAATGAAAAGTATATTTACCATTACTTTTTTCTGAAGGTAATCTAACATATTCCATCTTTTCATCAGCTTTTTTCTTTCTGTATGTTTCTGGATCATTTATTGATAAATCATATTCCTTTTTTTGTTCCTTATAAGATGAATACATAGTTATTAGTATGACAACAGTTAGAACCATCACAAGAATGCTAATCATAAGAAGCGAAGTTGCCACCTCGCTAAAACTATTACTGTTTGTGTAGAGAATAATTCCGCACACAGCAGCGATAATTATTGCAATTACAAAAAAGCATAAATCAATGATAATACCAATCAGAGATGGTGTCTTTGGTTGTGTGGGCATTTCAACATTGTTGTATATATCCTGATAAATTTGATTTCTTTCAATATTTCTTAGTTCTTTTCTAATATCATATCCACAATTCGGACAACTTACTGCTGTATCCGAAACTTCTTTGCCGCACTCTGGACAGTTAATCAATGCTATTGCAAATTCCCCCTTGTTAAAATTATCTTTAACTCATCAATATGACAGTATTATACACCAAAAATCAATGCTGGTCAAGATTATGGCTTATTCCAATCAAAATGATTAAGTACCCAATCAACGCACAAAATTTCCTTTCCGTTGTCATCTAATGTCGTAAGCTCATCGCAATTTTCGTCTACAAAAATAATAATAGCGTCCGTATAATATTCTTTAGTCACATAATCTTCATCGCAAGTATTCCATTCTTCTTGCAAGTCTTTCAATAATTGTTCCTTTGTCATTTTATTACCTCACTGTATAATGAGTGAATATATTGTGAATTACTAAATCTTCACTTATTATATATAATATATGCAAATAAGTCAAGGAGAATTTATATGGATTACGGAAGTTTGCATTTAAGAATAAATGAGATATTGCAGGAAAAGGAAATTAGCAAGAATAAAATTTGTAAAGACTTGGATATTCCGAGAACTAATTTCAATAGGTATTGCAGAGATGATTTTCAACGTTTGGATATGGGCTTAATATGTAAGCTGTGCTGGTATCTGCAAATAGATGTCGGTGAACTGATTGAATATGTACGACCATAATAGAGTGTTTTGTGACACTCTATTTTTATTTACAAAATTCACCGTTACAAACACTTGACAACATTATTACAAATATGTTACAATTACCATATATTTACAGTTGATGACGCTAAGTAAATATATGTGTAAATTGAAATGAGAATATGAAACAATCACTTTGGCAAAGCGTTCACGCCAATGCACAAGGAGGGAAAACATCATACGGGCGATTGAACGAAGTTCAACCGGCGGCTTAATCCGCATGACACCAAATCAGCGAAAACGGGCAAACGCATTGATACATAAATTGTGCTGTTATTACTATGACGGCGAGTGCGTTGCTCTTGACTGCGATTGCGTACAATGCAACTCGTACTCGGTTTGCTGTAAATGGTTCAGAGCCGCGATACTACCGCAGGACAAGGCCTTGCTTGCGGAAATAGTGCAGCGTGAGCAGATGAAACGCTGCGCTATATGCGGAAAACCGTTTGTTCCAAAATCGAATAGGGGTAAATATTGTGAAACTTGTGCCCAATCGGAACGAAAACGGCGAAAGGCTATGTATGAACGGAAACGACGAAACAAAATGGACATTTAGGCATTTACAAATTGCATAAAACCTATGGTTTTCAGACCTAAATGTAATGGGGCTTTAGTAGTTACTAAGGCAGCCCCCTAAATTGACTTTGAAATGACCACACAAGGAAAGGGGGAATTCATACGAACATACAAGGTGATTTCAAACAGGATATTCCTCAATACGAGATTGAGGCACTTGCCCGGCTCATTTTACCGAAAATACAAGAGTATTACGAGAGCGACGAGGGCAAGAAGGATTTTGAAGATTGGATGAAACAAGAACAGTCATAAGGATTAAATGCGTTCGCAAAGCGAACAGCAAAATAGTAAAAGGGCTCGATGCCCTGTTACTATTTCATGATGAACCATATATAAACGGCGGTATCGTGAGTGATACCGCCGTATTTAATTAAACAGTAACGTATAGAGTCTAGTCTAAAAAAGCGCAAACTTGTTATTTTTTGACAAGACTCTATTGACTTTTAAAGAAATATATGCTAGACTAACAACATAAAGTAGACAGGAGGTTCTTATTATGGCTTTGATAATGTCATTTTCTTATGATTCAAGACCTATACAAACTATCATAAACCAAATAAAAAATGCAAATAAAAGAGATGGAATTGATTTAAGACCATCTTATCAGCGAGGATATATATGGACTTCGGATTTTAAGGATAAGTTAATATACAGTATAATAAAAAGTTATCCTATTGGCAATATTAGCTTGCGTATCCGTAGTGATAAAAATGATAAGGGAGCGATGCAGGAAGTTGTAGATGGTCAACAAAGATTAACAACAATCTATAAATTTATTGATGATCAATATACTATACAAGGGGAGATGTCTCGGAAAATAATTGAGTATATAATAGAGTATATGGAAGACGATACTGACACTCAATTAGAGAAATTAAAAAAAAGACTTAATAATAAGGGTAAAATAGCAATTAAATATAAGCAACTTCCTTTAGCAATTAGAGAGAATATTCTTGCTTACAATATATCAATTACGAATATAACTAATGCTACTGATAATGAAATATCAGAATACTTTAGATATCTTCAAAATCAAGAAAGGTTACGAGCAGGAGAAATAATTAATTCTGTGCCGGAAACAAAATTAGAGAAATATTTAGAGTCAATAAACGACAGAGATAAATTGTTGAAGAAGCTATCTTTTTCAAACAATCGGAAACAATTTGACAGAGTGTTTTATAGCATACTAGGATTAAAAGATGGTCAAATTGGTTTTGGTGTTATGGACAAAGATGTTATGAAATTTGTATCGGAGTGTGAATATTTACAAGATGAAACACAAGCAGCAGTCAAACATCTTATACAACAGTTAAATTTAATATGTGATAATGATAGTATTCCAATAAACTATATTTCTTGTAATGCACGTGCAATGAAATTTTTGCTGTTAATCATTATATTAAATCTTGTTGATTTTTCTGAAAATGCAAAAGAAAAACTTAGTGCATTGGATAGTATTAATAAGAAACTTTCATCATTTAGTTCTGCCAAAGCTGATAGTATATCAATAATGTTTCATGGTTATTCCGATGCCGTTATAGAAGAATATCGATTATTGGCGCTAATTTCAAAAGGCGGACACTCATTTAAGAGAGTCGAAAACCGTATGCAGATACTTGCATATTATATTAATCATGGAGATAATAAGCAGGAAGCATCTGGAATTCGCCCCATATAAAGATCAATCATATTAATTTTAGTAATAAAAATGAGGTTGACATTATGCTTTTTTCCGAATACTATAATATTCCTTGCGTGGGTGATGAAGATTGGTTTGATCCCATTTTAACACAAGATACACAACTCTTTATAGACCCATTTTCTGTTTTTAAATCAGAGGATACATTGTTCAAAGATAGTTACTCTGATATGATGTATTTTTTTCAACAAGCATTCGAATTTATTGCACATGCCGGTGGAAACAAATCCAACTTGAGCTATAAGAAAGCCGAGGGTATGCTCACTTTCCCGGAGGTTAATGAGATATGTCTTGGCTATTCAAAAACAAGATGTGGTTCTGGCACTGGACCAGCTTGGGCAAAAACTTTAACCAAAAATATAAATTCTGTTATTGCGCAGGGTGTTATACATATATCTCATTTTGAAGAGTTGGGTATTTTTTGTGAGGGTATTGGTCCAGATAGACTAAGTGACATAACGGCTAATTTATTAAAAAATAAATTGGTTACATACACTCAGAGGATATGTAATAGATATAATATTCCTATGGTTAAAAAAGGAATAAGGCACTCAACTTTTGATTACAAATTCAAAAGATGGAACGATGGAGTATATGATCTTCCAGAAAATCCATACAAACAAAATTCTGCAATATTATTAGTTCCCAAGAATTTTTTAAATGTTTTGCCAGAAATTAATAGTGATGATTTTTCAGAAACTATAGATTTAGCTGAAAGGCTTAGAAATGATTTTAATTATGAAATAGATAGAAATTTGGATAAAGAACAGATTGCTAAAATTGCAATGGAGCATTATGATTTGGTAAAAGAATATATCAGTATAGTAGAAAAACGTGATAAGAATGATTTTAGCGATTTAATGAAAAAAACATTTCGATATATATGGTATAATCTTTCAAAAAGCATTGTATCAAATAATCAATTTAATTTTGGTTATATAACAAATGATAGTGATTTTTTTGAAAAAATTGATGAATTGGTTAATTACTATAAAGATTTTATTGAGTTAAAGTCGGGATACAAATTGTTATGGAATGATTCTAAAACAACTCCAAGAAATGAGGAAGATGTACAATTATTATTCAAAGGTATCCTTGACGAACATTGCAGAGCCAACAATATTGATTTTACAAGAGAAGTAAATCAAGGCATGGGTCCGGTGGATTTTAGGTTTAGTTGTGGATATAGTAATCGTGTTTTGCTAGAAGCCAAATTAGCAAAAAACACAAAATTTTGGAATGGATTAAAAAAACAACTTCCAAGATATTTGAAAATTGACTCTTGCAAAAATGGAATTTTTCTTGTGATAGTTTATAACGACAATGATGTAGATAGAATTAAAGATATACAAAATGTAGTTGATGAAACCGCAAAGCAATATAAAATTAGTCTTAAGACGGTTATAGTAGATGCAAGAATATCTAATAAACAATCTGCATCTAAACTATAACCATCATAATGATTTTGCTTATATATCTCATAAATTTAGAGATGTACAATAACCCCACACAACTCTCCAACTGTGACAAGTTCGCCCACATAGTTGCTCACTTCACCAAAGCAAAATAATCCGAACTTTTCACCTATCGGTGAAGGGTTCGGATTTTTGTTTACGCAATTTATCAGACACCGGCCTAATTCAGTAAAAACACCATAAGTGACAGATAGAATGCGAATGTAAGCCAGACGAGGTAGGGGATTTGCAGATATGCGGCGAGGGGTTTAATTTTATAAAATCTTACAATCATCCACAGTACCAGCACCCACAAAAGCGCGAGCCAAACTGTTGCGAAAAGGTACGCCTGCATATTGAAAAATATAAGGCTCCAGAAAAAGTTTACTACAAGCTGCAGCCCATACACAACCAACGCGCCCGTTACCTCCTGCTCATACCGTTCCTCATAAATCATTGCCGCCGAAATACCCATAAGAACATACAAAATTCCCCACACAATCGGGAACAATATTGCCGGCGGTGCAAGCGGCGGACGGTTTAAGGTGTCATACACGTTCATATTGCCGCGCGTCAGAAATGCCGCAAGACCACCCACGGCAAGCGCGATCAGTATTGAAATTATATACGGCTTCCATTTTTTCCACATAAAACAAAATCATCCTTTCACTTATTTTTATACTACTATTTTGTTATATTCTATGCGGAATTTGCCGTGTTCATTCAACAAAAAACAGCGTCTTTTCAGACGCTGTTTTGAAATTATCAATAAACTCTTACCGCACCTGCGTACTGTGCTATACGGTACTCGGTATTGATTGATGAAACCTTTACGACATCACCTGTCTGCGGCGCGTGAATCATATTGCCGTTACCGATATAGATACCAACGTGGTGGATGTTTCCGCCTTTAGCGAAGAACACGAGGTCACCCGGTTCAAGGTTTTCGCGGCTTACATATGTTCCGCAGTTTCTCTGATCCGAAGCGACACGCGCAATGCTGATGCCGTTCTTTGAGCATACATACTGGCAAAGACCCGAGCAGTCAAAGCCTGAAGGGCTTGTACCGCCCCACACGTAGGGAACGCCGAGATACTGCATTGCAGTGTTCACAATTGCCGCGCCCTTGCTGCTGGAAGACGGAGCTGAGAATACTTCTTCGCTTAAACCTGCGGCCTGGGCATTCTTCTTTGCAAGCTCTTCCGCTCTCTTTGCAGCGGCAATTTCTTCCTCTGCCTTCTTTTTCTTAGCTGCAAGCTCTTCCTTATCCTCCCATTCGCCTGTAAGCTCAAGCGCGGTATTTATAACGTAGCCTTCCTTATACGTATCACCGTAGCAAATCTTTATAAAATCATCCTCGCCGCCTAAAATATAAGCGTACTTACCGTTATCAAGGCTGTCTATAACATCATACTCCGTGCTTGCACCGCTTCTTACGCGAACCGAGCCGTTTACGTTTACCTGTGCAATTTTGTAATTACTTACGCTCATCTTCGCTTCATTTGCCGCGCTTGAATTCTGTGTTACAAAATCCTTCTTTATATAACCCGACTTGCCGCCGTCATATACAATCTTGTACCAACCGTCGGTACTTTCTGTAATCTCAATCTCACTTCCAACCGGCACTGTGCTTAAAATGTTAGCTTCCTCAGACGGTGTCTCTCTTACATTTACCTCTGCCTCGGATGAAATAACATACGCAATGGGGAGAAAGCTCTTTGCCGCAATCTCACTCTCAAGCTCAGCATCATTCTGGGTTGCTTCTGCGTTGGTGTCGTTCATCTCGGCTGTGCCTGTACCTGCGCTTACGAGCTCTTTCTCGGCGATTGTTATGCTTTCCGTAGCCTGCGCCGCCGCGTTTAATCTCTGTTCCTTTTCCTGTTTCCAGTCGTTAAAGCCTGCTGTCTGTGCGACTGTTAGCGAACTTATCATTGCAACTGCTATCATAGCGATCGCTGTATGCTTGAAGTTCCTCATAAAATAATAACCTCCTAAGTATTATAAGCAAGTTTTTTCAAAAACATTACTCAGATTTCGTATTTATTACTGTAATGTTACCAAATCATTACAAACGGCATTATACACCATTGTATTTTATTTGTCAACACTTTTTTAATCTGTTTGTAGTGATTTTGTAACAGATTTGTAATTTTAATGTGACTTTTGTCACAAAAATACCCCTCTTTTTTGTGCATAAAGTCCATATAGAAGAGTATGCACTGTGTAAAATGACCGTATTCTTAACAAAAATACCCTTTTATAAAATTTTCTGTGTATTTAGTTATATTACAGTTACATTACAAACATTACAGAATAAATACACAATTTGCCTTGTGTTGGCGGTTGTGGTAAAATATTGGCAAAGGGGGGATAGATATGCCGGAATATGTGCGTCTTGCAATTGTGTTTATGGCGGGAATATATCTTTCAGGCCGTGTTTCCCCCTCGTTTGCGCTTATATTTATATTATCCCTTATATTGGTATTGACAATAAAAGTAATTTTTAAACGCAGTTTTGGAATAAAAATCCTCATAATGTCGCTCGCGTTTGCGTCAGGAGTGTGGCTTTGCCGCTATGCGCTTGACTCGGACAGGCTTGCTTTAAGCGGCTATGTTGACTGCTATATAACCGCAACAGGGCGCGTATCGGAGATACCTTACCCGGCTGCGGGCGAGAATAACCGCTATATTGTTTCGCTTGACGCGCTCTCCTACGGTGAAAAGGAGATAAAAACAAACGAAAAGCTGCTTCTTACCACGCCCGATGTGTTTCGCTACGGCGATACGATAACATTTTCAGGTACGGTCAGAGAGCTGCCGGAAAAGATGAACGAAAGCGGCTTTGACTTTGCGCGGTACTATAAAACAAAGGGCGTGCATTTTAAAGCCTACGCGTCTTCGGCAACGTACGCCGATTATAATATGTATGATTTTTCACCCGCCTCGCTCGGCAATTATATAAAGTGCTTTATTTCAGACGTGATTGACCGCCACTACCAAGGCGACTATGCCGCTGTCTTAAAGGCGGTGCTGACCGGCAACAAGAAGGAGTTTTCCGAGGAGCTAACTGCCGCGCTTGACCGTACCAAGCTCGCCAGATTTTATTATCCGGCTTATCTGCACGTAATTTTTCTTGTGACAATTCTGACAGCCGCGCTCGGCTTTTTAAATAAGAAGAAACGCGATTATGCGACAATAATCTTCCTTATTATATATGCCCTGTTTAATTTCGAGGGTTTTGTCGCGTTCAGGCTGTGTATTATGCTTGCGATAATTCTGTTTTTGAAGAACAGGCGCGGATATGTATATTATCCCGATGTGCTGGGAATAACGGCTATAATTATGGGCGTGGTAAATCCGCTGTCGTTTTTTGACGCGGGCTTTGCGATGTCGATGTTTTCGTGCGTGCTGATATATTATTTCTACGACAGGGCGGAGGAATATTTTAAGTTCATTGGCTTTAAATATGTGCGCCGTATGGTGACGGTAGGTGTTATCTGTTCTGTCGGCTTAACACCTATATGCGCTTACTTCTGGAACTACGTTTCGTTACACTCAATCTGTGTATCGTTTATAATGATACCGTGCGTCGGCGTTATACTTGCGCTCTCACCGGTGTGGCTTTTAATGCTGCTTGTGTTCGGAGCTGCGCCTGTTGTCGGCTGGGCGGTGAGCGCGATGGTGTTTGTTCTGGAGAAGATACCGCTGTGGGTGGATAAATTGGGTTTTTTGGGTGATGTGATTTCAAAGCCGTCACTTTTAGGCTTCGCAATTTATTTCATCATACTCGCCGCGCTTGTGAAGCATATAAAGAAAAAGAAGCGTCAGATGTACCTGCTCATATTTATCGCCGCCGCATTGTGCGTTTCGGTGGGGATAAGAGAGATAAAACGCTTTAACTCAATCGAAATGACCTTTGTAAACGTTGGTCAGGGTGACGGCGCGATAATAACCGCGCCCTACCGCTATACGGTTCTGATTGACGGCGGCGGAGGCAACGCGTATTCCGACTATGACCCCGGTGAGGCGTTGTTTTTAGAATACCTTTTGAGCGAGAACATAACCAAGATTGACAGCGCGTACGTAAGCCACTATCACCAGGACCACGTACAGGGCATAATCGCGGCAATAACCCACCTGCGCGTCCGAAACGTGTTTATGCCCGACAATATGGAGGGAAGCGAGTGGCGTACAAAACTGGAGGACGCCGCAAATGAACACGGGACAAAAATACATTATTTAAAGGAAGAAACTCTTTTAAAATATGACGGCGGTATGAGCATACACGTAATACCACCCGCACCGAAAACACGTATAAGCGATGATGAAAACGACACGACATACGTATATGAGGTAAGCTACGGTGATTTTTCGGCATTATTCACGGGAGATATGAGCCGTTTTGCCGAGAAAAATCTTATAAATATGGGCGTCGTGCCTGAAGCTGATTTATTAAAGGTAGCGCACCACGGCTCAAAAACAGGCACCTCGCCCGAATGGGCAGCGGCTGTAAAGCCAAGGGTGAGCGTCATAAGTGTGGGCGAAAACAACACCTACGCCTTACCGAATGAAGAAACGCTGGAGAATTTAAAGGACAGTATCATATACCGCACTGATTATGACGGGGACATCAGATTTAGTATTGACAAGCGCGGTATAATGGATATAGACGTATTTAACAGAAAGGAATAAAAATGGCGGCTAAGAAGAAATCAAGCGACGCGCTGATAGATTTAAAGAAGCATATTAAGGAAGGAACCCTCGCTCCACTATACATTTTCTGCGGCGAGGAGGCTTTTCTGCGCGATATGTATGTCAGGCGAGTCAAGGACGCAGTACCGGACGGCGGTTTTCCGGAGTTTAACCATATAAAGCTGGAGGGAAAGGACATACCGTTTTCCGAGTATGACGACGCTTGGGAAACATTTCCGATGATGACGGACAGAAAGCTTATTCACATCAAAAACAGCGATATTTTCTCCTTAAAGCGTAACGAAAAGGGTGAGAACGGCGCGACGAATGATGAGAAAAAAGAATTTTGGACGGAGAAGTTTAAGCGCATATCGGATGACACGGTTGTAATTTTTGACGAAACCAACGTTGACAAGCGCAGCGCGCTTTACAAGGCGGCGGCAAAGGCGGGGAAGGTTATTGAATTTAACTACCTTTCCGAAGCCGATTTGGTAACGTGGGTCATAAAGCAGTGTCTTGACGCAAAGAAGAAAATTTCAAAGGAAAACGCGTATTATCTGATAACGCTCTGCGACCCCGGACTTGGCAACATAAATAACGAGCTTAAAAAGCTTTTGGAATACTGCGACACGGAAATTTTGCGGTCTGATATTGAGCGAGTTGTTTCAAAATCGCTGCAGGTAATCGTATTTGAGCTGACGGACGCAATTCTTGCCGGAAACGCGGCAGGCGCAATGTCTACGCTGACGGATTTAAAGACTATAAAGGAAAGCCCGTTTACGATGATGTATCTTATGCTGTCGAATTTTGAGAAGCTGCTCCGCACTAAGCTTATGCAGGGCGCGTCAAGGTCGGAGATTATGTCGGCTTTAGGCGTTGCGCCGTTTATAGCGAACAAGTATATCGAAAGCGCACAGGCATTTAGCGTGGAGTCGCTTAAATGGATGGTACGGCGCGTTGCGGAGATTGACCTTGAAATAAAAGAGGGCAGAGTAGACGAGTGGACAGCGCTGGAGCAGTACGTTATGGAGTGTATTCATAATAGTCAGTAAATCGGTATTGAAAAATTCATATCCGAGGCAAAACGCCTGGCTCAGCTTCAGGAAACAGACGGTGTGGTACGCGTCTTTGACTGTGTGCAGGATAACAATACGGCTTATATCATTATGGAATATCTGCGGGGAAAAA
>ODAI014686347.1_pt1 | contig 13857 bp, 5 predicted proteins | sample 1539321 | NCBI WGS metagenome assembly ODAI01 (sample SAMN02144231, study PRJEB22623) | gut metagenome | biome: sheep rumen | host: Ovis aries | place: New Zealand
CGGCTGCAAGCGGATACGTTATGTCTACCAACTTTACGAAAGTATTTAACGACGGGGTAGAGAACGGAGCGAGAGAAGTACTTCTTTCCGAAATTTCGGACGCAAGCGGATTCAACAGTTATTGGAGCAGGGCGAACAGCAGACTTTCTTGGCAAGGCGCAACGAGTACAGCAAGTTACGTTGTCTCGGTCGTTGATCCTGTAGTTTACGTCAACGAAAACGTCTTGTACTCTACGAATAACTCGCAGATAATCATTCCCGACGAGATGGGATTTGATTTGGATAGTTCTGTAGTTATAACCGGCAAAGCCGACGACACAACTTATTATAGTGACGGCGCTTGGGTAAACAGTTTTGCCCTTACGTCTTCTCAGATATCGGCAAACGAGGTCGCTTCTTTCGACGTGTTGATAGAAAAGGACGGAACAAAATATCTTGCAACCGTTAAATCATACGCCGGCGTTATAGACGAACTTTCAGACTTCACTACGTTCTTCAACGTTGCAGATACCGCTGTTTACGGTAGTTATATCGTCATAAGCGATATAGGCGACGGTACGCAGGAATTAGACAACAGCAGTCAGACCGAAACCGAGAATTCAACAAACGGATTTTTCGGAGTTTTGGACGGTCAGGGACACACCCTTAAATTCAAACTTAAAAGCGGCGGTTTAGTAGGCTTAATCGTTGGCGGCGGCGCGCAAATAAAGAATTTAGGCGTAATATTTACAGACGCAACTGCAACGAAAAAGAATTACGGCGTATTCGGTAAAGGTGCGGTCGGAGCGGCTGTTATTGATAACTGCTATATCGAACAAACGAATTACTCCGGCAGAGCGCAGTCTACGTTCGGTATAATGGGTACGCCGTTTACGAGACTGATAGTTAACAATACGGTTATATACGGACACAACTTCACCGCAGATAGCGGCGTCTCTTGGTGGGGCAACGACAAACCGAGAAACGTCATCAGCGCGTCTTCCGAAAACGCATACGTTATACACGCCGGAGCGGCTGCAAGCGGTTGGAATATGTCTACTAACTTTACGAAAGTATTTAACGACGGTATCAGTAACGGTTCGAGAGAAGTACTTCTTTCCGAAATTTCGGACGCAAGCGGCTTTGACAACGCATATTGGTATAAAGAAAACGGCAAACTTATCTGGAAAGGTTTGGAAATCGTTACGGCAACTTGGATAAAGGGCGAAGAAGTAATAGAGGAGACGGTTACGAGAGGCAGCAAAGTAACGGCTCAAGAATTGCCCGAAGACGTCGTTACCGATACTGAAGAGACGACGTATTATTGGTCGGCAACGGACGGCGGCGATGAACTTGTGTTCAATGCGGATCTCGTATATACTCCGGACTTGACGTTTTACATGGTTAGTGTCTCCACCCTTGTAGGCGATATACTTTACTCTACGTCAGACAGTGAACTTTTCTTCCCCGATGCCCTTGATTTTGACTTGGACAAAACTGTAAGCATAGTCAGCGCCGACGGAGAGACGGCTTATTACGAACACGGATTCTGGGTAAATAGCTTTGCTCTTACCGATTCCGAGATAAATTCTAATTCGGTCGGTTCTTTCGACGTCAAAATTACCAAAGACGGCAGGGCTTACAATGCAACGGTAAAATCCTACGCCGGCGTTATAGACGAACTTTCCGACTTTGTAGCGTTCTTCGACGTTGCAGACGTCGACGGCGTAGTTCCGAATACTTACGGCTACTATATAGTAACCAAAGATTTAGGAAACGGCACGGATACGTTGACTTATAACAATCAGACCGAAAATTCGTCTTTTAAAAGACCTAACGGCTTCGCAGGCGTTTTAGACGGTCAAGGTCATACCCTTAAATTCAAACTTATGAAAGGCGGTTTGGTAGGTTTAATCATAGGTAATGCGACTATTAAAAACGTTTCTGTGATTTTCAGTGACGAAACCACCACTCATTACGGATTATTGGGACGTATGGATTTCGGTACTGACGAAAAGCCTACCGTAGTGGACAACTGTTATATAGAGCAAGTAAATAACCATCATATAGGGACTACGACTTTCGGGTTAATGTATCAGCCGTACGGAAGGCTTATCTTGCGCAATACGGTAGTTTACGGATTTAACACCAGCACGATCAATGATGCGGGAACCGGACGTGATATAATCAATCCTTTATCGACAAACGCATACGTTATTCTCGGTCGTGGTGACGCACCGGATTGGTCTATGGCTGCAAACTTTACCAAAGTTTACAATGACGGCACAGGAGACAACAAGGTAGATCAAAGAGCGGTAATGCTCGAAGATATAGAGGACGCAAGCGGATTTAATGACGATTATTGGACGAAAGACGAAGAGGCAGGCGTACTTACTTGGAATGGAGCAACCGGCGTTTCAATGCACAGTATCGGCGCTATCGCATTTGAGGACAGATACTTGGCTCAAAACAATGCTACCGAATATCAGGTAATTATCCCCGACGGGGCGGACGATACGCTTATATATGCAAAAGACGAACTTATCAATTTCTTTGAAGAGGCGACCGGCGCAACCTTAACTCTTGCCGCCGACAGCGATTACGATACTCTTACGGACGGTAAATATATCTCGATAGGCGATACGCAGATATTCGAGGCGTCGGGAGTAAGTCTTGCCGGTCTTAACAGCCAAGGTTACCGCCTTAAAACGATAGGCGACACTATCTATATCAACGGCGACACTTCGCTCGGCGCTTTGTACGGAGTTTACGGGCTTTTGCGAGAATTGTTCAATTTCGAGCAGTATTCTTACGATTGTTACGCTTTAGACAGCGTTCCGTCGCCGAGATTCCCGTCGCTCAACGTGACGGAAAATCCGGACTTCGAGATACGTTTACCGGTAAACGGCGGAGTGAAGTTGAACGAAGATTACGCAAACAGAACGCTTATGACAAGCACGAGTTATATCTTCCCGGCAGGCGACTACGTCAATAACGGCGGTGCCGGTTGGAAAGATCTTCACAATTCGTTCTTGATTATTCCACCGTCATATTGGAGCGCGTCCAAACCTAATTGGTTCTCGGACGACGGAGAGCAACTTTGCTACACGGCGCACGGCAATTCGTCGGATTATAATGCGCTCGTCAGTCAGATAGTAGACGTAATGAAACTTTCGCTTGGTTCCGACACGATAATAAGCAGATATCCGAACGCGCTTTATATAACTCTTACCACTCAAGACGGCAACGGACATTGTACTTGCTCGGCTTGTAAGGCGGCAAAGGCGAAATACGGCTCGGACGTAGGCGCCGTTATAGCGCTTTGCAACGACGTAAGAGCGGGCATAGAAGATTGGATGAATGAAACTCCGAAGTATAAACGCGACTTGACGCTTCTGTTCTTTGCGTATAACGCTTACGTTGACGCGCCTGCGACTTATAACTCGGCAACCGGTAAATACGAATTCAACGGCGGTCTTACGATGCGTAGCGACGTCGGAGTATTCTATGCGGTTTCTGATTACGTCAACTACTATTACGACATATATAACTCAGAAAACGACACGTTCAGAGCGCAATTCAACGCTTGGGCGGATTTGACGGAAGCGAGCGGATCTCAACTTTGTCTGTGGACTTATTCGCAGAACTTCTCTCAGTATATGCTCCGTGCGGACGTTTACGGATCGAACGCGTTCTTTAACGGCAATGCGTACAGATATTTTGCGGACAGAAACGTAAAATTGTTCTTCAACCAAGGTCCGACCAATTCTACTGCAACGGTATCGTCGTTCGCTAAACTCAACGCGTATATCGATTCTCAGATGATGTGGGACAGCACGCAGAACGTCGAAACGCTTATTGCTGAATGGTTTAACGCAATGTACGGCGCGGGCGCTTCGTATATGAAGTCGCTCTATACTGCTGAAAACAGTGCGGCGCGCCAGTTATATAACACGACGAAGAAAGGTATTCCGACGGTATCTATCGATGCGAACAAAGCGAGGACGTATTTTAAATCTAATATCAATACTTGGTTTGGATATATCACGAGCGCAAAGAACGCCGTAAATGGCGACACAAGCCTTACCTCTGAGCAGAAAGCGGCGATTATCGAGAGAATCGACGAAGAATGGCTCGCAGTCAAATTCTGGCAGGGATACCTTTACAAGGGGGTTGGCTGGCGGGACGGCATAAACGTCAATACGACTACCGCAAGGAATGAATTTAGGCAAGTTCTCGGTTATAACTCTTCTACCGGAACGTATGCGAAAGACGTCAGAATTCTTGAAAATACAGGATATAAGACTCTTGTCGAATGGATAGAAAGCGGATTTAGCAGCAGTTTGGCAAAATAACACCGATTATCATCGAAGAGAACGCCCGAAAGGGCGTTCTCCGAGAGATCTTTACGATAAGACGATATGGAAGTTTCATACAAATACGGGAAAATAATTATAGACGGGTATTTTTACGAGGAAATTCCCTACGACGTTGCGACAGACCGTCTGGGTGTGCGTTTTAACGGGCAGGGAGGACTTTCAAAATATCTTGTCATTGCGGACGGAAAGGAATATTCTCCTCGTTCTTTTTTCTCTTTGTATAAAGACGGGGAAGCCGTCGGGGCGTATACTGTTAAGCACACGGAGTGTGTGGGAAGAGTGCAAGAGATAACTCTTTCCGGCGATGATTTTCGCATTTATATAAAACAGTTCGTCGTAAAAGACAAAGACGCGATTTTTAATGAGATAACCATATCTTCGCCCGAAAAATCAGAGTTTGTTTTGCATTACGGAATGAGTACTCTCTTTTACTCTCCCGCCCTGTGCTGTTCGGAAGAGTGTTCATATGTCGACGAGAACGCATACTTCGAGATAACGCAAACGGTAAGCGGAGAAAAGAGCATAAGAGTAGTTTATTCTTATAATCAAAGTATTGATTATTGCAAGGCGTTGCTCGACGATTTCGGTGCGTTTAAAGAAAAAGCATACGGCGAGATTTCGAGCGTAGAGATACCTTCGTCGGTAACAAGCGAAATGGAGAAAGCGTTATATCTTTCCGCGCTCTTTTGCGCAGTGGAAAACTTTAAGGTGCAGGGGGATTTCAAGGCTTTTGCGGCAGGTTGTAACTACGTTGATCCGTTGCGCACTTATTTCAGAGATTCGTATTGGACATCACTTGCGGTATATCGCTACGACGTGTCGCTTGTAAAAAGTCAGATAGTCACTTTGGCGAAAGGTATAGGAGAGGACGGAAGTTGTCCGTCTGCGGTGAATGGAGATTTTTCGGCGTTCTGGAACGACCACTACGACAGTCCGGCATTCTTTGTGATGATGACCTATGACTACGTCAATCATACGGGGAATATAGGTTTTTTAAATGAAAAAATCAACGGCAATACGGTTATAAATATCTGCCTTTCGGTTATGGATAAATATTCCGAACATACCGATGAAAGCGGACTTTTGTATAAAGAGGGAAAATATAACAAGCGCGACTGGGCGGACGAGGTAAACCGCAACGGCTACGTTACATATAACGAGGCACTCTATTACAGGGCGCTTTGCTGTATGAATAAACTGTGTAGCGCCGTGGGTTTGAACGGAAGAGATTATAAGTTAAAGGCGGAAAAGGTAAAGGACGCAATAAATTCTATCCTTTGGAACGAAGAAAAAGGTTATTACGTCAACTATAAGGACGAGGATTTTGTCGAGGACAATTTATCGGTAGATACGATAACGACCTATTTATTCGGAATTGCCGACGAGCGCAGGGCAAAAAGAATGTTAGACGCGATGGAAAGACTGCTCGAAACGAAAAATAACCCCTTGCAACGAGCCGGAGATTACGGTATAATGTGTGTGTACCCGTTCTATAAAAGGATATCCGCCGCATATTTTAAATCTTCGCAGGATTACGAATATCATAACGGCGGCAACTGGCCGTATTGGTCGGCTATGTACGCTTACGCTAAATACCTTGCGGGAAGAGATTATACTTACGCCTTGACGAGTTGGTTTACATACAACGCCGAAAGGGGAGTATTTACGCCGATAGAATATTTTTCGCCCTGTCGCAGGGTCGGCTCGACTTTGCAGGCGTGGAGCGCCGCTTCTGCGTTCGTATTCGATTTTATAGGCAAGAAGTCGTTTTTTGCCCCTACTTATTTGAGATAAATTAAAAAGGAGATAAATCTATGAAAAAGAGGAAAATTTTGGCAACAGTACTTTCGATTTGTACTCTTATCGGAACTTTCGGAATTACCGCCTGCGGCGGCTCGAATACTCCGGACAACGAAAGCGGAGGCGGAAACAGCAGCGTTTATAACGTTCCGTCCGCTTCTAAAATGACGATAAAAGTCAAAAACTACGGTATGGGTCCCGGTAATATTTGGCTTGAAGAAACCGCGGAACGCTTTGCAAAGTTAAAGCAAAACGAAAAATACGGCGACAAGACCGGCGTTTATATCGACATCAACGTGACCAACAACCAGAACACTTCCGCAATGGCGGGCGACGGTACGAATATATTCTTCGATGAAAGAGCGTCAGATCCTTACGCGTTGGCGCAAAGCGGTTTGCTTCTTAACATTGACTCTATCGTTAAAGACGATACGAGAATCGGCGGAAGCCTTGAAAGCAATATATTCGACGCGGCGAAAGGCGGAATAATGGGTAGCGACGGCAGTTATTATGCCCTTCCGCACTACGAGTTTTACACCGGCTTGACTTATAACCGCACCACGTTTGAATCTCTGAACGCATATTTTGCGGCGGACGATGAAAATAACGTAAACAGACATAATTCCAAATACGGCTCTGCAAATTTCGTAGGCGATAAAACGGCAGAAAAATCCGTTGGTCCGGACGGCAAGAAGGGGACGCAAGACGACGGTTTGCCGAAGTCTTTGGAAGAATTCATAATTCTATGCGACTATATCAAGACGGAAAGCGACGGCAAAATTTCTCCCCTTACCGTTTCAGGAACGTACTACTATTACGTTGACTATTTGGTTATGGGTATATGGGCGACGATTGCCGGTTCCGAACAGATGAAGAACTACTATAACTGCACCGGCGAGATAGAGGTAGTCGACAGAGATGAAAACGGCAATCTTAAATTCACCGATGAAAACCTTTTCAAAGGAATAAATTACGTTAAAAAGCCTGTAACAAAAAAGGTTACTATGGCTGCCGACGGCTCTCAAGGCTGGATGGGCAACGATATGGCGGCTAAGTATTATGCTTTGGCTATCTTAGACGTCGTCGTGAACGAAGGATTTTTCTCAGCGTCCGCAAAACAGAATAAAAGCCATTGGGATACTCAAATGGATATCTTTATGAACGGAAAACTGGACACTAACAACTCCGCGATGCTCGTAGAGGGTAGTTATTGGTATAACGAAGCGGATGAAAACGGCGGTCTGGACGCGTACGAAGATTACGTCGGAAAGAATCGTAACGACCTCGACCTCGCCTGGATGAATCTGCCCACTTCCGTATACACGGACGGCGCTGTAGGCAGAGACGCTTGCTTCCTTGATACCGGTCTTGCTTACACCATGGTAAACGGCAACATAAAAAACAACCCCGATTTGATGAGGGCTTGTCTTGACTTCGTTGCGTTTTGCTATACTGAAGAAGAACTTGCTTATTTTACGGCAAAGACGGGTATAGCGAGGGCTATAAAATACAACCTCACGAACGAGCAAAAACAGTCTATAAGCATTTATGCGAGACGTTTGTGGGAGGCAAGGGACAACGTAAACGGCTCTAACGTCATTACCTGGTCGGGAACTACCGACACTTTCAAGAAAGTCAAGAAGCAAATCAAACTTGATTTGCGTTGCGGCGTTTTGGCTGATGATACCAACAACGACGTGGGCGCTCTTTTTAACAATCCCGGCACTCACGCTGCCCAGGCGTTAAGCGCTTTAAGTTTATACCGCAAGTGGAGTAATTATTAAAAACACGTCGACTTGACGGCGAACGGAGGTTCTTCCGTTCGCCGACAGTCAAAATTATACAATGGAGTAGTGTATGACGAAAAATATACCGGACGGCAATAAGGAGAAGAGAGTTATGACCAGGCGGCAAAAAAGATTGCTGTTCTACGGCTTGATGTTTGCTTTGCCGCTTTTACAATTTTGTCTTTTTTACCTTTACGTCAACTTTAATTCTTTCGTGATAGCGTTTGAGAAAACGACGCCGAAGTTAAACTCTCTCGGGTATGACGTATTCTTTACTTGGGACAACTTCAAGACTGCGTTTACCTTCTTTTTCAGCGCTTCGAGCGGAAAGATGATATGGAATTCCATACAACTGCTTATATGCCAGTTGGTAATAGTTACGCCTCTCGGCCTTTTGTTCAGTTACTATATAGCGAAAGGTAAAAGGTGGTCGCCGTTTTTCAGGATAATGCTTTATTTGCCGCAGGTTTTGTCTGTAGTCGTACTCGGCGTATTGTTCCAGTACATCGTAAACGAGGTATATCCATACGTTGCGGAAAAATATTTCGGCAAAGAAGAAGTTGTCGGATTATTGCTTCCCGCAAGTTCGTATAACGCGAAGTTTTACAGCGCGCTCGTATTCACGATTTGGTTTTCTTTCGGAGCGAACGTGATTATATATACGGGTGCGATGAGCGGCGTGGATCAATCCGTCGTGGAATCCGCCCAACTCGACGGCGTTACGGCGATGCAGGAGTTTTTCCATATCTACGTTCCGATGATATTCTCCACCGTTACGACTTTCGTCGTGACAGGTATAGCGGGAATATTCAACAACCAGATGAGTTTGCACATTTTCTTTGCAAATTCGGGCGACGTAAACGTATTCGGTTACTATTTTTATAAATTGACCGCTTTAAACGTTGAAAACGGCAGTCCGTCAATGAATTTGAACGAACTTGCGGCTCTCGGATTGATAGCGACGGCGATTTTAGTGCCTGCAACGCTTTTGGTTCGTAAACTTATGAATAAGTTCGGACCGAGCGTGGACTGAGGAGGCAATATGAATAAAGGTATAAAAAGAAAAATCCAGACGGCTGACGTCATTATATTTATCTGTCTGCTTATATTTACTTTATCCCTGCTGTTTTTAATGGTTTGGGGCATAATTACGTCGTTTAAGTCGTATGCCGATTTTAAATTTTTCAAGAATCTGCTCGTGCTTCCTCGATTTTATGCGGACGGAGTGGAGATAAAGGGGGCAAGAGAGGCTTTGGCGTTCGGAAACTATAAAAACATACTTTTCAGCAGCGTTTTTCAGTTTCCGTCGAGCGACGCAAGTTATTATTCGGTATTGTTTGGCGAAATACAGAACAATCCGCATAAGACGTTCACGTTCGTCGACTTTATTTTCAATTCGTTTATCTACTCTCTCGTATGTTCGTTCGTACACGCTTTAATAGCGTTTACCTGCGCATACCTTACGTCAAAATACAAATTTAAGTTCAGCGAGTTTATCTACGTCGTCATGATAGTCGTAATGGCTGTGCCGATAGTAGGTTCTTCGCCGGCGATGATAACGCTGCTTCGCGATCTGGGTATTTACGATACGTTATTTTCGATGATTGCGTTGAACTTCAATTTTACCGGCGTTTACTTTTTCGTGTTTCACGCTCATTTATCCGGCGTTTCAAACACCTATATGGAAGCGGCGGAAATAGACGGCGCAACGCAGTTCGGAGTGTATTTGAGAATAATCCTGCCGCTTTGCGCAAAGGTGTTTTTCACCGTATTTTTATTACAGTTCATTCAGACTTGGAATGATTATCAGACTCCGCTCCTCTATTATCCCAACCACCCGACGCTTGCGTATGCCGTGTTCAGAATGTCGAGGAACACCGGCGGAGTGAACAAGGGAATGGAGTATCAAGGCGTTCCGCAAAGGGTCGCGGGCTGTATGGTACTTGCAATACCCATATTCGTTATTTTCGTGGCGTTCAATAAATTACTTATGGGAAATTTGACAATGGGAGGACTGAAAGAGTAATTCTTTCACTAAAAACAGTAAAATATGCGAAAAGGTTTAAAAAGTTTATCGATTGCTTTCTGCGCTCTTATAATGGGATTATCCGTTATTGCCGCATTTAACTTCGGCAACGAAAGCGCAAACGCCGAACTGGTAGTTTCTCCCGAATATACGATAAAGAGCGAGTACTTTTTCGGCGAAACGCTCAACGTTCCGTCCCCGTCGTCCGTAAAAATCAAGACGGGCGGAGCGGAAACTTCCGCCGTGGACGTGACGTTGCTTTTCCCCGACGGGACGGCGAAGGGCGAAGGAAATTACGAACTCAACAAGACCGGTAAGTACGAACTTGTCTATTATAACGCAAACGGCGTTTCCGTATCTGAAAATTTCGTGGTAAACAAGAAATTTTACGAATACGGCGACGGCGCGGAAGTTTCGTTCGTTCAAAATCTGGTAGGAGTAAGCGGAAAGAAAGGCATTTCCGTCAATCTTAAAGACGGCGTTTCGTTTACTTTCAACAAGTCTATAAATTTAAAAGATCATCTCGGCGAGGCGTTTGATATTTGTACGGTTTATCCTATGTTCAGAGAGGATAAGGACTCGTATCCCACCGCCACGACTCTTTCAATAAAGATAGTGGATTGTTACGACTCCGCTAAATTCGTCGAGTTTTACATTTGGTCTTGCGATGCCGGTCAAGGCAATTATTACATGGGCGCAGGCGCAAGCACTCAGGTCCTTACCGGCTTAGAACAGAACTTTAATCGCGCTTACGAAATGACTGAACCTTACGAGGGACAGTTATACAATATACACCGCCCGCAACGTTATCAATCAAAGTCGGTATGGGGTAGATATATTGCGAGTAAAGATAATCCGAGTATGATAAAAAATAACGGCGTGACGCTTATATGGGACCTTTCAAATCATCAGATGAAGGCTAAAAACGGCACGACGACAGCACTCATAACGGATATTGATTCTTCAGAGATTTACGGAATAAACGCGATAGATTTCGACACGTTCTTTACTACCGGCGAGGTTTACCTTAATTTCGAGGCATATAACTATTCCGCAGGTGTATTCGAGTTCGGCATTGAAAAGGTTTTCGGACTTAAAGAAGAAGAACTTGCCGACGGAAAAGTGCAAGACGTTACCCCTCCCGATATAACCGTAGACGTAGAGCCTACCGAAAAAAATTCGGTTTATCTGTCAAAGGGCAAGAGCGTTAAACTTCCCGAAATAAAGAGGGTGCTTGACTACAACTTCTACGACGACGTAAACGTTTCCGTATACCGCAACTACGGCAAGGTAGGACAAGCGGCGATGAATACGAAGAACGGAGAATTCACTCCGGATTCCGTCGGCGAATATGCGGCTGTATATACCGCGACCGACGCTTATGGAAACGTGGGAAGATACGTCCTTTCCATGTTGGTTACGGACGATGACAATATAGTTTACGATGAAAATAAACTCGGCAGATTAGTCGCGGCAAAGGTCAACGTCCTTCCCAAGATAGATGCGAGGGGAATAAACGGCGAGGTGTTCTCGGATATAGTCGTTACAGAGCCGAACGGCAAGAAAGTAAAAGCAGAATTAAACTCTGACGGCGAATACGAATACGTCCCGGCTTACGCGGGGAAGTATACGGTTACTTATATATTCAAAGATAACGTATACGAAGAAGAATTTTCGTACGATGTAACTTGCGTTGACGAGAATTCCGCAATATTCGTAAATCCGTTTGCGCTTCCGTTGAAATTTATCAACGGCGCGTCGTATACGATAGACAAAGTTATCGCTTATACTGCCGGTAACGGATCTCTTAAAGAGAACTTCGCCACCGTCAGCGTTTCGGAGGACGGCGGCGCTTACAGGGCGCTTTCCGAAAACGAAATGAAAGCCTATAAGGTTACCGCAAACTCTACTCTTCGTTTCAAAGCCTCCTATGGCAAAAACGAAGTGGAGAGCGATATTTGCTCGGTTACAGACGTGGGATACGGCAAAAAAACCACCGAGAAGAATTATCTTAACTATTGGCAGGGCAATTACGATTCCGCAAGCGTTTCGGACGACGGTTTCGTCTTTGAATACGATAAAGACGCTAAACTTGAATTTATCAATATGATTTCTTCCGCCAACTTCAAGGCTTCGTTTAACGTCGGAGCGTCTTACGCCGAAAAGGTAACGATAACTTTGAAAGACGCGAGAGATCCGCATAACAATTATATAACTTCCACTTATTATGTGGACGACTCTTTCCGTATCGTATGCGCCACAAGACAATTTGAAAACGGCGTACTTTCTTCTGAAGTTTACGAATACTTAAAGAGAAAAGACTTATCGGGCGAATATCTCGTTGCTTTCTCTAAAGGCGTCGCAAAGTCGTTTGCGGAGGACAGGGCGCTTTTCGGTATAGAAGTCGAGGGCGTTTCGGGAGATTGCAATATAACGTTTTCCCAACTCAACAATCAGAGTTTTTCTTCGAGTATGAGAGAGGGCAGACCCGAACTTGCGTTCAAGTCGCTCAACGGCGTAAAGGAATTGAACTCGACTTACCAAATAGAGCCGAGTTACGCTACTTCCGTTACGTCGACGGTACTTTCGTTTAATTCCAAACTCACCGTTCTTTCTCCGGACGGAAGCGTCGTTTATTCCACGGACGGTCTGCGCCTTTTTAAAGTTGCGACGAATAGTAATTACACGATAAAACTCGATAGAATAGGACAGTACAGGGTAACGATTTCCGCAACGAGCATAGGTGCGACGAGGTCCGGCGGCAAGGAAGAACTGACTTCGGAAGATTACTATATAGTCAATGTCAGCGAGGGCGTTCCGCCGACGATTAAATTCAGCGACGGCTCTACGCAAGATACCGTGATTAAATTGAAGGTCGGCGAGACCCACGACGTAAAAGAGTTTACCGTTACCGATAACGGCACGGCGAGCGAAAACGTAAAAGTTTACGTTATGATAGTCGACGACGGATTTACTATAGAGGCAAACGGTTTCGGCGTTAAATCGTATAAGTTCGTCAACGCAGGGAACTTTAAAGTTTACGTCGTCGCATACGACGAACTCGGCAACAGTTCGGAAACTTACTATTCCGTCGTCGTCGAATAAGGAGAAAGATGATGAAAAAGAAGATAATTTCATTGATACTTGCAACGCTTTCCGTCTGCATATTCGCAACGTCTTGCGGCGATAATCAGAGCGGCGCAAACGGAGGAGAGAGCGGTTCTTCGGGCGTAGACCCTTCCGTGGCTAATAAAAAATACGTTTATACGGCAGGGGTACACCAACTCGTAGCCACCGAAACCGCCGATTACGTTATGCAAAACGGCAGGAGCGATTATAAAATTCTTTTACCGCAAAACGGGGACGCCAATATAGTTCTTGCGGAATCCGAATTAAATCACTTTTTTCAAGAAGCCACCGGCGTTAAACTCGGCGTTGTGACCGAGAGCGGTTCGGGACTTAAACACACCGCCGACGGAAAGTATATTTCTATCGGAGCGACTAAGATGTTGGAGTCCTCCGGCGTAGACGTAAAGAAAAACACGATCGGCTCGCAAGGCGTTCGTATAGTGACGAAAGATAAGACGATATACGTCGTCGGCGCAACTACGGCAGGAACTTTGAATGCGGTTTATACGTTTTTGAATTTAACGTTCGGATACGAACAATTCGCATACGATTGTTTTACCATAAACAAGACTAATAGCGTAAAACTTCTCGATTTTGACGTGACCGACGTCCCGGATATAGAGATGAGATGCTCTTCTACCGCTTTGCTTGAGAACAATCCCGAAAACTTGCAATATCGTTTGCGTATGAACAATTATAACGATTTCTTGCTCCCTCTCGGCGACAGAGAAAACGGCGAAGCAGAGCAGCGCGTTCA
>ODAI011343181.1_pt1 | contig 13856 bp, 9 predicted proteins | sample 1539321 | NCBI WGS metagenome assembly ODAI01 (sample SAMN02144231, study PRJEB22623) | gut metagenome | biome: sheep rumen | host: Ovis aries | place: New Zealand
AATTGTCATAAATGCATACATCATCGACCTTCGGATGGAGATTTCTCTTCCTCGAAAAAGTGCGACAATTGTTAAAATTCACATAACTGCTGCTCTGAAAACACTGGAATCGTTTCCGCATATCATCGCATAGAAAATGATTCACACGATTAGGAAACCGTTTCTGACATAATATGGTAGAAATCACAAAAGAAAAGAAAGCAGAATCAAAACCATAGCGATATTACCTCCACTTACGGCGATAATGTGGACGAGTCAGCTATCTACGAATGTGTTATAATTATCACTCGGAATCATGGATTTATCTCCGATAAAGAGTCCGAGCAGTAGTCATGAGTATTTATTTTCTCCAAAAATTGAGATTACGGTATTTTGCATTCGAGCACGGATTTTGTCTATCTTGCCTAGTTCTTCAAAATGTGGAGACTTCCCGTTCATTGTAGATTTACTACAGTCTTGCTTTCAATCTTTGATTTCACATTCAGCTTTGAAACTTGTTTTTTCATACATTGAGCCATCTACTCATTTCATGAATAGCCATTTGTCATAGTTGAAATCGTAATTCCAAAATTCTTTGGTGAATATTGCATTTCAGCTTAAAGAAAAAATATTAGAAAAATCTAAATCTTTTTGATTGGCAGATAGATAAAGAATGTCTCAGATGTGATAATCATTTTCACTATTTAATGCATAAGTTTTTCAATCTTGAGTCTCCACATAGTATCTATGATATTTCTGAGTATCAGATATACGCACAAAATCATTAAAAATCTTTCGTTCAGGAGTAGTGTATTCATAGTTTTTAATTCATATAAACTGCTGAAAATACTCAGGGTTTTTATGGTATAAATGTCATGAAATTACTACGATTGCAAGTATGTTTGCGATTATTCATCGTAATAGATTTTTGAGAAATGGTTTGAATCGTTTCTTTATTGTTTGTCATTTTGAGGCACCGCTTAGCGGTGTAAACTTTGCCGAAGCTTGCTCAGCTAGCTGAGAATTTTGTATATTAGACCTAAGATTCTTCGCTTCATTCCATTTCGCTCAGAATGACATCAATGTGGCCACTAAAATAATTGCAGGAATGAGAAAAATCTCAGAATTCTCTAAGTTCAAAAATAGAGTGAAAATCCGAATACTGACTGCAAATGCTAGAAAAAACATATTTTAGTTTTTATCTAAATCTGAAAGATTGACTTGAATTTTATGGCTATTGTGAAGTTTAACGAATTCTTTTCCAAAGAATTTTAGAATATATAAGAAATGTAGTCTGGCTCCGATTCATCATTCAGCACAGTAGAAAAGTTTCAAAGTCTCGGCTATATTAGCTTGAGTTCGGTCAAATATTTCACAGTTTGGAAGGATTTCTTGAATATCTTTGAAAAACTTTTCATCTTCAGATTTGTTACATGCAATGTAGATTGGTTGTAAATCTTTGTGAGAATCTACAAATTTTCTAATTAATTTGAAACTTCTTTCTCTATTGCAAAGAGGAGAGTAATTCACCAAGTAATATGGATCTCTTTTTGATTTGATTTTTTCTTCAGCAAAAATTTCTTTGGTTTCTTCTAGAAGTGATAACGTTAAATCTCAGTCATATTCAGCTTTTTCTTCTCGGTTTTGTCAGTCTTGTTCCAAAATTTTTTTAGTTAATTCAAAAGAATTCTGATCACGAAGTATGATAATATTTGCATTCTTTACTAGAAAATTCTGTAAAAATGCAGTTCACCATTTTTTATTTGTCCCTAGTCCACCGACAATGGCAGCTAATCAATTTTTAATTGACCGTCTATATTGCAAAAATAAATTCCATCCACGATAAAGAAAACTTCTACTTTCATCTACTACTTCTCATCATCCAAGAATTATAAAATCGTATAAATCCCTCTTCATTCATAGGCAGATTTTTATTTTTTCTTTCCGATTCGGTCTAGGCAGAAAATTTAATTTTTTGATAATTCATCGAATTAAAAAATCTCTATGTTTCAAAATCCAATCTTCCAACCATTTTTCATCTCAGCATTCGATACTGATTTTATCTGGATTGAAACGTTCATCTGCTCGGTTTAACAGCGAAAAAATAATGAGTTCATCTCACAAATTTTTGTATCCATAGTATCACTTGATGAGTAGATGCATTATTTTTTCTAAATTAAATATTAGTTAGTATATAGTGTTTTTGCTTATAAGTGCAAGAATTTATAGTTTTGAAATGATTCTTTGTGATAATTTTTCAGGATCAAAATCTGACTGTTCCTCTTGATATTCATTCAAAACCGTAGTTAATTTACTATATTTTGGACAGATTATATTTGTTTCAATATTGGTTAATCAAAAATTTTTCATTCCGCTTTCTACTCGTTTTCTGAGTTCTTCGCTATCGTTATGGTCAATTAAAATGAATAATTTTTTGGAGCTTTTGATATTTTCTATCATTTCATCGTTCCAATCAGCATTTAATTTTTGTAATACAAAGATGCTGACTTGTTTATTGTGGTTTTGAATAATTTCTCATGTCTGAATTGCGGTCGCGAAAAGACTTCCACTCGCAAGAATTACTCCATCATTTCCAGCAAATCCGTAAGTTTTGAGCGATATTGAATCTAAATTTTTAAGCATTGATGCATCAATAATTCCTAGTTCATCTACGTCAAAAATTGCATCAGGCATTTCTTTGTGAAGTAAACGGATGTATTGTCTTTGATTTTGTTTGAAAATATTTCGCATATTCTCCAAATCGATAGGCTCGAAACTATGGAAATTTAGGCTACAAATATATTCATCCAAATCATTCGTTTCATGTGAGATTTTTTTGCCGTAACTTCATAGTCATGCATGAATATTTATTATCGTCGCATATTTTTTTTCGTTTAATATTTCAAAAATAGGCTCTAAAAAGCTGAGATTTAATTCATTTAGAATTATTAATGGATGTTTTGATACAGAAATAGCGTCTTTCCATGCATCGAGTAATGAAACATTTTCAGGTTTATTATCTGGATTTATGCAAAGAATAGGGCAGTCGTTGTAATTCAAATCACTTACAATTAAGTCAAAATTTACATCACGGTCAGCGAGTTTCTCACGTAAATCTTGGATAAACATATTTGATTTGATATATTCTGTCAAAAATAAGGATGGCATTTATTATTCATTTAACATTATAAATTATTCCATCATAGAGTATCATATTAGGAATGTTGCAATTTCTCAGAATATCTTTCAGGCTGTATATACTCACCATTGGTTACTTCTAGGACGAGATACCCAAATCAATACAACATACTGTGGATCATCTATTGAAACTATTCACGCAAATGTTGCTTGAGTCCATCACACTCATTTTCTATATTTTCACTTATAGGCTACTTGTGAAGTTCAAGATTTAGCTCATAAGTGATATCACTGAACCCTAGCACGTTCATATTGATTATTCGTTTGTATTACAGAATATAGAGCATTTCTCATTTCTTCACTAACTTCAGGCCTAAGAATTTGTCTTACAGAATAGGTCGATTTGTTCTGAATAGTGATATCATCACTATTTGCTGTTTTTTTTCTAATTTGAGATATAATGGTAGGTTTTATATATTTTCATCAATTAACTAATGTGGAATATGCTGTAGCCAACTGAATTTGAGTTACAGTTACTCACTGTCAGAAAGAATTATTAAAGAACGCAGCCATAGATACATTTGATAGATTTGGCAAAGATCAATTTTTTTCTTCAGCTAATTCGATTCATGTAGGTTCTCAAAATCAGAATTTTACTAAATAATTGTAAAAAATCTCTTTACCCAAAGATTGAACTATATTAATCATTCATACATTACAAGAATTAATCAAGGCTTCTAATAGGGTATGGTATCAGATACATGCAGTTTTGTCAGCATCATTGATTGTATAAATATCGATATTAATACTTCAATCATCTTGATAATGATCATCTAGTCTAACTTCATCACTATCTAATCAAATCGCCATAGTAAACGATTTAAAAATACTTCACGGTTCAAATACAGAAGATATATTTTTATCAATAAACACTTGAGCTCCATATATATTTTTTGATAAATATTTTTTTAAAGTAGTATCCTTTTTTTCATCACTAGTAGCTTTAATATATTTTCATCACGAATATATGTAAATTGGAACTTCGTTATATGATTCATTATCTAGAATGTACGCATGATCCGGTCACAAAGGTATTATCGTATATGCATCATTATAATTATTAGGATTGTATGTAGGTAGAGATGCAGAGGCTTTTACTTCTCATCTATTAGGATCAAATACCATAATAGCAACGGAATCAGCTCTTAGAGATTCCAAATATCTTTTTGCAATAGCTTCTACTTCTTTTTGTATTCAAATATCAATAGTTAAAACTACATCATCTCAGTCTTTCGTATTAATTACATCAAAATCATTTCATCCCATATTTCGACTAGAACGCCCAATAATTTCTCAATCAATTCATTGTAATATACTATCAAAATATTTTTCAATACCATAAAATGCATTTCCATTTTTATCTACATATCCTAAGATGTTTGACATAAATTCTCCATATGGATAATATCTAGTCGCTGTTGGTTCAAGAATTATTCAGTGGACAATAGAATATTTACTGTTTAAACTTAAACTATCATCAAGAAAATATTTTTCATTGGCGTATTCTAGTTTCAATTTCCTTATATCCTGTGCAATTATAGGATTTGCAGAAGAAAATAATTTAATATACTTATATTCTTGTTCTTTGAATAAAGAGTCCAAAGCAGATGATGATAAAGCCTCTTTATATTTGTTCATGAATGCTTGAAATAATGCTTTATCTCTATAGCTACTTGATTTTGAAGGTATAACATAAACATAAAAATTAGCCTCAATAGAAACAAAGTTAAAATTCTGACTTTCTAAATCTTTTAAAAACTCTTCGTTAGTATAGTATCAAACTAAATTCTTTTCTTTCTTTCATATTTTAATTTTTTCATCAAGTCTTTTTTTTATGAGTTCCATCGCTTCCTTTTTGGAAAATTCATCTATTATGTTTTGCCTAGTTTCATAAAAGGATCAATAATCAAAAGTAGAATATTCCTCAGAAATTACCGGAGACTCATTTCATTCAGCATCATATTGTTTTCCATAATAGAAAATTTCTGGTTCCTTTGGAAGAAGCTCAATATTTGCAAAATTTTCAATATTTTTTATACATTCTTCAGTATTTCACTCAATATTATCCATTCAATGAATTACACACAAATGCTTATATACAATTGGAGCAATCAGTTCAATAAAACGATCTTTTTTTCTAACTTTATTTCAATCCATTCAGATTTCTCTCGGATCTAATGCAATATCATATAAATTTATATTTTCAGTCAATTTTACAGGTTGACCTGATTTATCCAGAGCATAAATATCTCACCTTTCAGCTTTGATTGACGCTAGAGATGTAGATTGTTTTATTAGTTCTGTATTGTATTTATCGTGCTGAATTACTTGTAAATAAAAAAGTTTGAGGACGATAACCAAAAACATAGCTCAAAACAAAGAAATTAATTGAATTTCTTTAGAAAAATTAATATTTCAGACAAAAGGAATTTTTTTAAAATAAAAAGAAATCACTTCTCGAATAGTGTGTTTTTTTTTGAACGATTTCTGAAAATCACTATAGCGACGCATATATAAGTATAATTTTGATTCTTATTAAAACAAATCACCACAACATAAGATATTAATATTCCAATTGTTTTCAATAAAAAGTTAACAATATTGTCTGTAAATTCATCACAAAAAAAATCTGCCAAAAAATTTGACAAAAAATGAAGTTTTGAGTATAATTTATTCGGTTATATTTTTATTTATAATTTGAGTGTGCATGACATTCAGACCGAGTGATGATGTTTTAGATGAAATAGCAGCATGACAGACTCCATCTTTTTCTTGAGAACAATATAATATTTCAAATTCAGATGATTGACAGCGTATATTTAATAGTCAAGAAAATCAATGAAGTCCTCAGAATTTTTGAGATTGAAATGCAAATAATTTTGTAATTAATGTTCCTACAGAAGAAGTGAAAGCTCCAGATTTATCAGAACTTTTAAAAAATAGCTGAAATAATGAGAACAATGCAGAAAATAATATGGATAATTTATGAGAAAAACAAACTTTAGAAGAGAATACACAAAAAACTGATACAGTGTGAAGCGAACCAAATACCTCTACTCCTAATGTGACTGATGAACAAGCTTGAACCAATAGTATACAATGAATGTCTCAAAATCCAAACGTACAAAATCAATCAGAAACTACAGAAACTCAAAGCATAAATACATCAAATGCTGATGAAATTGATACCAAACAGCAAAGTTATGAAGATTCAGATAAATTATCAGATGAAGAAAGAGTGAAGATAGTTTCATCTCTTGAATGATCTATAAATAGTAATTTGGATTATTTAGTTGATAATAATCGATTAACAATTATTAAAAAATATAAAATAATAAACCGTTTATTTTTTAGGTGGGGAATTTTTGTGTTTGCAGTAATAGCTAGTATATTATGCTGAGTATTGCTCCAAGTAAAAGCCAGCAGCACAAATAATATTCAAATGATAAAGGAATCTTCGATTGAAAATAAGTCCAAATGGGTAGAAGAAACTTCAGATAAAAAATTATCAGCATTAGTGGAAAGTGGGGTAGATATCAATATCATAGTTCCTTATGGATCTGCCTCTTTAGATTGAGAGACTTTTCAATCTAAAAGTAATTTGATTAAATATAAAGGAATAGTACTTCCACAGTTAGTTTCACTAAATAAAACGCAAGATCTTATTTCATTAGAAGATTTTAATGCCCAAAAAATAACACGTGAAGACATAAAGAGTATGATAGCAGTTCTAATAACAGATGATTCTATCTATAGAAAAACGACAAATCTTCCTAATACTGAAGATTTTAGATGGAAAGGGAATGTATTTCAAGGTACATTAATTGATGGATTTAGTTTATGATGCCTTGATAGTGATAAAGTTTCAGATTTTGTATGTGATAGATTCTTGGAAATATTTAATACGTATGGTAAATATTTTGATTTATCTCAGTATGCATGAGATGTTTTGAAATTGATTAAAAATATGAAAAAACAGAATAAAGACATAGAGCCTGTCTGTAATATGATTAAAGATTACACATTGCATGCTGGTGCTGTGTCAGAAACACTACTTTTAGCGATGGAATATTGCTGAGAGGAGTACGATCAATACAAAAAAATGGTTAATTTTATAGATTTAGAAAATTCTTTAAAACAGCCAGAAGTTCAAGACAGAGTATATGAAGATCCAGATTTAAATGCTTATAAACTTTTAACAGCACAACAAAGTGTGCATAAAATTTTAGATGGAACATCGTTAAATGAAAATTATATAAAAAGTTATCTAAAATTTGTACAAGCACTCATCAATAAGGACAACGGAAAAAATTACTATCTATCTCCTATTTATAAGGATATGTTATATGTATTTAATACAGATGAATTATCTCAGAAACTTATGCAGAAATGAAAATTATCATCAGATTTAAAAACTCAAATAGATCAGATTAATAATTGAAATAGTTTATATTGATATAGCTCATTGCTATCGCAATTGACAACTCCTGATATAGTACAAAAAAGTTCAAATTTTTCAGGTAATATTGTTGAAGAGAAAACAATTGAAGACATATTTTCTCAATACTATGCCATGACAGATCGTCTAAAAATTAGAAGTGCTAATAAGGTTTGAGAAGATAAAATTAGGGTGCAAACAGAAATGTTTACAGATAAGATTCTGAGCGCTACAAATGGAGAAACATTGAAAGTTACAGTTGTACTAAAAAGAAAAGATAATGTATTATATGTGGAAAGTATAAAGGTGGCAAATCAATCAAAACTGTCAGAAATATTAAGTATAAATGCATCAGAGTGAAATGTTACATTCTATGCGATGATGAATTATATTGATGAACAAATCGCAATGCGATATGAATCAGAACCTGAAAATATTGAAGATCAACCATCATTCTGTGAGAAACTCCAAGAAAATAATGAGTTAACTATTTATACATGTGATAGTTCTACTATATCTCTCTATAAATGAGACGTCGAATATAACTTTACATTAAAAGACGAAATACTTGATTCATTCACAATAGCAAATGAAAGTTTATCAAAATTATTAAATGATAAATTAAGGTGAGTAATGTTTACAAAAGACAATACGCCAACTATCATTATGTCAATTATTGATTATAGTGTAGAGGAAAAAGCAGATGATGATATTGAAACAAAATTGGCAATAATAGATCAATTCCGTATCCATTTCAAATTAATACCAAACAATGTACAAAGTATAGAATGAAAATCTGATGAATTCTTGGTAGAATTTACTTTATGAGATTTTGATTTACAAGCCAACTATGATATAAATACTCAAACATTAACAAAAGTATATTTCGCAAATTGTGAAAAACCACTTGAAATAAGGCAATTAACTATAGAGATAACATCAGAAAATGAACCACAATTAATTGAAATATTAAATAATCCTAAAGTGTTCTTTGCTAGAGAAAATCCAACAGTATACAAAAAATATCAAAAAGCATGCTGATGAAATAGGAGAAAATAAATTCTTCCCAAATTTCCATTATAGTATTTATAAATAGAATAACACAGTGAAAATGCTTACTTAAAACTTACTTTTATGTCTTCATCTAAATTTTTTGGACGATTGTTTTTGATTTTATTAGTACTTGCCTTAGCTGATGATTTGTTACCTACTTTAATATTTGGTTTGTTATCTAATATCGTGTTAAATAGTAAAGTTGTACCAAAAAAGAAACAAAAGAATGCTAAAGGATATATTATAAAAATATCTTTATAATCAGAATTTACTTTACCTATTCAATAAATCCATCAAGCAAAAAGCATAAAAAGAAAACTATAACCCAGTAGTATAATAGATTTAGAATACTTTACAACAAATGAGTTTATTTTATGATCGGATTCTGGTTTAATAGACATAGTATCTTTCATTTCTTTTAAAAGATCAGGATCTTTTGTATTTCGTATACTCATTACAATAAACATGATAAAAATAGGCAAAAAAATTGCATAAAAATCTGTTACATTGTTTTCAGAAATTACTCAAAACCTTTGTTTAAAATCTGGCATGAAAGGATAGATGAGCATAGCTATTGTAATAATAGGCTTCCACCGAAGAAAAAAAAGATTTAAAAATTTTGGCTTTTTGTTCGGTAATATTTTTCATAAAATGATTAATAAATGGATAATAACTATAAACAGTATTCGGTATTTATACCCTACAATAGATTCCCATAAATTTGATACTTGCTCTAAATTAAAGTTCTTTCAAATCAAGTAAATTGGGTATAATATAAAAAATAATGGTGCTGCTACCATATACAAAGATGAATTGATTTTATTTTGCATGCTTTTGGAAGTTAAATGTTTTAAAATTAATTATTATTTAATAATTTATTAGTTATATTTATAGCTAATCTTTGATCCAAAAAATATGGACTTGTCGCAATAGTAATACATAAAGCATTTTTTCAAGATTCATCAAACTTTTTTTTCAATAAATTCACATTTTCTCAATTCACTTTATCTCTTTCAATTCAATCTAAACAAAAATCTAAGTCTATATCCAAAATAAAATTCTGATTTTTTTTAACTTGTAAATTTTGCAGGGCAGTAGTTGAGCGGATTTGAACCTGATTTCAGATAATTCAACTTTCAATAGCCGGAGGAATAAAATTCCCTACATTACAATATTTATTGCAAAAATTAAAAACATTTTCCAATTCGTTTCTTTCCCAATCTAACCTTAAACAATTTTTATTCTCCCAACAGTCTGAATGCTGGTCAATATGTATCAATTCAACGTTTTTAATCCCTTTATCATAAATAGTATTATACCAAAACGTTATCGCATGATTATGATTATCAAAAATAAAGATGGGAGGAAATTTTGATTTTTCAATCCATAAAAAGTTTTTCAATCCATGAAAGTATTCTATTTCTCAGTTTCTATTTTTTTCTGCAAAAGCAAAATGTTCAAAATCTATTCCCAAGTCTTCATAATTTTTTACCTTTCTAATAGGAGCGACTCGTAGTGGAGTTGTGCAATTTGAAATTTTAGAGCTAGCACTCTCTTTATCCAAATAAAATCCAGTATATAGTTGTTCAATTGTCTTCATGTGTTTATTCCTATTTATTTTCACTAAAAAATCAAATTTAAGAAAAACTCTGTATTACTACAGAGCATTTCTTTTAGTCAGAATTTTTGTTTTCTGATTATGTTGAGTTTTTGTTAGCTAAATTTTAAATTAAGCATTTTTCAATTCATTGATAGCATTAACAAATTCGCTAACTGGATAAGCACCAGAAACAACTATGTAATTTCCAGTTTCTTTATCGACGATTACATTTCCAGGAGTTCCATTTACTCCGAATAATGAAGAAGCTTGAGTCATTCCATCATTAACAGCTTGAGTATATTTTCCTTCATCAATGCAAGCTTTTAGTGCAGCTTCATCTACACCAAGTCAAGTAGCAATACCAATTAAACCATCCATATCTACAGGATAAGCTTCAAAAGCTTTTTCAAAAGTCTCATGATAAACATCTGACTTTAATTCAGCTATACATTCCATTGCAGAAGATAATTTCAAAGCTTCTTCTCCGTGAATAATGAAACTTTTAGAGATAGAATTAACTTCTCCAGGGAACTGCTCAATTACAGAATTGATAGTTCCTTCAGTAGAATGTCTCTGACAGAAAGGACAAAGTAATTCTGTATACTCAATGATAGTAAATCTTGCATTTTCATCTCCACGAATTGGACTAGATGCCAACATGTCAGTAACAAGAGATTTTACTTCATCACCTCATGCAACAATATTACTACCATCTTCTTCAGCGATATCAGTTTCATTTGGAGTTGCTGTATCATCTGACACAGTAGTATCATCTCATGTTGAAGCAAAATAAGACTCTGCTTGTTCTGCTTGTTGTGTAGCATATTCTACATAAGCTTCAGATTTATAAACTTCATTCATTCTGTTGAAATTCTCTTCTCAACCTGCAGAAAGAACGTTAAAATCATAAACAGCTTTAGAGAAATCGGAAGCTTTTTGAGAAAAAACTAAAGCTCCACACGCAATTAAACAAGTAATAATAGAAATTATTACTCATAGTCCAGACAAACCTACACCTAGAATTCTTCCTCCTCAACATTTACAGTTTTCACATGAGCAAGATTCCATTTTCTCCTCTTTTTTTGTCATAGTGTATAAAAATAAAAAATAAAATGGTTGTATATCAAAGATTTGATACCTAATTTGATAATAAAAGATATAATTCGTTGACAATATTATAGGTCTTTAATGCCAAGAAAAAGTTTATCAACACAACTATACCTAATATTATTAGACAAATAGTTTTTAAGACCTTGTGTCCACAAAAACTTTGTTTTTGACAGTGTCCAGATGAATCTACATTTTCAGACTGAATAATAACTTTTGGATTTGTTGTTTTGGTGAAAACAGAGACTTCAGTCCTTGCATTGTCGACCTCTTTTTTTTCTGTAACAACTTCAGAAACATTTTCTTTCTTGGACTTTCACGCAGAAAATTTAGAAGGTACTTTTTTAGTTTTTCAAGTCGTTACCATAGAAAAGATACATATAAAAAACTCATCAGAACATCCTTAAATAACTAGGCATTTTTAGGTCTAAAACAAGATAAAATGCAGATTCAGACATAAAAAGATTTGACAGATGATGCTTAGTTTGAATAAATGCTTTGACAAAATAACGATAGAATTATAATATAAACTATATGATATATCTTATAAAAATCGTTCACTTAAAATATATGATATAAACTGGTAATTTTATCTTTGTTTGCAATAAATACTCAAATATTTATACTTAATACTACAAATCATTTATTTTTTATAAATATTAAATGGATAATAGAGCAGATTTTTTTCAAAAGAAGATGGCTGGTAATAGATCTTTTTCTAGAAAAAGGAAATCATCACATATACGAATCCGAATAATTGTCATTATTCTTTTACTGATATTATGATTTGCAGGATGGAAACTCTTTTGGGCTCCTACCAGCTTATGATGAGATGAAACACCAGAAAATGTAAATTTTTCACTATGAGAGCAAGTTTATTTACAGTGAGAACTTAGAGCAGATGGTGATATAATCACACATACTCACACAATAGAAGACACTAATTATTGAATAATTAAAATAAAGTCAGACTTAATAAACCTTTATGATTATGCGGGATTTGTGGAATTGACAGGAACTGTCGAAAAATTCTATCAATGAGATCCTATCGTAAAAGTTATGGCATTATCAGGTAGTTTGGCATGATCAGGAGATAATATGCATGTAGCAACAAATGAAAATTGAGGGGTATATATATTATGAGCATGAATTCAATTCCTTCCAAACTTTTTTGATGAATACGTTTTACTCAATGAATGAGAAAATGGAGAAATTCATATTCAAAATATTGAATCTTGAAAAGAAATTGTGCTAAATTATTTTCGCTGCAATCCATCAGATCCAAATAAAAACTGTAAAGGATTAAACGAAACGTTTGCAAACAATAATGCACAAAGTTTTGTAACTTCAGAATGAGATGTATATTACAAGATGAGTGAAGCTCAGTCTCGATTCGTGTCAAATTGAAATCGATGGTGAATATTTATCAACGATGTTTCTGATGATGTAATATTTGAACTCAAAGATTTGATAAAATTTGCTAATGAAAAAAATATCAACGAATGGATGAAATCTCGTGGAATTAGCATTTGTCAGTGATCTTGAGAAAAACTTCAAAAAATAACTAATTCTGAAATTAATCTAAAGCAAGAATGATTAATAGTAACGGTTTCATGAGATGGTATGGAAAAACAAATGACATGCCAGATTCTGGTTGATTTCAGTTTGCCTGAAAAATGAAAATTGCAGAGTCTAACAATTTGAGATGCAGTTGTGGTTTCAAATGCCACTTGAAGTACAGAAGAACCAAAAACAGAAACTACATGAAATGTAGTCGAAGCTCCGATTTCTGCTACATCATTAGATACTAATGTTCCACAGTTCCCTATAAAAGAAGAATGACTAGAATATAAATCATCAAGATGAGGATATACATTAAAATTTCCATCATCAAATATTTCATATTCAGTTAGTTCAGTTAAGGAAAACTTTGGAAGAGATGATGTAAATTGTTCATATGTTATTAATGTGATTAAATATTCTGATAAAGAGAATTTGGAGATATCTCCTGCAATTAGAGTGTATGAGTGTCAGTGAAATGTTGAAAAATCTTGGGCTCAGTGAATAGTGGTTTATCCTAGATTGGACAAAAAATTTATCGTTCAGATGAATGATGGTTCTTGGAATGATTTCTCAATGAATCTAAAATTTGAAGAATTAGCAACGGAGGAATAAAAAGACCATAAATATTAAAAAAGAGTAGGTTTTTAGCCTACTTTTTTTTCAAAACAAAAAAGTCCCCAAAAAATTGACAAAATTTTTTTAATACATATACTATATGTAGTCATAAAGACAAAATATTTATTTATCAAACCAATAAAAATGGCAGATTATGAATGATTAAAAGGTAGAAACCCAGAATTAGAAGAAGTGGATGTAGACCTTAATGAAGCTTCTAATATTGCGCAAAATTATAAACCTGAAAATGACGATGTACCACCATGATGAAATGCTGCATTATTGGAACAATGGAAGAAGGAA
>ODAI014524989.1_pt1 | contig 13855 bp, 10 predicted proteins | sample 1539321 | NCBI WGS metagenome assembly ODAI01 (sample SAMN02144231, study PRJEB22623) | gut metagenome | biome: sheep rumen | host: Ovis aries | place: New Zealand
AATGGTAAAGTTACTGTAACATTCTCTGCTGGTTGAGTAAATTTCTCTGCAAACTACGATTCTGTTAAACAAGAACTTAATCCGATATCTATTGTTGTTCAATGACGTAGACCAATCATTGTACAAGGATTAACACTTGCTCTTAAAGATGGAAATATTAAAGAAATCAATAGCTTCCTTAATGATCCGATATCTAAACTTGAAAAGATTAATCCTGCATTAGTTGAAAGATATTTCTCTAAAGATAAAAAATAATAAGATATACTTAAAAAGATGCGATTAAACGCATCTTTTTTTATTATTTTTTCATTCTTCATTCTATTGTTTTTGTCATCTCATTGATAACATTCGTTAAATTATTTATAAGATTCAGGTGCTCTTCTTTAAACTCTTCAAATTCCGCATTTACTCATGATATTCTATTTTTTACAATAAGAACATCTGTACTCTCTGTAACTTGTGAGTTTTCTGGCGCTTTTGTTGTCTCTGACATCGTTGTTGCTGCATGATTTTGTGGTCCTATACTAGCCACAACATTATTTGAATTTTGGGTAGTACCAAGCGTCTCATTCTCTAAATTATTTTTTTGTTCTTTTAAATCTTCTTTCTTTACTTCTTTTTCTGCTGTTGGCCTCTTAAACATCATTCAGATATTAAAACTTACAATGTCTGAGAATTTTATATTATTCATTGAAGTATCTAGCCATTCTTGTTTTTTCATCTTAGGTGTTAATTCTCAGCTCTCAAACAAAGCTTTTAATGTATTATGGATTTCTACTATAATTGTTTCAATACTTGTAACCATTTTTGTTGATGTTGAAACCACAACATTTTTACTAGGAATATTACAGATTCTAATTCTTAATGCTCATTCCTCTAGGAATTTTAATTCTGTATTTTCTGGGAGTGCTTTAGATGAATATTCAGCACAAAGACACTTTATCTTACAAGCTGCTTTTTCATCAAACCTTAATGCATCACATTTATCTGCACAACTTTGTAATTGTTTTCTTAAATCATCAATAACTGTTTTACCTGTAGATGCTCATAACGCTCAAGGGACATCTCATTGTTCTTTCTTGTTCTCTCAAGTTAGAGGATTATTTGGTCTTATTTTTATCTCATTACTATTTTTAATAATATCTTCAGTTAACTCATCAATAAATTCTTCTGAAACTTCAAATGGAGATGGGGTATCTTCATCGCCCAATTCTTCATCTTCTTCTGCAGCTAAATAAGCTTCTTCTAATTTAGGACTTCATGAAACAACACATTTATTAATATAAGCTACATTTCAGTTATTTGTTAATGTCTCTTGCTCTTGAGTTCAATTATTTATTAAACTATTAATTTCTGGATCATCTGTTATACTTGGTATTGAGTTTCATCATCTTGATGTTCATGGATTATTTGTCTGCGTTCCTCATCTAGTTGTACCTGGATTTGAAGTAGTTGATGTTCCTTGTGATTGATTACCTATTGTATTTCAAGGGCTTTGAGATGTCCCTCATCTATTTGCTGATTGTTGTGATGAACTAGAATTTGAGCTTCCTCAATTTGATGATCAACCATTTCCTCATCAATTAGAGAATTGTGGCATTCTATAAAAAATTGCACTTGAATCACTTACTGGCTTAACATCTTCATAAAAAATCTTTGCTAATTGTCCCATATCATAGAAGATATCATATGTTGAATCTTCAAGAGTTCCGTTATAATATTTTTCATTTCAAAGATTACTTTCTTCCATTGTCAGCAATCTTTCTTTTAATGCAGCCCCACCAAAATACGCATCTCTTACAAAAGAATCGCAAGTCGCATTTATGAATTTATCATTTCAAAGCATACATTGAGATAATGCATCACATCACTTCTCTTTATCTCCTGTTGTTGGCCACTGTCATGAAGGAACTGTTTTTATTATTTCTTCTTTAAGATAAACTCAAGTTCAATTCGTATAAAAAAGAATTCATAAAAGCTGTTTTTCACTAATATTACAACTAGGAAATGTTGATCTTATTGTTCCTTTAACAGCCTCTAATCAGAATAACGATTTTGATTGTTTTTTTATTTTATACTTTGAAGCATTATCTCAGAATATATCCGTTGTAAATTTATTTTCAGCTGGATCATATTTTGATGTATCATAACTTGCTATTGCATTCGTTCGAGCAGAAAGTTTATTTGCTACGGTATTTGTTCCAACATTTAATCGATATCTTTGACTCCCTCATATTGCAAAAATCTTTTGAGGAAATGCCAAAAGCATAACTCCTACTAAAAGAGTTCCTATCAAAATTCAGTTATTTTTTTTATTTATCAAATTGAACATTTCTTAATTTATGATAAAGACAATAAATAGGAGTAACTACTTTTACTAAATACTTATCTCTCATTCTTAACAAATCTTCTTGGAATGCTACTAACATTGCATGAACTGGATAAGTTGTTGAGATATTTGATAAATCATTAATACTTTCTTCTGTAATTAAGAGGAACTTTTCTGGTCATGCAAAACTTTGTTCATATTCAAACCTTATATCTTGAGGAATTTGATCTCTTTGAGAGAGTATTTGTCAATAAAAAGTTGAAAATATTGAATACCACTCGATTTCGTTATATATAAGATTAACAAACATATTTAATCATCACTCAAGTTCTCACACAAGTCAGCAATATACAATATTATCTTTTGCTTGTTTATCGACTTTACAATCTATTTTATCATCTTTAAACAATGAATCAACATCTATAAACTTCAAATTCTTTATTGTCTTTTTAAATTGTTTAATTTGGTTATCTAACATTTTACAGGTTTGTTTATGATTGCCTCAATCACAAAACTCATTATTAACGTTCAAATAATTTTTTGCAAATTGATTCTTCCATTCTTTTAATTTTCCTCAATTTGAAAAGTCATTATAATTTCATTTTATACCAAAAACAGCAGCTTCTCTCAAAGAAAACATCTCTGAAAGAATTAATGTTAATAAATTATCAGCTAACTCTGCTACATCACAATTTTCTCTATAAGACTTTTGGCATGAAGATTGAAAACCAAAACTTTTATATGAAAAATCTTTTTTTATAAATTTATTTGCTTCCTCAAAAATTTCTGAATTATGATTTCAATTAGAACATAATGCAGCAACAAAAAATGATTGTTTCAATGATCATTCACTATCCTTATCTAAGCTTCATCAAGTCATTGTATCACAAAATTTTTTAACAATATCATCTTTACTAAAAGCATTTGCTTCGACCCCCATAAGAATATCATCTATCCAATTTTTAGTTGATTCAGCCTTCACTTCATTAGGAAAAGAAAAACAACATCCCACAACAAGAGTTCACAATAGTCACAAACATGTTTTTCTGTAATTTACTTTCATGAGAGTATAAGTAATAAAAGGTTATTTTACATAACAACAATCATTTCATTTATTTGAGCATTGAGCAGTACATAACAAATTTAATTGCTGCCTTAATCATTTATTTTTATCTCATATCGCTTCAATCAGATTATCTACTGCCACAGATATAACTGAATAATCCATTGTTAAGTCTTTATTATTAATTGTTGTTACTATTGAAGTAGAACTATTTTTGGAAGTAGCAATTCTATCAAGCATATCTTTCATCTGATTATACATTTTAACTCATTTAGAATCCGCTTTTCTTCAGCTCTCTACATTCCATCAGAAAAAATTCAAAATACGATTTCAAACAAAAGCATCTCAACTCATTGCTTTCTGCATATCTAGCACAGCTTGTTTTGATTCTTTATAAATTTTCTTATATTCAGCAATAGTTCACTTTATTCATTGAACAGCTGTTGTTACTCATTTTGAAAGTCTTTTTCGTTGAGATTTTAAATTTGTATTCAAACTAATTAATCATGAAGATTCTCCTTTTGTTAATCTTGCAGCATCTAATCAATATCTTCCTTGTAATATTTGTCTTTCTCTATCTGATAATTTTAAATCTTCACCTTTAATTCTATTTTTTATAGCAGTCCAGTCTCATAGTGCTGCTTTTAAGTCATTATATGAATCTTTGATTTGTTTAACGCTTGATTTTCACTGATTATTAGTATTGTTTGTAAGAATCTTGATATTATTTTTTAATGAAGCCCATGAAGTATTACATTTAAATCAAAATCACCATCTTGCGCATTTATACTCTCTAGATAACTCTTCTATCCATTCTTTTTTAAGACTGAATTTAGGATGATTAGCATTAAAATCTTCTAAAAGAGCTTTTGAATCATATGCAATAAACCATTTTACTGAACTATTCAATTCTGCCAGCAACTTTATTGCATCCATATAAGCCACACCTCCTCAAAATGCTGCTCCACTTTCAAACAATCATTTTCCCGCATAATTATTAACAATATTATCAAGTGCGGCTGCATCTTTTATTGATCTTCAAATATCTCAAGCTACTCATAATGCATAAGCAATTTGACTTAATGACCATTCAACATCTAATAATTTTGTCCAATCCCTAACTATTGCTCTATCTTGGAAAAGAATTGTTAATCCTATGCTATTATCAGCAAGCGCTCAAATAGCAGCAAGCTCAAACAAAAAAGCTGATGTAAGTAATGAAGTTGTAGATCTTGTTAGTGTAATATCTAAAACTCTTAAAGCTCTTCAAGCTAAACTTTCATTAAAGTTCTCTAATGCTTCAACCTTTAATATTTCTGAAGTAAATAATCAACCTTTTCATTCTAAAACGGATTCTCTCGTTGTTTTAAATTGATTTGTACTTAACACCACTCAAACCTCTTTTTGAAATTCTAGGTATGTTGTAAGATGAGGAGAAGTAGCAGTACAAACAGCAGGCATTCATTCTCAACAATTCACTGTTTCTTTTGTGGTCTCAGCAGCATATGAATTATTAAAAAAAACTGGAGCAACGACTTGTGCTAATAAAGTAAAAATCATTAATTTAGAAATTTGTTTTTTCATTCATTTTCTTTAATTTAAATTTTTTCTTATCCACAAGACCACTTCTTCTTTTTTTCTCCTTGCAAAAAGGGGATTTTTCTTTATATACTAAATTTAGTTTTTTTATCAAGTAAAAGAATAAATAATATGGAGCTTGCAAATTATGAACAGCAAATGAAAAAAGCTATTGCATACTTAGAGCAAGAATTTATGGGATTACAGGTTTGAAGAGCAACTACATGACTTGTAGATAATCTTAACGTTAATACAGATTATTGAGTTATGAAATTAAATTCCTTGGCTCATGTAACTGTTATGGATAACACTACCCTTAAAATTGAACCTTGGGATAAAGCTAGTTCAAAAGGGATTGCTAATGCTATTTATGAAGCAAATATGTGAGTTTGAGTTGATAATCAAGGTTCTCATATCTTAGTAAAGATTCCTGCTTTGACACAAGAAAGAAGAGATCAAATCGCTAAACAAGTTAAATCTATGTGAGAAGATACAAAAACTCAAATCAGACAATCAAGACAAGATGCAATGAACGATACAAAAAAACAATTCACTGCTAAAGCGATATCAGAAGATGAGCATAAAGCTAATGAAAAAAATATCGAAGAATTAACAAAACAACAATCCGCTAAAGTTGATAATCTTGTTAAATTAAAGGTTGATGAACTTATGAAAATCTAAAAGCTTTTGTCTTTATATTTAAACACTTTCATTCATGAATTGGTTCAATATTTTACGAGCAGAATTCTTATATCGTCCTGTTTTTAATCTATTAATCATTTTCCTTGCGATCTTTTGAGGAAATCTTTGAATAGCTATTGTATTATTAACAATTGGTGTTAGACTTTTACTTTTAAGAAATGCTATTGCATGAGCAAATATGAGTAAATGAATGTCTAACATTCAGCCTAAAATGCAAGAAATTCAGGAAAAATATAAGGATGATCCACAAAGACTATCAGAAGAGACAATGAAACTCTTAAAAAAAGAGTGATCTGCTCCATTGAAAGGATGTCTTTCTATGCTTATCCAACTTCCAATATTTATTGGATTATACTTTGTAATTAGAGCATTTGCAACTTGAGCTATTTCTACAGAACATACTGATTGGTTATATAGTTTCTTTTGGAGTTTCTGAAACAAATATTTGGATCCTCAAAATGTAAATTCTATGTTCTTATGAATAGATCTTTTTGAAAAGAATAGTTTAGTGCTCACAATTGCTGTTGCATGTTTAAACTTTATTCAATTCCGATTAACAAGTCTTACTCAAAAAGGACAAAAAGCTCCTCAACAGAATATTTGATGAGTTGCAATGCCTGATATGTCTAAAATGATGTGAACTATGAACATTATGATGACTATCATGATGGCTTCTGTTGTTTGGTCAATTCAATCTTGAGTATGATTATATCTTGCAACCACATCACTATTCAGTATTGTACAATATCTTATTCAATATCGCGTATTACTTAAAGCGAAATGGGATATGTTATTCAACAAAAATAAACCTATTGTTGTAGAGACTAAATAATTTTATGTTTATTATTAATGAAAAAATGGCTAGTAGAACAAACAAACAAGGTATTGCCAAAAAAAAGGCACAACAAGCTAAACAAGCAAGTAGAATTAGAGGTAGTAGAAGATTCGACTATCCAAAAAGAAAATTAGAGCTTGAAGAAGCTAAAGAATTAGGAGTTGTATGAGTTTACACTAATCCTAAAGGATCAACTTATAACTGGTTTCTTAGAGGTAGAAAAGTTTGCTGGGAAACAAGATTAAGAACAGATCCTGATGGTTATAGATACATTAGAACTCCTGCTGGATGATCTGAAATGGTTCTTGCACCCGCTTCATGATGGACTAGAACTAAGATGAGAAAAATGGTAAGAAGCAGATAATAGAGAATTTGCGTATTTTAAAACTGGATTACTTTCATAGTAGTTCAGTTTTTTAAAAAATGTTCAAATACTTGTTTTTTTATTTAAAATGAATAAAATCACGTTCACTATTTTGGTGCTATTTATTTATTCTTTATTGTTATTACTATGGATTTTGATCCTAAGAAGAATTATTATGAGATACTTTGAGTTTGAGAAGACGCCTCTCAAGATGACATAAAAAAAGCTTTTAGAAAATGAGCTGTAAAATACCATCCTGATCGCTGAGGTTCTAAAGAAAAATTTCAAGAAATTAATGAAGCTTATCAAGTTCTTTCTGATGAAAAGAAAAAACAACAATATGATCTTTATAGAAAAGGATGATTCTGAGCTTGAGGTTTTTGAGGACAAGGATTTGATTTTTGAGGATTTAGTTGAGGCTGAGCAACATTTGATTTCTGAGGATTCTGAGACCTTCTTTGAGGTATGTTTTGATGAGATTTTTGATGATGAAGAAGAAGGCAGCCAACCCAATGAGACACTCTTGAAAAGCATATTAGTATTAGCTTTGATGAGGCCTATCTTTGAACAAAGAAAAAAATTGCGTATACAAGAAAAATAAAGATTAACTGAATCTCTGAGGAAAAATGTTCACACTGTAACTGAACATGAAGAGTTTCTCAACAAGCTCAAACTCCATTCTGAGTTTTCCAAACACAATCAGCATGTCCTGATTGTTCTTGAACTTGAGTTATTTATAAAAAAGATTGAAAAGTTCTCACTAATTGATGACTTGAAGACAAAAAGGAAACATTAGATTTGGAGATTCCTGCTGGTATTAAAGATTGAAGTTTCCTTAAATATGCCTGAAGAGGAAATGAATGAGTTTGAAACATCCCTGCTTGAGATTTATATGTAAAAATTAATGTTGAAGAATCCAATAAATACTCTAGAAGACAGGATGATTTATATACCAATGCTGATGTTTCATTATTTGATGTTGTACTTGGATGAGAAGTTGAAGTTCAGCACCCTGAAGGAAAAATTAAAGTTAAGATTCCTAAAGGAACTCAGATTGGACAAAAAATTCGTGTTTGATGAAAATGATTTTGAGAAAAAGGATTATTCAGCAAAAGGTGAGATATGATTATTGAACTCAATATCAACATTCCTAAAAGGCTTACTAAAGAACAAGAAAAGCTTTGGAAAGAACTCCAAAAAGCAAGCTAAAAAAAACATCTCATGAGTCAATACTTATGGGATGTTTTTCATTTTTCCTTCTCAGTTGGTGCTGAAATATAAAAATAAAGCAACCAGAGCAGAATAAGAAGTAATGTTACACCAGATAATACACCTATCTCTTTTAGCGGGAATGGTATCTCATATAAAAGATTTTTTCTAGAGACAAAATTCCAATATCCAACAATATCATACGTTGAATAAGAACAGCTAACAAGAAGTAGTATTTTCACAGGTTTCAAAAAACTAGTTTTTAGACCTTTTTTCATAAAAATATTTTTATTTTTTTGTGTTGTATTTTATTATTTTTAAATATTAGTAAAAAAATGTCAAATGAGTTTTATAATTATTGTTGATTAGTACGTTAATTTTCGTAAAAAAATTTGTAAAATTACTAGATTTAATTATCCTTATAAGGATTATTATAAATTTTAATATTCAAACTAACGTTATGAATAACAAAGCAAACAAAAAGCTACTCGTGCTCTCATTTCTTTTCATTATTTTTGGAGCTACAATAACACTAGCAAATTCTAGTAACAATTTTCTTAATGTAAAACCTGTACTTAATCGTGCTATTCAAACTATTCAAAAAATAGCCTTTAATGTCGATGCGATTAGGCATCCTGAAGCTTTAGATAAAGAGGTCATTGTAGAATCAAATCATGGTACTGTTCTCATTCGTTGAAGAGTTCGTGCGTTAGTTGATTGAACAACCGGTACTCTTACTCCTGATTCTAGTGGTTCTTCTTTATTTTATTGAAAGAATAATTATTTAGCTGGAACCGATTCTTTTATTATTGCCTGAGAATCAAACACTATTACTCATGATGTTTCTAATAGTGCAATTATTTGATGAACAAACAATACCCTAAATTCATGAGACAATATTTACATACTATGAGGTTCTGGTAACGATATTTCTTGAATAAATAATTACATTGTTTGATGAGAAAATAATGCAATTAACTGAACTAATTCATACATCATTTGATGAAGTAATAGTATTATAAGCTGAGCTAATTGATCTGTTGCTGCTTGAAGTGATATTATCATCGATAAAGATAATGTATTTGCTTGGAAAGATACAAGTGATAATGTAAAATTAAATCCAAAAAAAGACAACACATTTATTCTATTCGCTCAGAATTGAATGTCTATTTGATATGACAAACCAAATAATGTTTTGGCATGAACTGTTGATGTTAAATGAATTTTTCAAGTTTCTACTGAATTAAAAAGATGTGGTGTTAATATTGCCGGTGCTGTTCAATATCTTCCACTTATGGACTGAGATAAGATATGAGACGAAGTATACCACTGAGACATGTATTGATGTTTCTGCTCTTGTGATGGAAAAGAACGGGTTTCTATGATTCCGTCAGGGAAATGTAGAGATCTTTGTCCAACAATAACTTGAGCAGTTGATGAAGATTTTCAAAATGGGGTTTGTAGATATAATAAAAGCCAAGATGCAACTATTTGGTCTATCGATGCCTCTCAAGCATGTGATAATTGAGAAGCCACAGGTTTCAAAACAGAGCGAGATTCTGATTGATATCCTTTAAGATGGACATGGCAATGTGTTGGAAATGTAAATACAGATCCTCACTGTTGAGCAAAAGCAAAAAGAGAAGTATGAGAATGTTCTGTTAATCCATTAGCGCCTGATTTTGCTGACTATTATAACAAATGTAAATGATGATACCTTTCTTGAGTAAAACCAAACTACACAACAAATTTATACACCCGGACATGTGCTTCAATCAATCAACCAAATAGTGGTAAAACTTGTAAAGCATGTAAAAATAATTGGACCTATAAAACAGGATCAAATATTTGTGTTAATGAGAATTGAAGATGTAATAATTATTTTAACTGAAAAACTCTTGGTAAGCTAACTGAAGCTATGACAGATAATAATTGAATGTGACTCTGTGAATACAGAAGATCAGATGATAATGATTATGAATTAAAACTTATTAATTGAGAAGATTGAAAACCAAGCGCATGGACATGGAAATGTAAGTGAGAAACTTCTACTGTGCAATGTTCTGCAACCTATAGAATTGACCCAGGAAGATGTGAACCTACAACTGTAGATTGAATTCATGTATATGGAAAATGTAAAAACGGAGATTTTACAGGAGAAAAAGAAAAAGATGCTAAAAATATTGTAACATGGACTTGCGAATGAGTAAATGTCGACAAAGAAAAATTTCCAGATGCAATCTGTCGTTGATGTCCTGCATGATATAAATATGATAGAGATGAAGAATCTTGTAAAAAAATTTGCTGTGAATATGAAACATGAATAGTTCATAATGATAATAGCTGAACAATTACAGCAAATACTTGTCACTCAAGCATAACATTAATGAATCGTGATTTATGAGCTAGTGTTGGAAATTCTTTAGGATACTACTTTCAATGGTGAAATAATCATTGATTTACACAAGAGGAAGCCGAAAGCAATTATACAACAGAAAGAGCAACATGGGATGATGAATACAATAGAGCATGATACGATTCTGAATATTTTATAGTTCAATCTCCTAATGAGACTACTTGTAATAAATATAATTACTGGACAAATGACTGTACCATCCATAGAGATATATGGTGATGAGCTATTGATGGATATGTTTCTTGGAATTATGGTAATAAATTTTGAACAGACACCATACTAACCGTCCATTCAAAAGATATTCAATATACTATTGATGATTATTATATGAACTACTGAAAACGAATAAAACGGGATGATTACTTTTTAAATGAATGAGTTCTTGCTAGACAATGACCTTGTCCTGAATGATGGCATGTTCCAGCCGCTTGAGAATGGTGAACCCTACTTACTATCTACTGTACTGTACACCCAGAAAATTGTATTGATAAAACAGATAAAAGTTGAAATAAAAGTAGTCTTATAAATTGAAGTATTACAAAAAGTATAACAGATGATGATCTTTGAGACCACTTTAGTAATGAATTTAAATTAAATAAAGCGTGAAGGATTATGGTGGATGTAAATTATCCATCCTTGCTAAGTGACTGAATTGAATGATTTTATTGGTCTTCATCTGCTGATTGAGATAATTTTGCACATTATCTTTGGTTCAATAAAGCACAGATTCATGCAACTAAAGGTTATTGAGAATCTAGACGATGAATGCCTATTCGTTGTTTCAAAAATCCTGAAATAATTGATGATGAGGATCCTAAAAATGCATGTCCAGATAACTAATATTTATATACGTACTTGTTTTAATAAAAATATTATAACTTATAAGAATAAATAACTGTTAATTATATAATAGTTTATAGTATGAAAAGTCTTGATTTATCCCATTTCCCTGAAGCTCCCTGAGTATACCTTTTCAAAGATAGAAAGGGGAGTATTCTTTATATTTGAAAAGCAAAAAACTTAAAGAAAAGAGTTTCCCAATATTTTACACCTTGAAGTGTTTGGAAACAAGACATGGTTGCTCATGCTGATAAGGTTGAATTTATCGTTGTTGAAAATGAAAGTGAAAGTTTATACCTTGAATCAAATCTTATCAAAAAGAATCAACCTCCTTTTAACAATATGCTTAAAGGAGCTAATGCCTATGCTTATATAAAATTAACAAAACATCCTGTACCTCAAATTTTTATTACTAGAAAAAAGGTTAACGATTGAGCAATCTATATTTGACCGAAACATCATACAAAAGACTTAAAAAAATTTTTACAATATTTAAGACAGATTGTTCAATACAGGACTTGCCCTTTACAACAATTTAACCAAAAAAAAGTCTGCTCTGACTACTATTTTTGACTCTGTAAATGACGATGCTGCAAGGAATGACTCTGAGCTCCAGAATATCCTAAACTTATTTCAAATTTCTTTAAATGAAATACTAGACCTGTAGAATTAAAAATTAGACAACTTATTGATGACGCAATAAAAACTGAAAATTTTGAATGGGCTGCAAAACTCAGAGACATTTATCTTCAAATTTGAAATTTTACTGAAAAACAATCTGTTGAGTATGTTAACTCATTCAGTTGATATTTGCTTCAAATTCGTGAAACATGACCCCGAAGGACCTACGTTTTGCTCCATTTTTTTGAATGAAAAATGATTGATATTATTCGCCATCACTTTGAAAAAGATGAAATAGATGAAGATACAATGATTGCCAGTTTTTCATCAGAATTTTGAACATTTCACTTAGAAGAAGGTTTTTATAGCACTGTTCGCTTCCCATGAAATAAAGAAGAAAGACAACGTATTCTAAAACTTTTTGATGATTTTTTTGAATCCTATCTACTTGTTAATACTATACAATGAAGCTGAATAATGAATGATTTGCTTCAAGAACTACAAAATCGTTATAACCTAGGACAATTTCCTTACCAAGTTGAGTGTCTTGATATTTCACACCTATGATGAGATCGAACAAGTTGATGACTTAGTGCTATTGCAGGATGACTTCCCGACAAAAATCATTATAGAAAATATAAAATTACATCAGCAAAAAACGATGATTATCTTTCATTAAAAGAAGTACTTATTAGAAGGTTTAAATTAGATAAAAAAATCGATTTTACTGAATGAGAAGTATTACATTTACCAAATGTTTTCATACTTGATTGATGAAAATGACAACTTTGAATCATAGATGAACTTATTAATGAGTATCCTAATCTAAAATCTATTACAAAAGATGTTCAATTCTGTGCACTTGGAAAAGGTGAAGCAAGAAGGAAATCTTCAATATGAATAAAAAGCAAAAAAAATAAAGAAGATACTGTTTGAGAAAAACTTTATGTTTGGAAAAACTGAATAATAGAAGAAAATGACTTCATTTATGATGATGCTGATAAGATTTTAGTAAAACTAAGAGATGAAGCTCATAGGTTTGCCAACAGCTATAGAAAAAAACAAGAAGAACTAGCGTTTTCTGAAGCAAAAAAGAGAATTAAAAAAAATAAGGATTAACCCTTATTATATCCACTAGCCACGACCGAGGATTGAACTCGGCTTTCATCCTTACCATGGATGCGTTCTACCGAATGAACTATCGCGGCAATAATAAGCCACAAGGCGGAATTGAACCCCCAACCCCCGCTTTACGATAGCGGTGCTCTACCTATTGAGCTATTGTGGCAGTGAGTGAAAGATAATAATTTTTTATAAAAATGCAAGAAGAGAGATTTTTTAAAACAAAAAACAATAAAGAAATATCAGTTTGTTTCGTTATAAAAATTCAAAATTTAAAAAGAAATTCATTATAAACAACTATTTAATCATTTAATAAAAAATAATCAAAATTTCATTTATTATTTCAGATACATTTTACATTTTCAAAAATAAAAAAAACTGATCATAAGACCAGTCTATTTTTATCAATAGTACTGAAAAGAGATAAAGTAATGAACAAAGTGTTTAATTTTAAGTGTTTGATTAGAATGGTGGTCTATCCCCACCTTCCGGTAGGGATGCCTTGTTACGACTTAACCCCAGTCACTGATTTCCTCCTTAACCCACATAGTGAGTCTTCAAAGAACCTCAGCTCCCATGGTTTGACGGGCGGTGAGTGCAAGGAACAGGGACATATTCACGGCAGCATGGCTGATCTGCCATTACTAGCAATTCCAACTTCATGTAGTCGAGTTCCAGACTACAATCCGAACTAGGGGTAGGTTTGAAGATTTGCTCCATCTCGCGATATTGCTTCTCGTTGTTGCTACCCATTGTATTATCTATGAGGCCCTAGA
>ODAI010514457.1_pt1 | contig 13854 bp, 10 predicted proteins | sample 1539321 | NCBI WGS metagenome assembly ODAI01 (sample SAMN02144231, study PRJEB22623) | gut metagenome | biome: sheep rumen | host: Ovis aries | place: New Zealand
AATTATAGGAAACGACAAAGTTCTTTTTACTTTGGCGTTTCCTGCGCCGGGCCAATTCGATATTTGCCAGCAAATATCGAATAAGTTTTGGTCGCCTCCGGCGACATCTTCCTTACAAAATCCGTGCGCACTTATTCGACTTTTGCTTCGCAAATGTCGAATTTATCCGCCGGAGGCTTTATAGTGAACGACAAATTATTTTTGTCGTTCACTATAGTTACAGGCGCACACTTTATTATTAAACAAATTGTACCAAATATCTGGATATTACGCCAGTCTTTTGATAAAATCTAATAAAAGGCATGAAAATGGAGGGTCGCCGGATGAGATCAACAGAGATTAAAGAGTCGTTAAAAAATGACAGATTTGCAGAGCTTCTTAAGGACATATATATTGATGAAGCATTGCTGCCGCATCAAAAGGAAAGGTATATCGAATCGGTAGAGAGGTTTGAGGAGCTTTACGGTGAGCAGGATATAGAAATATATTCCGCTCCCGGAAGAACGGAGGTGTGCGGAAACCACACCGATCATCAGCACGGTGCGGTGTTGGCCGCGGCAGTAAACATGGACCTTATCGCCGTGGTCGCAAAAAGCGATGACAGCATAATAAAGGTAATGTCCGGGACCTATGATATAAAGCCGGTTTCCATGAACGATCTGACAAAGAAGGAAAAGGAGGAGGGAACCTCTGAAGCGCTTATCAGGGGAGTCGCTTCAAAGCTAAGCAGGGACGGCTATACCGTGGGAGGCTTTAAGGCGTACATGACGAGTGATGTGATCGTGGGAGCGGGTCTTTCCTCTTCGGCTGCCTTTGAGGTGGCGGTGGGGACCATTCTTTCGGGTCTTTATAATCAGATGAGTATCTCACCCGTATATATTGCCCAGGCGGCTCAGTATGCGGAAAACGAATATTTCGGAAAGCCCTGCGGGCTTATGGATCAGATGGCAAGCAGTGTGGGAAGCCTCGTAAATATTGACTTTAAGGATACCAAGGCTCCGGTGGTCAAAAGGGTGGATATCGACTTCAATAAATTCGGTCACAGTATGTGCATAGTGGATACAAAGGGTGATCATACGGATCTTACGCCGGAATATGCGGCAGTACCACTGGAAATGAAGAAGGTCGCCGCCTTCTTCGGCTGTGAATATTTAAGGGAGGTAGATCCTGAGAAATTTTATTCAAGACTTTCGGAGGTAAGAAGAAAGGTGAAGGATGACAGGGCGGTACTTCGGGCCATGCATTTCTTCGCGGATCATGAGCGGGTAGGAAAACAGGTAAAGGCTCTTGAAGCAGGGGATTTTAACGAGTTCAAACGGCTCGTAAACGAATCCGGCGAAAGCTCCTTTAAATATCTGCAGAACGTATATCCCATAATCGACGTGCACAACCAGAGCGTTTCAATAGCTCTTGCTCTATCGGAAAAATACCTCTCAGGCAAGGGAGCGTACAGGGTTCACGGAGGCGGCTTTGCCGGTACCATACAGGCCTTTGTGCCTAAGGACAGCGTAGCGGAGTATAAGAAAAACATGGAGAAATGCTTCGGAAACGGTTCCTGCCATGTACTCCATATAAGAAAATACGGAGGAATGAAGGTTCTCTGAATAAACAAAAAGGGAGGATAAAATGATCGATCTTACCATTGCGGCGCTTGCCGAATATGCGGTTTTAAACGGACTGATCGGGGAGGAGGAACGGATCTACTCCATCAATCTTTTGTTGGGTATACTGAAGCTTAACGAGTACAATGAGCCTGAGAACCGGGAAAAGGTCAGTGAAAAAGCGAAGGATCTGGAGAAGCTCCTTAATGAGATCTGCGACTTTGCCTTTGAGAAGGGGCTTATGGAGGGAGACTCTGTTGTGTATAGAGATCTCTTCGATACGGCAGTGATGAATTGCTTTGTTCCCAGGCCCTCGGAGGTGATAAGGATCTTCAATGAGAAGTATAAAAGCTCTCCTTCTGAGGCGACCGATTATTTCTACAGGCTTTCAAGGGCTTCCAATTATATCAGGGATTACAGGATCAAAAAGGATATCAAATGGATAACTCATACAGAGTACGGAGATATCGATATCACGATAAATCTTTCCAAGCCGGAAAAGGATCCTAAGGCTATAGCGGCAGCAGGCAGGGCAAAGCAGTCGGGGTATCCCAAGTGCCAGCTCTGTATCGAGAACGAGGGCTATGCCGGGAGGCTTGATCACCCGGCCAGGGAAAACCACCGCATCATCCCGGTCACTATCTGCGGAGAGAAATGGGGCTTCCAATATTCTCCTTATGTTTACTACAACGAGCACTGTATCCTGCTTAACAGTAAGCATGTGCCTATGGTAATAGACCGCAGTGTCTTTGAAAAGCTTTTTGATTTCCTCAGACAGTTTCCGCACTACATCATCATCTCCAATGCCGACCTTCCGATAGTCGGAGGCTCTATTCTCAGTCATGAGCACTTTCAGGGGGGAAATTACGAATTTCCTATTGCAAGGGCGAAGGAGGAAAGGAGCTTTACCGTAAAGGGCTTTGAGGATGTGGAGGCCTGTGTGGTACACTGGGCCATGTCTGTTATAAGGATCAGGTCGGACAGGCCTGAAAGGCTTGTGGAGCTTGCCGATCACATCCTTAAGAAATGGCGGGGCTATACGGATGAGGAGGCCTTTATCCTGGCCTATACCGATAAGGATGATCCCTTAAGGCCCTGTTCGGCAGAGGGTATACCCCATAATACCATAACACCCATTGCAAGAAGACGGGGTGAGCTTTATGAGCTGGACCTTACCCTGAGGAACAATATAACGACGAAGGAAAGGCCTCTCGGAGTATATCATCCCCGCAACGAATATCATCATATAAAAAAGGAGAATATCGGCGGTATCGAGGTTATGGGGCTTGCCATTCTTCCGTCAAGGCTTAAGAACGAGCTGTCAAGGCTCAGGGAATATATTCTTGAGGGCAAGGACATACGCTCGGATGAGGAGCTTGTAAAGCATGCAGACTGGGTGGAGGAGTTTCTTCCCGCCTATGAAGGCAGGGTGAACGGCTCGACCATTGACCATATCCTCAGAGACGAGGTAGGAAAGGTATTTGTAGGGGTCCTGGAGGATGCCGGAGTCTTTAAGAACGATGCCAGGGGAAGGGAATACTTTAAAAGATTCACTGACAGCCTGAGCTGAACGGGCGGGTCAGTGAAGACCGTATCCTTCCGTCAGCTTTCAATAAATAAGCCGTAACCGCGCATCCTGCGGTTACGGCCTTTATTGATCAATTGCTTAAAGCCTCTTAAGAAGCTCCTCGCGCTGAGCCTCATACCCCGGCTTGCCAAGAAGGGCGAACATATTCTTCTTGTAGCTTTCGACTCCGGGCTGGTTGAAGGGATTTACGCCAAGCACGTATCCGCTTACACCGCAGGCAAATTCAAAGAAGTAGAAGAGCTGCCCAAGGAAGTATTCATTTACCTCGGGAACGTTGACTATGGTGTTGGGGACGCACCCGTCGGTATGCGCCAGGATAGTACCGTTCATGGCACTTTTGTTGACAAAATCAACGCTCTTGCCGGCAAGATAGTTAAGGCCGTCAAGATCCACGGGCTCCTCGCCGATTATGATCTCCTCACGTGATTTTTCGATATTTATAACGGTCTCAAAGAGGTTTCTGGAGCCGTCCTGTATGAACTGTCCCATGGAGTGAAGATCGGTGGTAAGATCAACGGAGGCAGGGAAGATACCCTTCTGGTCCTTTCCCTCGCTCTCACCGTAGAGCTGCTTCCACCATTCGGAAATATAATGGACAGAGGGCTCATAGTTTGCCATTATCTCTATCTGCCTGCCCTTTCTGAGAAGGATATTACGGACAGCAGCATATTTGAGTGAATCATTATCCTCAAAATCAGCATTAAGACAATTCTCTCTGGCGGAAGCCGCGCCCTCCATAAGCTTAGTGATATCGGCGCCGCTTACGGCTATGGGCAGCAGGCCTACCGCGGTAAGCACGGAGAAGCGCCCGCCCACATCATCAGGCACCACAAAGCTTTCATAGCCCTCCTCGTTTGCCAGGTTCTTAAGAGACCCTCTTGCCCTGTCGGTTGTGGCATAGATCCTCTTTGCGGCCTCTTCCTTTCCGTATTTCTTTTCAAGCTTTTCCTTAAATACCCTGAAGGCAATGGCAGGCTCCGTGGTGGTACCGGACTTTGAGATCATATTAATGGAAAAATCCCTGTCCCCAACCACATCCAGAAGATGCTTAAGGTAGGTGCTGCTTATGCTGTTGCCTGCAAAATAAATCTCGGGAGTCTTTCTGATCTCCTTTGAGACCTTATTATAAAAGCTGTGTCCGAGAAATTCGATGGCCGCTCTTGCTCCGAGATAGGAGCCTCCTATCCCGATGACTATAAGCACCTCGGAATCCTTCTTTATTTTCTCGGCCGCCTTGAGTATGCGGTCAAATTCCTCTTTGTCATAATCGACCGGAAGGTCTATCCATCCGAGAAAATCATTTCCGGCCCCGTTCCTGCTTAAAAGAGTCTCCTTAGCGTCAAGAACGAGCTTTTTCATAAGCACGAGCTCATCGTCCTTAATAAAGGGCGCAGCCTTTTTCAGATCATAAGTAACCTTACTCATTATTTTAACCACTCCTTTACCTGTTCGAAGATGCCCTCGGCATCGAGTTTATACTTATGGATAAGAGCGGATGCCGAGCCTGACTCGCCGAACACATCCTGCATTCCTATCTTTTTAACAAGGGTAGGCTGCTTTTCGCAGAGAACATCACAGACCGCGCTTCCAAGGCCGCCTATGACGGAATGCTCCTCAGCGGTCACTACCCTGCCTGTCTTTTTGGCGGAAGCGATGATCAGCTCCTCATCGATAGGCTTGATGGTATGGATATTTATGACCTCCGCGTCTATCCCTTCCTTTTCAAGAAGCTTTGCCGCTTCCATGGACTCCGGAACGGTAAGGCCCGTGGCTACTATGGTAACGTCCTTACCCTCTCTTAAAACGATGCCCTTGCCCATTTCAAACCTGTAGGTGGCTTCGTCGTTAAAGACGGGAACACCGGCCCTTCCGAAACGCAGATATACGGGGCCTTTATATTCATATGCCGCCTTTACCGCAGCCCTTGCCTCTACATCGTCCGCCGGAGAGATTATTGTCATGCCGGGGATGGTCCTCATAAGAGCGATATCCTCGTTGCACTGATGGGAGGCGCCGTCCTCGCCAACGGAAATACCCGCGTGAGTAGCTCCTATCTTAACGTTTAAATGAGGATAGCCTATGGAATTGCGTACCTGCTCAAAGGCGCGCCCTGCGGAGAACATCGCAAAGGAGCTGCAGAACGGAACCTTTCCGGTAAGTGACATGCCGGCCGCAATATCCGTCATATTACATTCTGCGATACCGCAGTTGATATGCCTGTCGGGAAAAGCTTTCTGGAAAATGCCTGTTTTGGTGGCGGCAGCCAGATCCGCGGTAAGGACCACCAGATCCTCATGCTCCTTGCCAAGCTCTACGAGAGCGTTGCCGTAGCTTACTCTGGTTGCGATTTTCTTTACTTCTGACATAATGCATCACCTACTTTCTCAAGATCTGCCATCGCGATAGCATACTCCTCATCATTAGGAGCTACACCATGCCATGCAACACTGTTCTCCATAAAGGATACACCCTTGCCCTTGATACTCTTTGCTATGATGGCTGTCGGCATCCCCTTTGTCTCTCTGGCCTCCTTGAAGGCAGAGCGGATCTCGTCAAAGTCATGGGCATTTATCCTGATCACATGGAAATTAAAGGCCTCGAATTTTTTATCGATAGGGTTAGAGTCGCAGACCTCGGTGATGGGACCGTCGATCTGAAGACCGTTGTTGTCGATTATATATACAAGATTATCCAGCTTCTTAAAGCCGGCAAACATAGCGGCCTCCCATACCTGTCCCTCCGCAAGCTCACCATCGCCGAGCATCGTATATACCCTGAAGGGATAATTTGACATCTTTGCGGACAGTGCCATTCCGGTGGCTACCGAGACTCCCTGCCCGAGAGAGCCGCTTGACATATCCACACCGGGAGTATGCTGCATGCAGGGATGCCCCTGAAGACGTGAACCCAGCTTTCTTAAGGTGGTAAGCTCCTCTACAGGGAAATATCCTCTATGAGCCAGAGCCGAGTAAAGAGCGGGGGCGCAGTGACCCTTTGACAATACGAAACGGTCACGATCCTCCTTCCCGGGATTACTGGGGTCGATATTCATTTCCTCGAAGTAAAGATAGGTCATAATATCCGCGCAGGAGAGCGATCCGCCGGGATGACCGGCTTTTGCGGCATGTACCGCGGTAACGATACCCTTACGGATCTCATTGGCGGTTTTCTTCAGTTCCAGATTATCCATGTTATGTTCCTTTCCAGATTATTTATACCCGTTTACGAGTATATAGTGGTAAACGTTCTTAAAACAATTAAAGACAGTATAGCATATTTATACTGTCTGTTGTTGATAAACTTTCAATATTGCATGTAACTTTTTTATGAACTATAATCACATTAAGAAATACTGAAGCTGTTCAGGTCTCTGTCGTAAACAGCTGTTTGCAGGAAAGGAGGGATGAGGATGCCTACAAATGAAAAGGAGATCAACAACTATCTGTTCGATCAGCTTGATATAGTGGAGGAGGCGCTGATCCTGGCAAAAAAGGAAAATGCAAGGGAAACAGCAGCTTTTCTTGAGAGACGTAAGGAAAAGATAGAAAGAAAGCTATATCAGAATCCGCCGCTAAGCAGAGAATTGTAATTCTCTGTAAAGCTTATTAGACATTTGCTTTGCAGATATCGTATCAGTTCGCGCGCATCCGGTGTTTCGACAATTGTGCAGGTTAATAGATTTATCATAATACAATATAAGATATGGAGGTAACTTAAAAATGGCAGAAAGTGTTCAGAAGCAGGGGGGTTGGAGGACAAACAAGTGGTTCCGTGCCGCTATTCCGGCTCTCCTTCTTCATTGCAGTATCGGTACGGTGTACTGTTGGTCGGTGTTCAGTCAGGAGATAGCGGATTACATAGGATTTTCAAAGGGAGCTACCGAGTGGGCCTTCTCCTTTGCCATCTTTTTCCTGGGTATGAGCGCTGCTTTTCTGGGAAATGTCGTCGAAAAGGATATTCATAAGTCTTCTCTGATCGCTACGATCTGCTTTACGGCAGGAATGATACTTACAGGAGTGTTCATCAACTACGGCGGCAAGCATCAGGGAAGCGTGCTTGCTCTGGTGGGTATATATATAAGCTACGGCTTTATAATGGGCGTGGGTCTCGGGACCGGTTACCTTTCTCCGGTAAAGACCCTGATGCTCTGGTTCCAGGATAAAAAGGGACTTGCAACGGGACTTGCGGTAGCAGGCTTCGGGGCTGCTAAGGCCATAGCCAGCCCGATCATGACGAATATCCTTGAAAAATACGAGGATGGAAGCGGTGTATACAAAATGTTCTGGATCCTTGGATGCGTATATTTTGTGATGATGTTTGTCGGACACCTGCTCCTTAAGAAGCCCGACGGATGGCATGAGCCGGCAGCAGGCGAAAAGAAGCCCGGTATCATGGAGGTATTAAGGACCAAGCCCCTCACGAACTATATTGGCATATGGGTAATGTTCTATATCAATATCACCTGCGGCCTTGCACTTATCTCTCAGGAAAAGGCTATCGTAAAGTGTATCGGCCTTGCGGCTTCGGTAGGTATAATCTCATCGATCTCGGCTATCTTCAATGCGGGCGGACGTCTCGGGTTTTCGGCCTGGGCGGATATGCTTAAGGACAGAAATACGATATATAAGCTTATCTTTATTCTTTCCATAGCCTTTACAGGTCTGGTTATCCTTACAAAGGGTATCAGCAACGGAACAGGAAACGGTCTGCTCATAGCCCTGGTCCTTGGACTTATCTTTGTTGTTAACGCAGGCTACGGCGGAGGCTTCTCAAACGTTCCCACGCTTCTTTCCGACCATTACGGAATGGGAAGCATAAGCGCGATACACGGGATAACCCTGAGCGCCTGGGCCTTTGCGGGACTTACAGGAAACCAGATGGCGACCGCCATTGTAAATAATTCGGGAGAATGGATAGAGGTTGCGGGAAATAAGGTAAATCCCACGGGATATCAGAACGTGCTTTATGCGACGCTGGTGCTTTATATAATTGCACTGGTCCTCTGTATCGTACTGGTAAAGCCCAGCGATAAGGCTGCCGCGGCTAAAAAATAACAGGCTTTTATAAAGGCTCCTAAAACTATATCCCGGCTCATCATTACGGTGGGCCGGGATTTTTTCCGTTACAACCAGTGATGCTAACGTGAACGTGAAGACTGGTCTCGCCGCGAAGAAGGGCGGAATATCATCATGGATTATCCAGGCATTCTATGCTATACTATTCTTTAAGAAGGGAGACAGTCATGGCAAAGTACAGCAAAGAAGTAATAGAAACAGCCAAAGGTCTCCGTCTGATTGATGATACACTTTTCAGATTGGTTGCAGAAGACATACCTGCTTGTCAGGAAATGCTTCGTGAGCTTCTGGATGATAATAGAATCGAAGTGATCAAGGCGACTCCGCAGCGGAAGCTTGGCGGGTTGAACAGAAACATCATTGTGGATTTGCTCTGTAAGACATCTGATGGTGGATATATAAACGTGGAAGTCCAGACCGGAGATCAGCACGATGACTTTCGCAGAACGAGGCTTCACGCATCGGTCATTACGACTCAGAAAACACCAAAAGGTACAGAATCTGCAGAAGTGCCGGATGTGACGGTTTTGTATATTTCAGAGTACGATGCTGCCGGAAGGAACAAGACGGTGATAAGAGAACGGCACTGTTTATTCGATGAAGATGATCGTATTGAGGTTTCAGACGGAGAGACGATTATCTATGCGACAACAGCAGTGAATGACGGAAGTAGTCACGCAAAGCTGCTCCAGTTGTTTCTAAGGGATGATGCGTTTGAGGATAAAGACTACCCGGCAATAAGTGCGAGAGTCGGTTATTTCAAGGGAACAGAGGAAGGACGTGAGGATATGTGTAAGGCGGTTGATGAGCTTTCTAAGAAACGAGAACAGAGCGCTATAGCAGAAGCAATAAAGAATGTAATGGAGGCATTTGGAGTATCTGTGGATAAAGCGATGGAGTCGCTTAAGATTCCGTCTGATCAGCGTTCCATGTATGCCGGAATGATAAATTCGAAATAGACGGGCGTTTCAGGAGCCTACCATATTCCATAGACGGTAAGCGCTCAATAATGCCCCGTAGTTACAAGGTTTAAATAGATCCTGTCAGAATGTATGCCACATAGGTAGCCGGCTGCGCTGCATGATACATTACTTGAATGTTTTTTAGTATACAGAATCTCTCATCAAACGCCACAATCTCATCAAAGCCGGTGTTCCGATGGCGGAAGGCTTCAATAATCGCTGTCTGGAGTAGCGCACCATCCATATCTCTCTTTCCGTATATGGAACAGATGTCATAGAAATCTTTCAGCCTTAGATAATTCAGAAATTCCGCAGATAATGGGACGAGTTTCGGCGTTTTCCTCCAATTCAGAATTAGCAAAACAGGTGCTTAGCAATCAATTGATACAGCGAAAATTCTCTGCTGAAACGCCGCAGGGATCCTTGACACAGGGCATCCAACCAGCTGATAAGCATTCAAGCAGAACAAGCAAATAATGTGTAACTGAGGCTATTACTCACCCATACAAACTGATGAAGCCTCTGTTTTTTAAGACTACTCTTCTAAGGTTGGCGATACTATTACTGCGACTGTGGCACCTGTCGGGGCTACTAACGTAGTTTACGCATGGTCGGCTGATGGTACGGTGATCGAAGGCCAGACAACTGATAAGCTTGTTGTTACCGCTGACATGATTGGTAAGAAGATCAGCGTTAACGTTACAGGTGATAGCGAGAGCAAGGCTACGGCTGAGACTGGTGTTGTTGAAGCTGCTGAGGGAACCGATATCGCTATCGTATCTGCAAGCCAGACCGCAGCAAAGGCAGCTGAGATAGTTTTCAATAAGGATGCTGCTGGTGTTACGATTGTTGTAACGAAGGATAACAAGACAATATCTCAGGAAATTCTTGCTGTTGACGGTTCAAAAGTAACCCTTCAGTTCGGTTCAAATCTTGTAGCAGGCACATATACCGTTAAGGCTACAGACGCTGAGAAGAAGGAAGCTACTGGCGAGTTTACAGCAGAAGGTGCTGTTCTTACGACGGTTGATTTCGTAAACAAGAATCTCCTTGTTTCTTCAAATACTACTGATGGAATGAAGAAGGCTTATGCCGTTCTGACATCCACCGATCAGTGGGGCAATCATATGAACATCTCTGGTGCAACCTTCACGGTTTCCAAGGAGAGCAGCCACAGCTTCAATGCTGACAGCGGTGTTCTGACGATTAATGCGCCGACAAATGATAATAACGGAACATATGCTAACGCTAACTACACCATCGGTGAGACCGTAGTTGTGACCGTTCAGTATAATTCCGGCCAGACCCCGAAGGTCATCACGGGCGTCCTTACCGTCAGCCTTGCTGACTCAGTAAAGACCCTGACATTTGGAGATCTTACGACTGACAATGCGACCTACAAGGGTGGGGATATCACTCAGGAAGCTCTTGTTTCCGGTGATTATTACTTCCCGGTGACAGAGGCTATGTCTGAGGCTGGCATCAAACTTGATACCGATATGCTCAACAGCATGGTTCAGTCCAATGACAACCCCGGTGGTACTCTCTTCATCAGCCCGAATGCTTCCACGAAAGCATCTGCCTATGCTTATGCAAATGGTTTCGTTGAGAAGAAGATCAATGGTGTGGCTACACCTTGCCTCAGCGTTAAGGCCGGAAATAATATCAGCCAGCTGAATATCGATCTTGATTACACATTGACGGTTGTATCTCAGTCCGGTCTTAGCCAGACTCTGACTATTCCGATCAAGCGTAATGCGGTTGTTAAGACCCTCGAAGTTACCAATATGCCTGCGATGTATGCTGAGAAGTGGGTGGAAATTCCGCTCAAGGCTACGGACATCTATGGCAAGGACTACGATCTGTATGATAAGGTCACTGTCGGAAATTCCTATGCTAACGCAGTTTCGAATACATCCGATACTGGCACAATCAACCAGGTTTATGTCCGCATCGATGATGAAAAGAGCAATACCGATACAAACTTCACCATTTCTTCTACGAATGGTCTGAATGCCAAGGTTATTGTTGATACCTCGAAGAAGACCTCTACGCTTATGGTTCGTCCGTCAGCGAAGGGTTATATGACTATCACTGGAACCACGGCTGGATTTGGCGCCATCAATTATGCAAATATCACCGTCAACGAGCTTCGTGAGGCTACTGGTATTCAGGGGCTTAAGAATATCGCCACATCCTTAACAGAGAAAGCAGATTCTCAGGCGTTCAAGAGCGCGAATGTGATCTTTACGGGTGCTGACAGCGAAGCGGTAGCTCCCAATGATAAGGGATATCCGTATTGGAGAACTAACCTTCTTCAGACCGGTAATCAGCTGCATAACACCGCGCACGACGGGACGACCGCGACCGTTGACGAGTCCAAGTACATCCTGACGGCGACAGATGACAAGCCCGAGGCTAACGGCACAGCAACCACACTTGATGTAGAGACCGCTGTCAATACCTCAGACGGAAAGGCTATTATCCTTCCGGCGACAACATCCAGTGCTCCTGTATTCGTATGGTCAGCCGCTATGACGGATGGGACAATTGTTACGAATTCCGGAACTACAGCCTATGACAAGGACGACGCTAGTAAGTTGACCGCAAACCATCAGGCCTATAGCGTCCTCAAGGGTGGATCAGGCGCAGCTTACGCAGGTACAGCCTATGTCGGTGATGCAATTATCCTTGATAAGACAAACCAGAAGATTTATGTTAACACTTGCGTAGCAAAGACCGGGGCTTCCGATACGATCCGTGTGTACCTCTACAAGATCGTCAAAAATGCTACAGCTGGCTGGGATGTGTCTGAAGTGACACACAAAGATTATGAGTTCACCGTTGTTTCCGAGGAAGATGTGACCTATAAGCTTCAGATCAACAAAGAGAACAATATTGAGCCTAAGCTGTACAGCCATAAAGCGAGTGCTGACTCGATCGGAGTGACTCTTACCACAACAACAGGTGCTAAGGTTGATCAGGCGAAGCTTGCCGCTGGTTCCATTTCCTTCACCATTGACGGAAAGAACACTGACGCGTTCACCTACGACAGCACGACAAAGACCATCAAGATGACCAAGGATCTGAACGCTGATGGAACCGCCAAGATGACAGCCACCTTCGATACCGAGAATGGCAAGACTGCTACGGCAGAAGTTGAGTTTGGATATACCAAAGAGGAGCCCTATGCGGTGACTGCTGGTATGTACTACACAGATGGATCAGGCGCGTTTGATGGATCGAATGTATATGCTAATAAAGATGGTCTCGTAAATGGATCGACCTCCAAGACAGGTGCGGATATCAAATTCATAGTTAAAGACCAGTATGCAAACGATATCTTGGTTGACTGGGCTGCAGATGCGAAGACGAAGCCCGTTATCGCAAAGGTGACCAAGAAGATCGGAACCATGACAGGTGCTGGCTATACGACGAGTGGTCTCGAACTTTATGCCTCTGGAGACCTTGGGGCGTCTGGTACGGCTACCGTAGTTGTTACCTCAGGTACGCTCACCAAGACCTATTACGTGGCTGTTGATGATGCTGATGATGACTACAAGACTGTTGCCACAGCGTCTCTTGCGTCAGTTGCTCCCGATGGGACGGCAACAAATGTCCTGACCCACACGTATGGTACAGTGGATGCGACAGGTATCACGCTTGCCGGTACGGACAGCAATGGAAGTAAGATTGCCGCGACAGGCTTGAATGTACAATCAGTACTCTTTACTGCTCCGGACGGGACGCAAAGTCAGGTTACGCCGGACGGTACGAGTGCAGGTGATGGCGACATCATCTTTGCGTCAGGCAAGATCACCACAGACGCTAATACGAAGGCCGGCACCTATGAATTCACGATGGTTGCTCCTGGGTATACAGGGACCGCGACCTATACCTTAAAAGTTGCTGTAAAGAACGCTGTTTATGAGCATAACGGGACCGCGGCTGGGGCGAGTGATGACTTCTTAGCAACATTGACGAAGGCTGGGGCAGCTTCGGATAAGGAAAAAATAACCCTTTCGGATGTTGCTGCGACAGGTGGGACAATTACCGCTGACGACATCGATTCAATAACAGTCTATGAAAAAGACGGTACTACAACAGTTAACGGCGAGCTTACTGGTCTTGTATGGGAAGCATCGACAACTGGTGCGAGACCTGACGAGAGAACGGCAAAGATAGTTTTCAAAAACAATTATGCAGGGACAATAACGGTGTCCATAGCGGCGTCAGCTGCTGATGGGGCTAAGCTTGCGGTTGTAACTGACTAAAAATATCCTTGGTTGATCAGAATCTAACCTGAAAAATCAAGAGTTCCACTCTCCCCGAGATCCATAGCGTTATCGGGTAGAACGTGCAACATCCCGGCTCATCATAACGGTGGGCCGGGATATTTTTATATTCTCAAATCAAGCTATCTATGGTAACATAAGGACAGAAAGGCAGGTACATCGTAAATAGTACAAAACAGCCCCATATTCAGAACACCCAAAACTTGATAAGATGAACCTATCAAATCAAGGGGGTGTTTTTATTATGGCTACAGATGATATGACCAGGGAAGAACGGTTAGAGTATTGGGGCATGGTTGTCGATGAGTTCCATCAGAGTGGACTGACAAAAAC
>ODAI011935237.1_pt1 | contig 13854 bp, 11 predicted proteins | sample 1539321 | NCBI WGS metagenome assembly ODAI01 (sample SAMN02144231, study PRJEB22623) | gut metagenome | biome: sheep rumen | host: Ovis aries | place: New Zealand
ATACCAAGATCCCTATAAATATCCGAAAGCCATTCTCTCATTTCATGCAGGCCATAGCAGCTGGTGGTTTTTGCGGACTCATAGAACTTGATTACTATTTCTATGTCATCGAGCACCTCCACCACAATGATTCCATTTGTCACTTGGAGATGAAAACCATTCTTCCATACCTCTTTAAGCCTTCTACCTTCCTGGTAGCATTTAATCATCAGGTGCTGCATAACGGTATCAGGCAAATGCTCAAACCGAATAAGATACTCTGTCTTTAAGGTAAAATTGGGATCTACTTTGTCAAATGTATCCCGTCTCCTGTCCGTACACAGCGCAGGAACAAATAGGTATTCAACCCCCGAATCTTTAACAAGGTATGCAAGCTTGAATTTCCTTAATATGCGGATAATATACTCTGCTTCCTGTGCACTATAAGAATCCCCGGACTCAGATTCTTTCTTCAGCAGATTAACAACATCGTCCTTGGAAATCCAGCCATCTCTATCTCGTATACTTTCCGCCAGTTCTTGAGGCAGTGTCTCTGCAAGCGGCATCTCATCTCCGGAATTACGCCGAATTTTATGATTTATGATCCTATACATCGCACGGATGACCCACTGCGGTTTTAAGACCTGATACTCTTCACCCTCCGATTTTTCATCAATATCATGATAGTTGAAACAATACCCCAGATCGTTGAACCAGTGAAGAAGCCATCGTGCGATCTCTTCTTCATAGTAGCCGTCATGCCCAGTCATCTCTTCTTTGCATATCCGGAAGTATTCAGATTCAGCTATAAGATTCTCTTTACGGTATCCGTTCAGCAGACGTGTTCTGATATTATTCCATGAGACCGGGAACTGCAGATCATAGCTGTAATTTTCCTGAGCCATCTTGCAGATCCTGCTCGTGAGCCGGTTGAACTCTTCGCAGGCATCATCATGTGCGTTATAAACAATCTGATCCACAATATTGAGTTTTGGAAATTCTTTCTTCAATTGTGTCAGGCTCAAGCCGTCTCTGGACTGTCCGCTCCAGGTATTTATTGCTATGAGAATGGGGCTGTCATTTGCAAATGCAGAAATGTTCTTCAACCAATATCGGGCCTGTCTTATCAGTCCGCGATGGCTGCCATACTGGCGATTACATAACACGATCACATAGCAGGAACGCTCTGTCAGGAAGCATCTGTGCATGGACAAGTAGATATCCTGACCGCCAAAATCCCAGAAATCTATTGTCCCATCATAATCCACACAGTGATTGCTATTATCCAAATGTTCAATTGTGATATCGTGAGTAACATCAGTATCTTTCTCCAGAAAGCGTCCGTTCTTCATAATACGCTGAATTGAGTAGCTTTTGCCGGCTCCGCCGTCACCTAAAAAGATTACTTTTGCTTCTTTTATATTGACTTTTTCAGAGTCATAGTATTTCTTGATTAATTCTCTGGATTGCCAGAAAAGGCTGACGGGCTGTTTCTGCAGCTTCAAACCATGGATATAAATACCTCTTTCGCTAAGCAAAGAAGAATAATCATCAATATATTCATACCCAAGATTCAAATACAATAAATCTTCACATAACCCTGACAGACAATTATCTTGAAGACCAAGCTTTTTCAAGTTTGGTAAATGGCCTATGCTTTCAGGCAACTCTCTTATTAGGGTAAAGCTTAGATTAAGGGATTGGAGGTTCGTCAAATTCCCCAAACTTTCCGGTAGTTCACTTACCTGAGTAGAGCTCAGATCAAGAGTCTGAAGACTCGTTAGGTTACACACATTTTCCGGAAGCTCGCTTATCTGAGTAGAGCTCAGATCAAGAGACCGAAGGTTCTTCAGGTTACACACGCTTTCCGGCAGCTCGCTTATAGGGGTATGACCAAAATAAAGAGATTTAAGGCTCGGCAGATACCCAATATTATCTGGAAGCTCGCTCATCTGGGTATAGAGCAGATGAAGAGATTTAAGATTTCTTAGCTTCCACAGGCTTTTCGGTAGCTTACTTATCCGGGTAAAGGACAGATCAAGAAACTGAAGGTTCTTCAGGTTACACGCACTTTCCGGCAGCTCACTTATCTGACTAAAACCAATATAAAGAGATTGAAGGTACTTCAGATTACACAGGCTTTCCGGCAACTCACTTATCTGGGTTGTGCTCAAATTAAGAGTCTGAAGGCTCGTTAGGTTACATAGACTTTCCGGCAGCTCTCCTACCTGAGTAGAGCTCAGATCAAGATTCAGAAGGCTCGTTAGGTTACACACACTTTCCGGCAGTTCTCTTATCTGAGTATTCCCTATGTTAAGAAACTGAAGACTCGTCAGGTTACACACGCTTTCCGGCAGCTCGCTTATCTGGGTATTCCCTATGTCAAGAAATTGAAGGCTCGTCAGGTTACACACACTTTTCGGCAGCTCTCTTATCTTGGTAGAGCTCAAATTAAGAGTCTGAAGACTCGTTAGGTTACACACGCTTTCCGGCAGCTTGCTTATCTGAGTAGAACTCAGATCAAGAGATCCAAGGCTCGTCAGATTGCACAGGCTTTCCGGCAACTCTCTTATCTTGGTAGCACTCAGATTAAGGCTTTGAAGACTCCTCAGATTGCCTAGGCTATCTGATAGCTCACTTATCGGTGTATAACTCAGATCAACGCGTTGAAGGCTTGTTAAGTTACACATACTTTTCGGTAGCTCCCTTATATAGGTTTCGCACAGATCAAGACGCTGAAGGTTCTGAATGTTACACAAATTTTCTGGTAGCTCACTAACCTCAGTTTCACTCAAATCAAGATACTGAAGGCTCGTCAGGTTCCCTATGCTTTCCGGAAGCTCGTCAATATAACGCCAATTTATCTTATCAATACTCGAAAGCACTCTTCTCTCTTCTTCCGATGGTTCATACCCGTTATCTATTCTTCGCAATAACTCTAATACTTCCTGATCAGTCATACCAACCCCCGCATACCATTCAAAATCTATTATTATTTTATAATCCGCACAAATCATGGTCAAGAACCACCACAGCTAACTTTGTCATAGAGAAAAAGCGGGCATGCATTTAGCATTCCCGCCTATTTCAAATTGCAGAACTAACCATCCTCACATCACTCTATCGATATCTTCGTCCCCGGCGTTATCACCCGCAGCGTCGCCGCCATCTCCTCCCTCGGGATTGCGATACACCCCGCCGTCGGCTGGTTCCTGCTGCAATGCAGGAATATAGCAGATCCCAATTGCGGCGCACACTCCGGATTATACCCGATATCAAGCAGATACTGATACGCCTCAGTATACTCGATCAGATGCTCATCGCCCGGGCCGGACCTCGCCGCATTGATCAGCGTATTGTAATATGGGCTGTCTGAGCGCCCGCACCAGTACATATCATTCGTCACCTTTGTATAGGGGATCATGCTGCCGGGATCATCCGCAATTCCGTAAGCCTTCCCGACGGTGAACGTCCCGATCGGAGTCTTGCCATCCCCCTCTCTCGTCTTCCCCGAACCGTTCCGCCCGATAAACCCGGACGTGCCGATCCTTTCCGTGAAAACGCCGCCGACCACCTGGTACACCTTAAAAACACAGGTCGTCCCGCTGCATGTGACCTTCATGTGATACTTCCCGTCATAGGACGAGATCCGCTTCATCGTCCACATCTGTCCGGGAGAATTATCCGCTGTGTTCGCCTGAACATTTGCTCCGTTCACGGCTTTCCCTCCGGCGACATCCAGGCAGAGCGTTTTGCCGTTGGACTGGACCTGATAGCCCCCGAACCTGCTGTTCCACTTGATCCGCCATTTCTGCGCTCCGGAACTGAGGGACTTATACTGCAGGACATTCGTGCCGCTCGCAGTTCCGTTTCCTTTCAAATGCAAAGCCCGCATGGAGTTCACATTCACCACCTTGTAAAGCCCGTAGCCGCTCCCGGTGATCGCGAACCGCTGAGCGTCCGAGCCATTTGCCGTATAAAGCTGGATGTTCGCGTTGTTCAGCGAGCTTCCCGCGGCGACATCGAGGCACGCGTTCCCGTCAAGGCCCGAACGGAACTCATAGATCCCGTCCTTTGGCTCCACGTGAATACTCTTTCCCGCTATCTGCCTGAGCGTCCAGTACTGCAGGGAGGTTCCTGCAAATGACCCCTGCGCCACATTTGCCCCCTTCCCATCACCCTCAGCGCACATGACGACGTGGGAGCCGTTCCTGTTGCGGATGACAAATTTCCCCGTGGTCGGATCCTTCAGGATGTACCACCGCTGGAAGAAGGAATTGCGTGAAGCCGTCTGGAAAATGTTGGAGCCGGCTTTCGCATTCGCACAGTCCAGATACTTTCCCGAGTTGTACCCGTTGATCGTATAGGTCCCGTCCCCGCAGGGCACGATCCGGAAGATCTGCGCGCCGGTGTTGATCTTTGAGTACATGCGGATATTCGCCTTGTCCGTCTTACTGTTGGCCGTGACATCGACCGAAAATCCGCTGCCGTCGGACGGTGAGATCCGGTAGTAGCCCTTTGAAAGCCCGGCATCCGTCAGGCGGGATTCCGCCAGCACCTTTCCTCCCGCTTTGACCAGCTTCCACATCTGGCCATCCGTCTGATCGGCCCTGCGGGCCCGGATGTTCGTTCCCGCTTCCGCATAGGCAGAAAGCGGGAATTCTATCATTCCGATCAACATCAGAATGACTGTTACTGGTAATACTATTTTTCTATATCTCATTCTTACTGTTCCTGTAACAAAAATCTTATTAGCTGTTAATCTCCAAAATATTCGTCGCCTCCAGATCAGCTTCATGAAGTGCAAGAATGATCGGATATTTTTCCATAGCCTGCCCAAGGGAATTATAATTCTCTTTCGGTTTAGAAAAGCCCATATGCCACCGTATAGCCATGACCTCCTGCATGGATAAACGTATATAGCATTGGATTATCATTACTGATTTTTCCCCGTGACCAAGTGGCAGCTGATCATCTACCTGATACGTCTTTATTGTTTCCCATATATAATCGCCTTTGCTGTCATGCTTGCGCTGCCAGACTTCTGCTGCCGCCACCTTCTCCGGATCATAAGTCTTCTGATTCTTTGTTCCTTCCGAATAATAAAATCTCACGTGAAAAGAACCGTCCCTATTACGTGAAAGATGGACAAAAAAGTGGTATTGTATTAATTACACAAATCAATCATTGAATAAAGGAATATGCACCAGATGAATAACGATACTGTAAATCAAAACATGGAAACACCCGATGCTTTTCAGGATGCTTACCCGAAAAAAGTTAAGACATCATTTGCAGACAAACTCAAAATCGCCGTCTTAAAAATCGCGAACGTCTTCAGAGAATATCCCATAACCCTCGGCTCCATCGTGCTCATCGCCGCAATCGGGGCTGTCATCATCGACTGCAGCTTTGACACGGAAATATGCGAGCGAATCATCGTATTCCTCGCCGCCCTCTCCATCCAGACCCTCTTTATAGAAGAGCACATGAGGGACAGACAGCCACTCAGGATCGAGGGATATGTAATCGCAGCGCTTCTGTCCTCATTTTTCCAATATTTTGAATTTTCCAGCGGCGAGGTCTTCCTTGGGATGCCATGGTATAAAGCCAACGAAATCATTACAGATCTCTATGTTTCCTATTTTGCATGCCTCGGCCTCGCTTCCCTGTACCACATGTACCGCCGTCAGGGAGACACATTCGAATCCTACTGTTTAAAAACATTCTTTGGTCTCGTTCGGACCAGCGTGGTATACGGACTTTTTGCCGCGGGCCTGGCTATCATCATATTAATATTTGATACGCTGATCTTTCACACGCACAACTTTATCGGCAGAGTGGAAATCTTCCTCGCAGGCGGCATTTACGTCCCCGCCATGCTTCTTGTCGTGTCAGGCAAAAAGGGCGGCGTCGGACGCTTCTCAAAAGCCTGTGTGCTGTATGTGCTTGAACCCATGCTGATCCTGGCTATGGCGATTATTTACATCTATATTGTCAAGATTTTTGTTACCAATGACATCCCCTCCAACGCCGTCTTCTCCATTATCACGAGCTTATATGCCGCAGGAATGGTGATATGGACGCTGGCATGTGGAATCGATGAGGCAAATGTCCCCTGCAAGATCGCCAAAGTCCTACCCTTTGTCTTCATCCCCTGCATCCTTCTGCAGGCATGGAGCGTTTTGATTCGAATTGGCGATTACGGATTTACACCCTCAAGATATTTCGGAGTTGCGCTTATCATTATTGAGCTTATTTACATGGTGCTGTATTTGCTTCAGCGGCTGCTCAAAAAGGAGGCGATTGCCTTGATCCTCTGGGTGGCTGCGCTGGCTGTTGTGACTGCGCTGCTAGTGCCATTTGCCAATTACACATCCGTCTGCGCACGCTCTCAGATCAAGCGGCTGTCCGGAATCAAGATCACAGAAAAGCTCAAAGATTCGGATCTCAGCGAGCTGGCCGGCTCCTCCTACAGGGTCCTCGTGAATGACTGCGGCTATCGTGGAAAAGAGATCGTCAATCAGGTGTTTACTGACGATGAGAAGAAAATTCTCAATTCATGCTACGGAACATCTGGTTACGAATCCAGGACGTATTACCTCAGCGGCAGTGATGAACTTGTGGGATTTGACATTTCGAGATATAAGACACTGACTTCCGTTGAGGGAAAGGGAACTGAGCCGGTTTCTTCCATCGAGCTGTACGTCAACGAGAAAGTAACATACACGGCTGATCTTTCAGAGTTTGTAAAAGACCTTGAGGAGTTCGGAGCCAAAAAGTCGGAATCTACGCAGTATGAGTCGTTCAATTTGAGCGAGTGCGGTCCGATAGAGCTGGATGAGCAATACGATCTTAAGATCACGTGGTTCAATGCGGATTATAATGTGGAGACGGGGGAGCTTGAAAATTTGTATATAAATGGGTATTTGCTGGATAAATAAGGTGGATTCTTATTAGATTTCTTTATGATGTGCTGCTTTTGGTTTGGGCGGGGTTTGCTGTAATTTCAGAGGCAACTGATCCTGGATTTCTTGAGGAATTTGCTGCTTCCGCTGATAAGCGACATGATTATTTTGCCCGTCAAAAACCAACAAGACATATGTATGACCTCTGCAGAAATATGCGCACGGATATGAAGACATAATGCAGATGGCTCTCAGTTCTCATTTACATATCACCACTTTTTACGGTAACATGAATGTATGATATTCTCCCACCACAAAGCTGCCGCCACACTTCAATTCGACAGGAGGTCTCCCATGAAAGAAAAAGGTTATGTCATCGGCTGCCCCAACCCGCACAGCGTCGCGGAAATGATTGTCGGAAAACGCATCGACTGGTCCAAACAGAAAGACGAGTTCGAAACACTGGCGGACTGTTTCGGAATCACAAAGGAAGGTTATCTGAGCGAGGAGTCGCCTCTCTTCTCGCCTAAGACCGTCCGGGATGACAGCGGTACTGTGTACTCGTTCACGGATGAAGAGATGCAGGATCGTCTCGTGGATTTCATGGAAAAGTATGCGAGGCCTGAAAAAGTCAGCAGAAAGAGGACAACTAAAGCGCTCACTAGAGGCCTGAAGCGCCCCAGTACTGTTTCAAATACGCCTCACCCAGAGTCCCAAATATCTCCCTCCATGGGGGATAAGGAAGTCATAGACACTGCAGGTGCAGAGGCGGCGGAGGCCATAGACGCTGGCAGTGCAGGCGTTGCGGAGACTATAGACGCTGACGGTGCAAGGGGTGCAGAGGTCATAGATACTACAGGGGCAGGACATGCGGATGCCATCGACGTTGCGAGTGCTGGGGCTGCGGATGCCACAAACGCTGACGGTGCGAGGGATGCGGAGCCACAAAAAGCTCCTGATACGAGCACCGATGAGCTCGCCCAGGCTCAGATATCTTCTTCTGCCAAAACAGGTGAGCTCGCGCAGGCGCAAATATCTCCTGCTGCCAAGAAAGGTGAACTTACGCAGGCACAAAAGAGAGCCCGAACCCTCGACTTTCTGCTGAATAATACAAGCAAATCAATTAATAAGCCGACCAAATCACTGTCATCGATGCGAAAGGCAAGATCACCGATAACAGTGAAACCAAATGCATACGATGAACCGTACCTGCCCGACGGCATGGAATGGAAAGACAAGGGATATTTCTTTAATGAGACGGCGCGGTTTACGGACATTTGCCAAAAAAGCATCGGCGACTGCTACTTTCTCTCCGCGCTGTGCTCAGTCGCGTTCGTCGACACGTTCCGGATCAAAAACACGACCGAGATGCGGTACAAGTACATTGACGGCGCGCGCGAGGAGACACCGTGGCACCGCATTGATTTCTATGTCCCGGAAAAGCCGGTCGAGGAAGGAATCACCTGGTGGAAGGACAAAAAAATGACTGTTCAGTCCATCGTTGTTTCCGAGGAAATCCTGGTCTCCTCCTCGACAGGACGCAATTACGGCGCGTGCGGTCCGAAAGAGCTGGTCAAGAAGACAAGTTCAAATAAAGCCGAAGCCGACGCCTGCTGGCCCGCCGTTTACGAAAAGGCCTACGCAAAGTTCCTTGAGGGAACATCCAGCGATTACCCTGACATGAGCAAGACTTCTCATATCTGGTGCGGCTACTCCAGAGACACGCTGAAGCAAATCCTCCACACTGAGGAAGTCGAGGCCAAGATGCTTAAGTTTCTCAGCATTGATGAGGTCCTTGAGATCTGCCGGGCTGCCTACTGCCACCCCACGTGCGCATCGATTTATGAATATATCAAAATCAACTCAAAAAAGAAGGAGACGCACTATTCTGAGGCAGGGACAAAGAGCTATTATGAGGAAAATCTTGGGCTGTTCATCGGTCACGAATATTCTCTGCTAGACTGCACAGTCATCGGCGGCACGACCTATGTGGTGCTTCGGAATCCGCACGGCAGTAATTTGCAGTCTCTGAAGAAGAATCCGAAGGTTTATCATGACAGCTGGGGCTACGACTACGGCGAGCACTGGGACAGCAAGTACAAGGGCTCCACATACCGCTATAAAGGTCTGTCCGGCAACGATGACCCGAATGCTTCCAATGGTATCTTCCTGCTTGAGATCAATGAATTTAAGCGGGTTTTCAGTGATATCACTTACTACACAGGAACGGATTTTGTTTGACGGTGAGCTTCTTTCGTGTAAAATTTTCAAAAGCAACTGATCTTGGATTTCTTGAGGAATATGCTGCCTTCGGTTTTGGGCGAATTCTTCGCATCAACGCCGGTGGCAGCAAATTCTTGATTCTTGAGCTTGTTTGCTGTCTTTGACCGAGGCCTGTTTCTCCGGGATTTCGCCAAAGGCAGCAATATCCTGCTTCTAAGACAATTTTGCTGCCTTTGACCGAGACCTGTTTCTCCGGAACTTCGCCAAAGGCAGCCTCCAGCCATCTTATGAAGCTCTCTGCATCCAGGCCACAAACAGTGTGTCATACACATACATATTGGCCGCGCCCTGCTCCAGATATATCGAACTGTCGCCGCCCATCATCTCAACCGCAAACGCAGCCACCTCACGCGAACGCGACTGACCCGCAAAGCAGTGGACAAGCAGAGTCTCTGCATCTCTGTTCTTCTCAATAAAATCGATGATCTGCTGCGCCATCTCATCCGAAAACAGGACAGCACCCTCCACCTCACGCGTAATGTCGTCAAAGTACAGCGTGAGCACATCCTTGCAGAACTCTTTTTTTGAAAATGAAAATCCAACCCCGCCGGTATGTGTATCCTGAATGGAAATCACGGCATACGTATCAGACAGCTCCACCAGCTCACTAAGCCCCGCCGGGTAATAGTGCTGCAGAACATAATCGAATGCATCGAATACCGATTTTAAAAGAACCTGCTTCATATTCCCCTCATTCAGTACAGCCGCGCAGGAAACCCGACCATTCACCCGATGCGGCTGTCCTCATAATAATTCTCCGCTCAGAAAGACTCACATTATGAGCAGCATAAGCTCCTGCTTTGACTTCTTTTACTATCTGCTCAAAATATGATACGTACTTAAAGGATCAGGCACGTTCTCAATACCTATTATGCACATCCTCCGCAAAACACATCAGATCCTTTATCTCCAGCACTCTCCCATCGTCAAGCACCGCCTTCCCGGTCATCCGGCCAAAGACCTGATGCTGGTCGCTCAGGATGATCTTCGCGTCGATCTTAGCCGCCCGGTCGAGCACAGGCACAAAATCCATCTCGAACCGCCCGTCACTCGACGTAAACTTCCACGGCTTCATATAACTGTCTGCCGGAATATGGAACTCCACATCGTCGAGCTTGTGGCCGACACCGTCATAAAACAGCATATTCTCGGAAGCTGCGCTCGTGTCGCCGAACCCGTACCCGATATTGAATCCGAACGGCTTCCCGTCCACGATTCCGTTACCCGATCCCCAGTACCAGCGGTTATCGTAGGTCCAGACGCCACGCCCCCAGTCGAGCGTCCCGAAATCCGTCTCCGGATTGAACACATACTCCTTCCCGTCGAACTTCATCCAGCCGCTGGCCCGCATCGTATTAATTTTCTGATTATAGTAAAACGCGCGGCGGTTCTCCTTCCACGGGGTCGCGATGACCATCGTGTCCATCTGCGGCTGCTCAAGTTCGATCTTGCATGCAAATGTCTTCCCATCCCAAAAATCCTCAAACCTGCAGGCAATGCCGCGCTTTCCGGGACCTTTGAAGAAGGTCATCTGTAGACGATCATCCTTATAGCGGATCGTCCCCTCCTCCGAAGTCGACGGCATATGGAACTTGCCCATAGGAAGCGCATTCAGAATGGTCTCCGTGTGCTCCCACCCCTCCTTCAAGTTCAAGAGCGAGACAGACTGCAGCCCGATATAACCGTCGTCGGACAGCGTGAACGCGCCCGCGAAATCCTCATTCAGCACCAGATAATAATCCCACTCCTTGATGCGGAATTTGGGGGCTTTGATGGCCCGCCGGTCGTACATTTGCAATAATTGCCGCGACCACCCGGGCTCCATGAGCGTGCCCTCTGCCGTGAGCAGCGGGTGCCGCGTCGTAACTTCGTGGTTGCGCATTTTCATCTCAGTCATGGTCTTCTCCTTTCCATGATCACAAATCTGAACTACCTACTCTTAAATATTAAGGCAAATACCCGCTGCCGGAGCAGTTCAACAATTGTGCATACAACAAATACTAATGCCGCCACGGCAATTCATCTCTTACTGGAACGCGCTCACAGCCGCAGCGTGTTGTCTGACTCCAGCATCGCGGCGATGCCGCGAATGCTCACCCCTGTCGGTAATTTCCCTTCACAGCATGCGATGTAGCCGCTCAGCATCTCTTTCGTCACATCGTCCACCGCGCTGCTCACCGACAGACCTTCCGCATAGTAATCGAAACAGATCTGCGCCGTCAGGCAGTAGTCCTTTGCTACCGTTCCGACTGATTTTTCGCTTTCGCTCCCGTTCGCTTCCAGCCAGGTGAAATAATCCATCAGGGTATACTGTACACCGGTTTCGGTGTAGTCGATACCCTTTGCATTCCCCCGAATCATGAGTGCGTTGCCTTCTGAGTCAAAGACCCTTGCGGTGATGGGCGAATCCACGAGCAGACTGCCGCCCCTGATCGTGATATCGATCATAACTGACCTTACCGTTGCCGAGCACATCGTCCTGGTTGTCCGGGGTGACCTTTGTGCTGCGATAAGTTTTCCGTTGTCCCCCGCTTGGGTAAAGATGTTCAGATGGCTGTCTTCACGGACGTATATGCCATTATTGGCTGTAAGTGTCGACCATCCATCAGGAGAATGCTGACAGTTCCTGAGGTTTTCAGTCTGGAACCGTATGTGACCGACTCGCGCACAATATACCAGCCTTCGGTGAGGTCTGTAATGTTAGAGGTGAGAAACTTGTAGTCCCCCGGGGTTGTCAGTTCCTCTTCTACCAACTGCTCTCCGTTCCAGGTGCGGGAGATGTAAGGGAAGTGTGTTGGTGTGAACTCCACATACACGCTCACGTCACCTTCCAGCATTACGAGTTTTGGTAATAAATATAATCGGGCAGGGTCACGGTGCCGTTTGCCGGTGACGCGCCGGTCGTGTCATCGATGATTGTGAGGGGAACATTGCCTTCGCTCGTGTCCTTGATCTCCTCCGCCAGCGCCCCGGTCGGCACCAGGATCAGCAGCAGGCAGAGCATAGGCATCAGGAAGAGCCATCTTACAAGTTTCATGCTGATACCTCCTGTGTCTTCTTATATTTATATCCTACGTCTTTTTTACCATGAAGGGAAGTGGAAGTTTGCATCTCCGGTTATTCCATTTCCCGATAATCCTCCAAAAACTTTCTCACCGATCTTGTCATCTCCCTCGCAAAACCGGAATTATACTTTCTCTCATAGAATGCCCGCATCCAGTCGTCGTACGTCTTTTTTCCCACTCTGTCCTTGAACATCTTGCGGAGCTCCTCTCCGGTATGCTCGTGATAGCTGTTCTCCTGGAGCACATATTCTAGACCCAAGCGTCTTGGCTTTGGTCTCTCTTTCTGCTGCTCTGTCGAATAGCCGAAAACGAGCATGGCCGCAGGGAAAACATAAGCAGGCAGACCAAGAATCTCTCGCTGTACTTCCGCATTTTCCATGATGTCTCCGATATAGCAGCTTCCTATGCCCAGAGCCTGTGCAGCCGTCACAGCATTCTGCGCTGCGATCAGCGCATCGGATACAGCCAGCATCAGATCCCCCTCGCCGGGTTTTCTTGGAACAATTCCGGCTTCCTCATAAGCTCGATACCACCGAAGACAGTCTGCACAGAAGACCAGAACCAGATCAGCTTCCTCAATGAAGGGCTGATTGTCACAGGAAATGCTGAGCCTGTGCTTTTTCTCCGGATCCGTGATCCGCAGGATCGTGTAGAGCTGCTGATTGCCGGCTGTAGGTGCCTGTGCAGCCGCTTCCGCGATAATTCGCACATCGTCCTCCGAAATATGCTTTCCGGTAAAGACACGCACTGATTTTCTTTCGTACAAAGAACGGATCATGGGATCCGATATTTTATCATTTGTAGACATCTTCTCATCTCCAACTTTTCCATCAAAAATGGTCTCCTGCGATATATCGTATATCACAGGAGACCCTAAAGAAATCATTCTCTTACCGTGCCGGTTCCATTCATCCTTTAAAGAATTGCGGCTCCTGCTCATCCTTCGAGGCCTCATCCACTAAGACAAACATATCATCCGGCTGCTTGCAGCGCGGGCAAATGTCAATATCCCTGATACTCTTTCCCTCTTTCTCTTCATCGAAGATATATCCGCATACTCTGCATCTGTAAACTGCCATCATTAATCCTCCTTACATGTAAAATTTACCTATTATTTTGCGGCAATGCATCGGTCGTAATAATTGCCATCGAAACTGTAGCAAATATCCGTCTTCACCAGTATGTCGTCAAAGCTGTAACTGCGAAGATTTACCGAGAAGAGACTGCACTCAACTTTCCATCCGGAGAGACCTCCCACCTGTTTTGGGTATCCCCGCCGAACAAAATCATGTCCGGATGCGGCGACTGAAGAATAATGGATTGCTCCGCATCATCCGTAGACTGCCCGTACACTCCGTCGCTCATCGACCCTGTCAGCACCGCCGTTCCGTTTGTGATATCAAAGATATAAGACGTGTTCGTTCCGTCAACATTCTCAGTCTCTACCACATACAGGAATCTTCCGTTGGATTTAATACGATAATTATGCGCTTTACTATATTCCGCTGTCGGCTGTTCACAGACCTTCCCATTATCTATAGATATTTTGAAATTCCGATATGTGCTCGAAGGCCATTCTCCCTGAAAGAAATTATTACTCAGATTTATCGTATTCATGC
>ODAI012048005.1_pt1 | contig 13854 bp, 10 predicted proteins | sample 1539321 | NCBI WGS metagenome assembly ODAI01 (sample SAMN02144231, study PRJEB22623) | gut metagenome | biome: sheep rumen | host: Ovis aries | place: New Zealand
CTCGTACGCGACCTGCGCCGGGATGTGACGGTGCCGATGGTCTTTATGACGTATGCGAATGTGGTTTTTTCCTACGGGACAGAGCGTTTCTTAAAAACATGTCAGGAGGCCGGGATGGACGGACTGATCCTGCCGGATCTGCCTTTTGAGGAAAAGGAGCAGTTCCAGCCGCTTTGTAAAAAGTACGGGGTGGATCTGGTGTCGCTGATCGCACCGACATCCGCGAACCGTATCGCCATGATCGCCAAAGAGGCTGAAGGTTTTATATATCTTGTATCCTCATTGGGCGTTACCGGTGTGCGTTCTGATATCAATACCGACCTTGAATCAATCGTTAAAGTGATCCGCGAGAATACTTCGGTTCCATGCGCTATCGGATTTGGGATCTCGACCCCTGAACAGGCCGCCAGGATGGCTTCCATATCCGACGGAGCGATCGTCGGTTCGGCGATCATCAAGATACTTGCCGAGCACGGCCGTGAATCCGCGCCGTTCGTCGGTGAATATGTCAAGTCTATGGTCGATGCGATCGGCTGACTTTAAGTTGATGGACAAAACCAGTGCCAGTAAATAGGAATTTGTAACCACAAATTGTCCATATGCACTCAAATGGACATAAAAAGTGCCAAATCATTATGAATTGGCACAGTAATTGTCCATTTATATTTAAAAGTATGGATTTTCAAAATATAACAGTGTAATATAATGAAGACTTACTAACAGGGAGGAAGATAACAATGGATATTACAAAGGATATGTTGATAACAGATATCTTGGAGAAGGATCCGGCGATCGCCGATATCCTTATGAAACTCGGAATGCACTGTATCGGCTGTATGGCTGCAAGCGGTGAGAGCCTTGAGCAGGCAATGGCTGTTCATGGTTTTGCACCCGAGGATGTTGACCAGACAGTTGAGATGCTCAATGCTTATCTTGCCAATCAGAAGGCTTCTAAGGCTGAATAAGTAATCGGTTTTAAGATATTTTCAAGAACATCGGCCGATCTGACCGGTGTTTTTTGTGCAAAGTAGTTAGTGATAACTAACCGCTGATAGCATAAGATAATCAAAGGCTATAAATAAAACATATGTAGGGGGATAATATGGCACCAACAGATACCAACGATTCAAGGTTCCTCGAGATATCCGATCTTAAGAAGAGCTTCGGTACGGGTGAAGCAAAGCAGGATGTTTTAAGAGGGATGAATTTTACGGTAAAAAAGGGAGAGTTCTGTGTTCTTCTCGGACCGTCGGGATCGGGTAAATCCACACTTCTTAATATAATCGGCGGTATAGACACACCGGATTCCGGATATGTGGCTATAGGCGGCGATAAGCTTGAGGATATGGATGAGAAGGCTCTGACGATGTACAGAAGAAAGCATTTGGGTTATGTATTCCAGATGTATAACCTTATCCCTAACCTGAACGTTAAGGAGAATATCGAAGTCGGAGCATATCTTTCAGACGATCCGCTCGATGTCGAGGAGGTCATAACGACATTAGGTCTTCAGGATCATAAGTATAAGTATCCTAACCAGTTGTCGGGCGGACAGCAGCAGAGAGTATCCATAGGAAGAGCGGTTGTTAAAAATCCGGATATTCTTATGTGCGACGAGCCGACCGGAGCCCTGGATTACAAAACTTCGAAGGAGATATTAGGTCTTATCGAAGACTGTAATGCCAAGTATGGCAATACGGTCATCATGGTAACGCATAATGAGGCGATCAAGTATATGGCCGATCATGTCATTAAGCTTAGGGACGGTGTTGTAAGACATAATGATATTAACGAGAAAAAGATAGCGGCCGCAGAGCTTGAATGGTAAGGGGGATGGAAAATGAGAAACCCTCTTAGAAAAAGGATCCCGAAGGAACTTGTATCCGAATGGCACAAGTACCTCGTAATAGTAGTTTTTATGGTGCTCATGATCGGAGTTATATCCGGAATGTATATAGGTCATGACAGTATGCTTGCCGCTATAGAGGAAGGGCGCACCAACCTTAATCTTGAAGACGGATCATTCGTGCTTAAGAAGAAAGCAGATGAAGAATTTATTGCCGCCGTCAGTACCGGTGATATGGCTGACGTAAGACAGTATTTTATCGATGAAGGCATTGATGAAGCCGACAGGGAAGTTTCTGAAGCGGTTGAAGAGGAGCTGAATTTACAGGTCGCGGACAGTATCGAAGCGGCTGTAAGAGAGCAGTGCGAGGCATACGGGATCACTGATGAAGCCATGATTTCCGAACAGGTTGACGCTGCGATGGAAGAGAGCTTCGATGAAGCGCTTGAAGAGGCGCGTAACTCGGATGAATTCGCCGAGGCCGTGGAAGAGGCATACGAGGAAGCTCACAACGCCGTAATCGAAGCGGTCGATGAGGAATGGGATGATATCGTAAGCACATATAATCTTGATGACGAGAGCTTTGAGCCCGTCCCGATAACCGTTACCGAGCATTTCTACAGAAACCTGAGCGAGGACTTCGATAATGACGGCGAGGAAGATGCAACCGTAAGAGTGTTTGAAAGCGACGCGGAAGTCGATATGGCATCGTTCCTCGAGGGTCGTGCTCCGCAGACCGAAGATGAGATCGCTATCGACAGAATGCACGCCGAGAATGTCGGAATAGGTGTAGGCGATACGATCACCGTCGGCGGAAGGCAGATGGAGGTCGTCGGACTTCTCTCGTATGTAAATTATCTGACGCTTCATGAATCGAATACCGATCTGATGTTTGATGCATTCGGATTTGATGTCGGTATGGTAACACCGGATGCTTTCTCATCATTTACATCAAGACTTCATTATGAGTATGCATATTTCTATGTTAATGAGCCGGCGGATAAGATCGAGCAGGCCGATTATGCCGACAACCTTCTCAAAGCACTTATAACGCAGACCGTTGTTGCGGATAATGAGATCGAGGATTTCCTTCCGGAGTATGTAAGGCAGGCAAGTAATTTTGCACCTTCAGATATCGAGGGAGATTCGACCGGATCAAGTATCTTGTGCTACATACTTATAGCGGTCATCGCATTTATTTTCGCTATAACGATAAGCAATACTATCGAGAAAGAAGCTTCCGTAATCGGAACGCTCCGCGCGTCAGGCTACACTAAGGATGAACTTGCGGTTCACTACATGTCTATGCCTCTTATCGTAACTTTGATTGGCGCTGTTCTCGGTAATATCCTGGGCTACACGGCTTTCAGAAGGATGGCTATATATCTTTATTACAACAGCTACAGCCTTCCTTCATGCGGCATCGTTTTCAGTCCCGTTGCGCTTGTAAAGACGACGGTAATACCGTTGCTTCTTATGTTCTTTATCAATCTGTTCATCATCGTTAAGAGATTGCAGTTAAGTCCTCTGCGCTTCCTGAGACACGATCTTTCCAAGTCAAAAAGAAGCAAGGCAAGAAGGATACCTGCATGGTCCTTTATAAGAAGATTCAGATTGAGGATAGTGTTCCAGAATATTTCCAATTATGTCGTTCTCGTATTCGGTTTGATCTTCATCGAGCTTATGCTGTGCTTCGCATTCGGACTCCCGGATTCATTAATCCACTACGGAGAAGTGGCTCCCGAGATGGTGTTCGCGGATTACCAGTATATGCTTATGGGAAGCGAGGACGATGACGGCAATCTGATCGTTACGTCGGAAGAAAGTGCCGAGCGTTTCAGTTCCGCTTCGCTTCTTTATCCTAAGAGCGGCGATGCCATGTTTGAAGGCCGCGGAAGCGGCGGAGACGAGACCGTAACCGTCTACGGTATAGAAGACGGAAGCTCGTACATAGAGCTTCCTGAGGATATGGATCAGGGACATGTTTATATCTCTTCGGCATTCGCGGCTAAGTTCGATCTTACTGCGGGTACGGTCATCACCTTAAACGAGGAGTACGAGAATAAGTCTTACGAGTTTACCGTTGACGGCATCATCGACTACGACGGCGGTATCGCGGTCTTTATGAGGAACGAATGCTTTAACACGATCTTCGAAAAGGATGAGGACGAGTTCTCGGGTTACTTCTCAAGAAATGAGATAACGGATATCGATGATAAGAATATCGCGACCGTTATCACACAGGAGGACATAACGAAGATCACGACCCAGCTCATGCATTCGATGGGCGGATTCATGAATATCTTCAAGTATGCGCTTATCGTGCTTTCTGCTGCACTAATATATCTTCTTGCAAAGATCATCATCGAGCGTAATGAGCATGCTATCTCTATGGTAAAGATCCTCGGATTCACAAACGGCGAGGTAGGTTCGCTCTACATAGTCCCTACGGCTCTGATCGTAACTGCCGTTACTGTTATAAGCTTTATAGCCGGCCGTTTCCTGATGACGATCGTGTTCAAAATCTTCATGCTGCAGATGGACGGCTATTTCGCGTTCTTCATGAAGCCTTCTTCGATGTTGTTGTCGATGGCATATCTTCTTATAGGATACCTGTTTGTTTCGTTGATCGATTATGCGCGTATTAAGAAGATTCCTCTCGATGTAGCCCTTAAGAACGTGGAATGATGCCAAAGTGTCAAAAAAGGTTTATAATGAATCCATTCTTATTATAGAAAGGGGATACATATGAACACCAAGAAAATTGTCGGCGTTGTTACTGCAGCTTCAGTTCTTATGGTTTCCTTCGGAGGTTGCGCGCTTCTCGGAGGTAAGGATAAGCAGGCTGTTACGGATACGGCATCAAGCTATATCGATGCAGTTAACGGCGGTAAGTACAACAAGTCTGTAAAGCTTGTTGAAGACGAGGAGGATTACTTCGCTGAGAATGAGCTTCCTTCTCAGCAGGCTGAGCTTGTAAACGCGGTAATGGGCGCATCCGAGTATTCCGTAGAGAATATTAAGGTAAACAAGGATGAGGCAAGTGCGGACGTTGTCTTTACTATGCCTGATATCGAGTCCATCGCAGATGAGGATTATTCCTTCGATGAATTCATCGATGCTATCGAGGATATCGACGATACGGTTGAAGAGACCGTAAGCTTTGAATTTGTAAAGGACGGCGAGGATTGGCTTATCGCAGCTGATTCCACCGAGGATTATTACAACTTCCTTATGGATATCGGTGAGGGTATCGAATTCTCAGGTCTTTCCGAGGGTGCGGCTATCGAAGCTGTCGATACATTTGTCGCGCTTCTTGCAAACGGAGATGTCGAGGGCGCATATTCGATGATTCCGAGCACTGATGATAATAGTTTCACAGAGCTTGAGGATTTGGGTGTCGATCTTGGAGCCGCTTCCGGTGCTCTTTCTTCCTACTTCTCAGCTCTTGAGTATGAGTCTGAGGTAACACAGGTATCAGAGAATTCGATTACCGTAACATTGACGGGTACGGCTCCTGATGCTCAGAACGCGGTAAGTGCGGCTTTCAATGATGTTAATACGATTGCTCCCGTTCTTGCAGATGCATACGAATCATTCTACTTCGGCGGTACAGGCGACGTCGGTGCTCTCTACAATGGTCTCTTTAACATTATCGGAGAAGCTGTTTCCGGTGCACAGAGCGTACCCTATTCTTCAAGTGCCGTGGTTACGGCTGATGATAACGGCAATCTTTATGTAGATCCTTCGGATGATTTCATGTTTGATCTTGATGATATCGATATGAATACTATCATGGGTTCTGACGAAGCGTCACAGGCGGCATTCGATATTCTCCTTTCCGAGGGCAGGATCTCACAGTCCGATTATGATATGTTCGTAGGCGGTTCTGACAGCTCTTTCGACGAAGTACTTATAGTAGTAAACGAAGGCCCTGATTTCTACCTTGCCGATTACAGCATCGACAGTGACAGCGTCAATATCCTTGTAAGAACTATGGATTACTATAATATGGATCAGGTCTTCTTATATGACCTTTATGTAGATGATCAGCAGGTTGAGAACAGAGCGGAATATACGATGGCTGAAGACTCTGATGACAGGATTGAGATCGAAGTGCCGTTCGGTGCCGAAGGTCCTGCCGAATCTTATGAGCTTATCGTTTACGATCAGGGTGCAGATACGGTTCTTGCCGATGTATTTATCGATCTTGAATCTTCCGAGAACGGAGCTCCTATGTCGGGAGACTACGGCTTCGGTACTTCAATGACTTACGACAATGCAGGCGAAGACTTCTATACATTCCACTTTGTAGATGCAAACGGCGAATATCTCGACGGAGAATCTACATATGAGACAAACAGCGGCGAGATCGACTTCTTTGTAAGGACATGGGATTACTACGATCAGGGCGATGAGATTACATGCCAGATCTATCGAGACGGAGAATTTGTCGAGAATATTATTTCGGTAAGTGAAGAGGATTTCAATGACACATTCAACTTCTCCTATGCTCCCGACATGATCGAGGACGGCGATTACACCTTTGTTATAAGCGATGTAAACGCAGCATCTACACTCGTCGTAGCTTATGCAACTGTAGAGACGGCAGATTGATAATTTACATAGTCAGGTTAAAGGAGCCGTATCTTCGGATGCGGCTCTTTTCGCGCTCGAAAAGCAGTATGCAACAAGTGTCAAAAATCGTTTATAATGATGTAGATCTATCTATGGAAAGGGGTAGGGAAATGAATGTAAAAAAGCTTATAAGTATTGTTACAGGTGCGTCGGTGCTTGCAGTCTCGTTTGGCGGATGCGACCTTCTTCAGGGGAAGGATAAGCAGGCGGTAAATGATCTTGCCGAAGCTTATATCGAGGCGGTAAAGGAAGGAGACTTTAAAGCTTCCAAGAAGCTGGTTGAAGACCGCGAGGATTACTTCCGGGAGGTAGTCTTTACGGATGAAGAGATATCCCTGATAAGTGCGATATTAGGTTCGTCAGAGTACACGGTCGAAGACATTGAGATCAATAAGGATAAGGCGAGTGCGCAGTTGACTTTTATTCTTCCGGATGTCGCATCGATAAGTGATGAGGGATATACCTTTGATGAGTTTATCGATGCCATAGAGGATATCGACGATACTGTCGAGGAGCAGCTGAGCTTTGAGTTTGTTAAGGACGGCGACAGCTGGTATATCGATCCCGATACAACAGAAGACTTTTATGAGTTGATCGCGGATACCCTGGAGCTCTGTGAATACGGCGCGCTTAATGAAGAGACCGCACTTGAGATTGCAGAACAGTATCTGACTCTTCTTTCTGAGGGTGATTATGTTACCGCATTCGATATGACCGTTGACGTAAGTTACCTCCCGTTCGATGTTTACGGAGATCTCGGAGAGTTTATTTATAACAACGGCGAAGGCTATTCTGATGCATTCGCAAGTTTGATCAGCACGTATTTTGCCAATCTCGAATACGATCTTCAGATCGGTAATGTATATGATGACAGCATCGAAGTATTAGTTACGGGAACGGCTCCTGACGGCAATGCGGCTGTCGAAGAATCAATGAATGATGTTGAGATCATGACGCCGATAATTGCGGATCTTTATGATTATGAGTTTAATGATGCGGATCTGCTGTATCAGGTGTTCGAGGGGCTTTCTTCAGCTGTCAATGAAGCGGTCGAAGCCTCGTCGAGAATCCCTTATTCAAGCACGATAACCGTTGTCGCGGATGAGAATGATCGATTGTCTGTGATTCCCGGTTACCTTATGGGAGACTGTGATTTTACGGATCCTGAGAATCTTAACGAGATATCGTTGGCCGCTTTTGGAATGCTTCGCGATCAGGGCAGGATCACTCAGGCTGAATACAACGAATATATAAGCGAGTATTGCGGTGTTGAGAACGACGGCGGTTATGATGTAACGATGTACGTAATCGAATCCGGAGATGATCTGTGGAGCTATAGCTGCGATGTAACAGATGAGATGATCACACTTCATGTTCAGACGACCGCATATTATGATGAAGGCGATTCATTCGAGTGGGAGGCCGCTATCAACGGTAACTGGGCGGTCTCCGGAACATATGTGATACCGAGTGACTTCAATGACCGCGTTGAGCTTCAGATTCCGGTAGTTACGGGCGGGGCCGCGGCCGATTACGAAGTAAGGCTTTACGATTATGAAGCGGATACTGTACTTGCTCACATTGAGATCGTTGTACTGGATGAAGGTGCGCCCTCTAATCCGGATGCTCTGCCGTTCGGTGAGTCGATGTCTTACGACTTCGGAGGTGACGACTTCTATGATTTCTACTTTACGGATGATGATTATGAAAGATTGACGGGCGATCATATCGATGTGAATGACGGCAAAATAAACTTCGTTGTAAGGACATGGGGTTACTATGATGACGATGATGCAATCACATGCCAGATATACTTAAACGATGAAGAGATCGCACGCATCGCGGCTTATGCCGATCCCGATAATACCGATACATTCTATTTTGAATATGCTCCGGATGAGCTTGAACCCGGCGACTACACACTTATGATAAGTAATGTAAACGAACCGTCAACAATGCTCGTCATGGCCTTCGCGACCGTAGAGTAACATTAATCAGAAACAAAATCAGAGACAAAAAAGAGGCTGCGGATCCGCAGCCTCTTCTTTTCGTATAAGTAAGTTTCTTACTCTTTGCTGTCGAGCTTCTTGTCGAGTTTCTCGAGCTGCTTTGATGCAAACTCGCGTCCGCCGATACCGAAGGAGATGGCGAATGCAATTGCAATTGCTGCGAGTACGATGATGAAAGCTGCAGTAACGATGCTTGTGGCGATGCCGAGCTGATTCAGGATCATGAAAGCTGCAACGGCCCAGATAGCAGCGCGAACGAAGATGACGCTTGTAGCAAGACCGCCCTTGTTCATTGCCTTCTCGGCTGCTGTGCCGAGGAGTGAAGCGGCGATGACGATAAGAACAGAAGCAAGTACGTTGGGGAGATATCCGATCACGCTGTTGCCGATGTTGCTTAAGATCGAGAGTCCGAGGATGTTAAGACCTTCAACAACGAAGAGAATGTTGAGGACTACCTGAACGATGATGCCGACTGTCTTGGACAAAATGAAGGAAGATGCCTTCTCGCCGACGAGCTTTCTGACCTTCTCGTCAGCACCGGATGAAGCGATGAGCTTCTTTACGATCTCGCCCGTGAACTTGGCGATCATCGAGCCTACCCAGATAACGATGAGGGCTGTGATGATAAGAGGAATGTATGTCATTACGATCTCGAGCATTGAGACGGCAGGTCCGCTTATGGCGGAGATGTTCAATGCCTGGAATGTGATGATAACCACGGGGATCATGATAAGGACATAGACGATGTAAGCAAGTGTCTCGGAGAACTTGGACTCGTCGGGTGCCTCGATGCCGGCTTTCTCCTGAAGCTTATCAAGCTTGATCTTCTTGAAAAGAGGTACGAGGAGCTCTCTTATTGTTCTCGCGATCAGGGAGCCTACGAGGAAAACAAGCGAAGCTGCAATGATATTAGGGATATATTGCAGGATGCTGCTCATCAATGAAGACAGGGGAGAAGCGATCGACTCTACTCCGAGAACAGAGAAGATACCGGGAGTAAAGAGGATAAAAGTGAGAAGGTATGCGAGCTTGCCGATGTAATCCACAAGATCTGCGCCGCTTCTTTCTTTCTTACCTTCAGCGGGATCCTTCTTGTTGCCTAACTTGGATAACTTTGTCTTTGATATGAGCTTAACAACCAGACTGCGGACGACAGCACTTGCGATGAATGCAAGGATAACGAGAAGGATTGCATAGATGATCCTTCCGACTGTTGTAGCGCCCCAGCTCTGAAGCTGTGATACAAAACTGTCCATATCATTTCCTCCTAATTGAAAAATTAATTTGAGCCCAACACTATGTAATTAACTCAATATGATGTTATAATATCAACAAAATGTTTATAAATCTACAATTAGTTGTAAATTATATGAACTGTTGATATACAAAATAACGATTATTGTTTACTAAGAGACAAAAAGAGGGAAAATGGCTGAAGACAGACGTGTGGTATTGACGAAGAGACTTATCAAGGAGGCTCTTATAGAGCTTATGGAGGAGTATCCCATAAGCAAGATATCAATTACCCTGCTGTGCAGCAGGGCGGATGTAAACCGCGTTACTTTCTATAAGTACTATAAAGATCCGGAAGACGTTCTGATCGATATGGAGAACGAGATCCTTGAGAAGATCCCCGGAAATGCGAACATAGAGGACTTAAGTGATGAGAAGCGCTTTATCGAAAGCGTTACCGGTTTTTTTAACTATGTTAAACAGAACGAGAAACTGTTCAGGATACTTATAGTCAATGCGGATCACAGCGAGTTTAACAGAAGGCTCGGAGAGAATGCGATGAAGGTCTATGGCACTAAGTACAAGACCGGCGACAAAGACCTTGACCAATATTCATTTGTGTATATGATAAGTGGAGTCATGGGTATCCTTCGTGCGTGGATAGAGAGCGGATTTTCGCTCGAGAGCGGGAAGGTTGCCGGAATAGTACACAGATTGGTAGAACGTTCATTACATGAATAAATATATTCTTTCGGTCCTCGGAGCCGGGATCTGCTGGGGCTTCATGGGATTCTTTACACGTAATCTCGGTAATTACGGGATAGATACAGAAGGCGCGATAATACTTCGCTGCGGAATCGCGGCTGTAGCCTTTCTTATAGCGATACTTATTACGGATCCGTCACAGCTTAAGATCAGGCTTAAGGACATCTGGTGTTTTATAGGATCAGGGCTTCTGAGTCTCCTGTTCTTCACCTTCTGTTACTTTAATGCGATCTCCATGATGAACCTCTCGACGGCCGCGATCCTTCTATATATAGCGCCGGCGGTCGTAACACTGGTTTCGGCGGTTCTTTTTAAAGAGAAGATAACTCCCGTTAAGGCTATTGCAGTCGTGCTGTCGTTCGCGGGTTGCTGTCTGGTATCCGGAGTGATCGGCGGACTTGCGATCACGGTTAAAGGACTTCTTTTCGGTATAGGGTCCGGTGTAGGGTATGCGTTCTATACAATTTTTTCCCGATTTGCTTTGGAAAGAGGGTATAAGAGCAATACGATAAATCTGTATTCCTGCTTGCTGGCTTCGTTGGGAGCTTCCGTAATCTGGAGTCCCGTACAGTGCGTAACATCCATGTTCTCCTCTGTAAGCGCTTTGATCTGGTGTGTTCTGGCGGGCATCATAACCTGCTTTGTACCGTATCTTCTGTATACCTACAGCCTCACGGGCCTTGAGAACGGGAAGGCGTCCGTAATCGCTTCGGTGGAGCCCGTTGTAGCATCTCTCGTCGGTATTTTTATTTTCAAAGAGAAGATCGATCTTTGGTCGTTTCTCGGTATTGTTCTTGTGTTGACAGCCATAATAATGCTCAACATAAAGAAGAAAGAAAAAGTCTCCTGAAATAAACAAATAAGCATTTGACAGATTAGATAACACTTGTTATATTTTTGTTGGTTAGTTAAAGCTAACATAAAGTAAATATATCTAACTTCAAACAAGAAGTTATAGGAAGGAATATAGATGAAAACAGCAGTTATTTATTGGAGCGGCACAGGAAATACGGAGGCGATGGCAAACGCCGTTGCTGACGGAATGAGAGAGAACGGTGCCGAGGTCTCGGTATTTACGGCGTCTGAATTTGGTGCCGACAAGGTTGCGGAATTTGATTCTCTTGCTTTCGGTTGCCCTGCTATGGGAGCTGAAGTGCTCGAGGAGGATGAGTTCGAGCCTATGTTTACGGCAGTTGAAGGATCGTTAAAGGACAAGAAGGTTGCCATCTTCGGCTCGTACGGCTGGGGTGACGGCGAGTGGATCAGAAACTGGGAGGAAAGATGCGTTAACGCAGGAATCAAGCTTGCCGCGGAACCGCTCATGATAAACGAAGCTCCCGATGATGACGGTATCGCAGCGTGCAAGGCTCTCGGCGGAGTCCTTGCCTCCTGATCTTAAGCTAAGTCTATAAATATTAAAGCGAGGTGACATAAATGAGTTACAAGATCGTATTGATCAGACACGGTGAGTCGGAATGGAACAAGGCCAACCTCTTTACAGGCTGGACCGATGTTGATCTGTCCGACACGGGAAGAGAGGAAGCTCGTAACGGCGGAAAGCTTCTTAAGGAAGAGGGCATAACATTCGACATTTGCTTTACTTCGGTTTTGAAAAGAGCTATCCATACGGCTAATCTCGTTCTCGATGAGATGGATGAGATCTATATTCCGCAGATCAAGTCATGGAAGCTTAACGAGCGTCACTACGGTGCTCTGCAGGGTCTTAACAAGTCCGAGACGGCCGAGAAGTACGGCGAGGATCAGGTTAAGATCTGGAGACGTTCGTTCGACGTTAAGCCGCCGGCACTTGAGGAGACGGATGAAAGAAATCCTGCTAACCAGCCTGCATATAAATACGTCGATAAGTATTTTCTGCCTTTGACAGAGAGCCTGGAGACAACTATCGAGAGAGTAATCCCTTACTACCTCGAGGAGATCGTTCCCCAGATCCGTGCAGGAAAGAGCGTTCTTATAGCCGCGCACGGTAACTCATTAAGAGCACTCGTTAAGTACCTTGATAATATCTCCGACGAAGATATCCTCGGCGTAAACATTCCTACGGGAACACCGCTCGTTTACGAGCTCGGTGATGACTTCAAGGCGATCTCGCATCGCTATCTCGGAGATCAGGACGCGATCGCGGCTAAGATGAACGCGGTTGCAAACCAGGGCTCCAAGAAACAGTAATTCACCTCGAAAAGAGACTTGACCATAACCTACCAGGTTGGTATTATATTGAAAGTTAGCTGCGGCTAACCTTTGTGTAAATCATGTAGGCTCCTGCAAAACCCGTGGCTTGGGTATTCGCCGGTAAGTTAACAGACCTTGCCGGCGGCGGAATCTACGTAAATGATTACAACAGGGAATTAAAGCCGGGCGGAGGAGATACACAATGAACTACTTAGAAATCGTAAACGTATTCGGAAGAGAGATCCTCGATTCAAGAGGAAATCCTACAGTTGAGGCAGAGGTTACTCTCATCGACGGTACAGTCGGAAGAGGAACAGCTCCTTCCGGTGCTTCAACAGGTGAGTTCGAAGCTTTGGAGCTTCGTGACGGCGACAAGTCAAGATACCTCGGAAAGGGCGTATCAAAGGCTGTCGAGAACATCAATACAGTTATTAATGATGCAATTACGGGACTTGATGCTTCTGATATCTATGCAGTAGATAAGGCAATGATCGAAGCAGACGGAACAAAGGACAAGTCAAACCTCGGTGCCAATGCTATTCTCGCCGTATCTATCGCTACGGCAAGAGCAGCTGCTACGGCACTCGATATTCCTCTTTACAGATTCTTGGGCGGCGTACAGGGAACTAAGCTTCCCGTACCTATGATGAACATCTTAAACGGCGGCGCACATGCGGATTCCGCTGTCGATACACAGGAGTTCATGATCATGCCTGTAGGTGCTCCTTCCTTCAAGGAAGGCTTGAGATGGTGTGCAGAAGTATTCCACACATTAAAGAAGCTCATCAAGGAGATGAAGGATGTAACAGCAGTAGGTGACGAGGGCGGTTTCGCTCCCAACAGCCTTGACGGTGATGAGGCAGCTATCGAGCTCATCCTTAAGGCTATCAAGGAAGCAGGCTATGAGCCCGGCAAGGATTTCGTTCTTGCTATGGACGCAGCTGCTTCAGAGTGGAAGTCAGACAAGGGAACAGGCTTCTATCATCAGCCCAAGTCAGGCAAGGACTTCACATCAGATGAGCTTATCGCACACTGGAAGAGCCTGGTAGACAAGTATCCCATCTACTCCATCGAGGATGGTCTTGATGAGGAAGACTGGGAAGGCTGGAAGAAGATGACAGCAGAGATCGGCGACAGGGTTCAGCTTGTCGGTGACGACCTCTTCGTTACAAA
>ODAI013317386.1_pt1 | contig 13852 bp, 12 predicted proteins | sample 1539321 | NCBI WGS metagenome assembly ODAI01 (sample SAMN02144231, study PRJEB22623) | gut metagenome | biome: sheep rumen | host: Ovis aries | place: New Zealand
AAAGGTACGTAAGCATTTGTATTACTGCTGTTTAATTGTTCTCTTAACTCCAATATGGCAATAGCGAGAATTTCTTCTTTCGCTTCATCCAATTGTTTATTGTATTCTATTGTTATTCCGCCGGTTATTGTGCCATTATTTATTTTAATAAGAGTTATGTACGCCACATTACCGTCTTCTTCATAGCCATAAACATCTGTTGATTTAATGCCTATGTTAGCAACTATTGATTTAGCTCTGAATTTTTCGATTAAATCGTATTTTTTTCTTATTTTTTCAGCTTCTTCAAACTTCATCTCGTTCGCTAATATCTGCATCTCATTCCACAGCTGTTTGCTAATCTCATGAGCGTTACCTTTAATTATTTGCCTTACATGCTCTATAAATTTTAGATATTGTTCTCTGCTTTCTAATCCCTCGCATACTCCACAACACCTGTGAATATGATATTTTAGGCATACTTTATATTTTCCTTTTGCAATTTTTTCAGGTAGCAGAGGTGTGTTGCATGTTCTGAGTTGATAGAGGTTGTGAATAATTTCAAGAATAAGATCTATAGTGTAGCTGCTTGAATATGGACCGTAATATTCACTGCCGTTTTTAATTATTTTTCTTGTTTTGAATACTCGTGGATATGGTTCGTTAGTGATACATATTGAAGGATATGATTTACCGTCTTTGAGCAGTATATTGTATTTAGGCTGATATTTTTTTATGAGGTTATTTTCGAGCAGGAATGCCTCCTGCTCGCTATTTACTACAATATATTGAAGATGGTCTATCTGGCTGACGAGTTGATTAGTTTTTCTTGACTCATGGACTTTATTGAAATAACTGCTTACTCTTCTTTTGAGTTTTTTTGCTTTTCCGACGTATATGATTGTTCCTTCAGTATTAAAATACTGATATACGCCTGGTAGTTCAGGAAGAGCTTCAATTTGTTGTTTGAGTAAGTCTGTCATTTTTTATTGAGCAAAGAATAAAAATAAAGAGCAATGAACAATGAGTTATGAATATTTTATATTATTTTTAGTTACTTGTTATCTTTGTTTGTTACTATTATAATATAATATGCACGAAAATATCAGTAATGAATAAGACTTGTTACCTCAATGTTATTATCAAAATTACTTCTGCCCTTTAGGTAATCTAATTCTGCAATAAAGTTGACGTATATTTTCTTTACATTAAATTTTTTGACGAGATTTACAGCCGCCGCCATAGTGCCACCTGTGGCTAACAGGTCGTCATGAATAAGAACTACATCATCCTCATTGAGTGCATCCATGTGGATTTGTATAGTATCTTTTCCGTATTCCTTTTGATATGTTATTTCTCTGCATTTAGCGGGTAGTTTTCCTTTTTTTCTAACCGGAACAAATCCGGCATTTAGTTTGATAGCCAGGTTTGCTGCCATTATAAATCCTCTTGATTCAATACCCACAATTTTTGTTATACCACAATCTTTGTAGAGGTTATAAAGTTCTTCACTAATCCACTCTAAACAGTCGTGTCTGATAAATACTGTTGTCAGGTCTTTGAACATTATTCCTTCATTTGGAAAATCAGGAACATTTCTTACTAATTTTTTTAATTCTTCTGCGTTCATAGTTGTGAGTTATTATTATTGTTCCACGTGGAACAATTTATTTTTATCTGCCTAATAATACGAGTAGTATATTAATATCATTTGGTGAAATTCCTGGTATGCGTGACGCTTGTCCTAATGTTTCAGGATTTATTCTGGTGAGTTTTTGTCTTGCTTCGGTTGAAAGTGCATTTATAGAATTATATTCCAATCTTCCTCTCAAAGGTATATTATCGTGTCTATGGAGTTTTTCAGCCATTTGTTTTTCACGTTCTATATATCCCGAATATTTAATTTCAATTTCCGCGGCTTCTATTATTTCTTCGTAGTGTGCGCTGATGCGGCTTTTTATGTCTTTTAATTCGGCGATAACTTCAACGAATTTTTTGATGTTGAGTTCAGGTCTTGCTATCAGGTCACGAAGTTTTGTGCCATAGTGTATGGGCGAACTGTTATTGGCTGTAAGGAATGTGTTTATTTCTGCAGGAGCTACGTTTCTGTTGCTTGCCATTTCAAGAATTTCTTCAATAAAGCTTTGTTTAGTGATATATTCTTGATATCTTTCTTCGTTAACCAGACCTATCTGATATCCTTTTTCCGTGAGTCTTTTGTCGGCATTATCTTGTCGGAGCAGTATCCTGTATTCCGCCCGCGATGTAAACATTCTGTATGGTTCGTCCACGCCTTTTGTTACTAAGTCATCAATGAGTACTCCTATATACGCTTCGTCACGAGCCAGTACAAAACTTTCTTTTCCCTCAATTTTCAGGTGTGCGTTAATGCCTGCCATGAGTCCTTGTCCTGCTGCTTCTTCATAACCTGTGGTGCCGTTTATTTGTCCGGCAAAATAAAGGTTTTCGACGAGTTTTGTTTCCAGCGTATGGTAGAGTTGGGTAGGGTCGAAGTAGTTATATTCTATTGCATAGCCAGGGCGGTATATTTCTGCTTTTTCAAGTCCGGGGATTGTGTGTATGGCTTTTATTTGTATTTCAAGAGGCATGGAACTGCTAAAGCCGTTAAGGTAGTATTCGTTGCTGTTTTCTCCTTCCGGTTCTATGAAGAGTTGGTGTGATGTTTTGTCGGCAAAGGTTACTATTTTTGTCTCTATTGAGGGACAGTATCTCGGTCCTATTGATTGTATTTGTCCATTATAAAGAGGTGAGTCGGCAAGACCTTGACGAAGTATCTCGTGAGTTGTCTCGTTTGTGTATGTTATCCAACAGCTGCGTTGCTTGAGTTGTCTGTGTTCTGCTTCAAGATATGAGAAATGGTAGTAGTCATCGTCGCCTTTTTGTTCAATGCATACGCTGAAATCTATGGTATTACCGTCTATGCGGCATGGTGTGCCTGTTTTCATGCGATCTGTGGTGAATCCCAATTCAGCAAGTTGCTGTGCTATATTATGCGCAGCAGGTTCTGATATTCTGCCGCCCGGTATCATTACTCGTCCGAAGTGCATCACACCATCGAGGAATGTACCGTTAGTGAGTATGACGGCTTTGGCTTTCATGCTGACGCCTAATTGTGTTTTAACTCCGGTGATGATATATTCAGCTTCTGTGTTTTTTGTATTATGTTTTTTATCTATAATAAGTTCTGTGACAGTATCTTGCCAGAGGTAGAGGTTAGGTGTGTGGGATATTATTTTGGTCCAGTTGTCGATAAATTTTTTTCTGTCGGCTTGTGAGCGCGGGCTCCACATTGCCGGTCCTTTACTCCTATTGAGCATTCGGAATTGTATAGCGCTGCGGTCAGTGACTATTCCCGTTTGTCCGCCAAGAGCGTCTATTTCTCTAACAATCTGCCCTTTAGCTATACCACCTATCGCCGGATTGCAACTCATCTGGGCTATTTTATTCATGTCCATGGTGATGAGTAATGTTCTGCTACCCATATTAGCCGCTGCGCAGGCGGCTTCACAGCCGGCATGACCGGCGCCAACAACGATTATGTCGTACTCAAAAGTCATATAAAACAAGTGAAAAAAGAAAACGCAAATTTACGCAAAAATTCGCAAAATACTTGTATTATAATTCTTATTTTTTTGTAGGTGTTTGAGTCAGGAGTTAGGAATCATACTGCATGTTTGATGTGTCACCCCTTCCTACGGCAGGGGAGGAGTGGTTGCGCACTCAAATGTTTTTTTGCCCACAGATTTAGCGGATTATAATAATGATACAATATTACAATAAATAGTCAAATAGTAAATAGTCAAATAGTAAATACTAAAATAGTAAATATGTGATTTAGTTAGCAGAGTTAATGGCGATACGCAGTAAATAATCTCTTAATGATTTACTGCTTGTGCCAAATTTTTTTGCAATCTTGCTTTTGAAATTTCTTATTCCAGTTTCGGAATAATAGAGTAGTTGCGCAATTTCATGACTCTTAAATCCGTTGATGAGTATAAGAATGCATAATCTTACCTCTCGTTCTGTCAAGTTATATCGTTTGTTTAATTTAGTAGCAAAGGACATAAGTCTAAAATCTGCTGCTTCACACATTTTTGTGAAGTTATCCCAGTGCATTGTTTGCTTAAAATCTGTTGAATTGCGCAAACTTTCACATGACAGTTCCAGCTGATTAATGAGCGCAGATTGATAGTCTTTGATTTTTTTGTCAAGTATGTTATTAGCTACGTTAAGTTGCTGAACAGTGCTTGTTTCAGTATAGTTATTTTTCTTTTTTATATGCTTTATAGTCAGTGCTATGATAATTGTAAGTACTATAGCAGTAATAATTATTGTGTTAGTGTATCTATTTTGTTTGTTAATTTTTTGCTCTATAAGAAGTGCAGCCTGTGATAATTTTCTGTGTTTGTTGTCTAATAAATTTTGTATATCAATGCGTTGTGCTGCTATTGCATTAATGCTGTCAGTACTTATTTCATTGTTATCTTGCTGAAGAATATACAAAGCGTTTCCAACATCTTCTGCTGAACTATTAATGTCAACAACTTTCTTAGCGTAATGAACAGCTGAATCAGCATTGTTTAAGTAGTAAAAAGATTGCGCTTTGATTAAAAGTGCACTTGATGAGAATGGAGCTTGTTGAAGGTATTTATTGGCAAAAAACGCCGCAGAATCGTATTGTTCATAATTACGATACGTTATTGCTTTGATTAGTATAGAAATAGCTTGCACGCCGCTATCGCCGCTTATGGCATTTATTGAATCCATAAGCTTATTAAACTCTTCTTTTCTGTGCATTTTAGCGCATGCCAGAGCGATGTCGTTAAGCGCGTAGCCCATGGCAACAGTGTCTTTATCTTTTTCAAAACAATCATAGGAAAAGCGATAAAGTTTATATGCCAGATTGTATTTATCAACACTTTGGCATAGCACTCCCATATTGCAATATGCGCGGCCTTTTACAGTATGATTGTTTGTCAGCGTATGAACGACATTGATAAAGCATTGCGCCGCGTCAAGCGGATTATCTTTTTCTAGTAATAGCCTGCCGTAGTGGTAGTTGGCAGCGGCGTATTCATCGGGATAGAAAAGTTTAAGAAACTTCAAATCGTTGACAACAGAGTCTAAGCGTATGCTATCAGGATAGATTTTACCATCGCTGCGCAGACTATCTGCATCATGCAGAATTTCTCGAATATTATTCATACGAACGCATGAAGCACATAATAGTAAACAAAAGACAAAAGTTATGTTTCTATGAAATTTTTGCGCTTTGATATTCACAAACTTATCAGATAAACGATTGCTAATAGTTCTTATACCTCAAAGTTTTTTGAGGTTGTATATTAAATTTTTCAAAGTTGCGGATGTGAATGTCTTTTATTTTTTTGTTATCAATTAAAGTGCTATCAGTATTGATATCAAATTTGAAAAACTCCTTTTTTGAGTAAATTTGGTTAGGGTGTGGCGGTGTCTCTCCATTACCTATAGGATTGTCAATAGGCAATAAGTCAATTTCATCACAATTTGATATAGGAAACAGCAAATCTACCTCATCATTATGTGAGCATGATAATAGTGTTACAACGACTAAAGTAAATATCGTGAAATAGCGTTTTGTAAATAAATACATATTTGTATAATTTTTAAGGTTTGTTACAAATTTATGAAATAAATTTTACTTATCAAAAGCTAAACGCAGTACCAGTATGTATTAAATCAATCCAGATAACCAACAAGTTTTATATTTATTCTCTAATAATTTTAGTAATCAGCGAATTGTCATCGTCAAAGATAACTTTAAGGTAGTAAATGCCTCTGGTGAGCGGAGATATTTCTGTTTCAGTGCCGGTGTTTTTTAGCATCATTAACCCTCTTATGTCAGTAACAAAACTGCACAATGAATAAATCACTATTAGGTAATAATTGACTGCATATTACATTTTTGTCTGTATTGACATTAGAGTGATATGCCCCCATAATTTTCTTTGCGGCATAAATTAATGTTGATGATGGTATGCGATTGTTAGCCGCTATTTTAAGAAACAACAATGATAAAAGCAAACATACTAATAATTTTTTCATATTTGTAACTTATAAAAGAGATTGAGGTAATTTAGCCTTTCCGCTTTGCAAAGCATCTTTAACGTATTGTATAAAGTTATTTTGTATTAAATCATTATGCGCTACGTCCGAATTAATTCCCATTTCGTATGCTGTAAGTAATACATTGTCAGCGTATGTTGTTTTTTTTAAGACGTTAATGTTATACCAAGTATCAAGGTTTGTATCGTGAGGGTTGAGTCCATCAATAGCGCAGTTATTCGCTCCAAGATTTTTATATTCAAATAAAAGTTCTTGTTGTGCTGTTTTAGAATATCCAACTTGTGTAAGTATATCAGTAAAATAAATGAACTGCATATAAGTGAAAGGTGTAGAATCGATAATCTGTTGTTCGGAAATATCAATTTTTTTATTTGCAAAATATTTAAGCAAGTCATCGAATGATTGATAGTCAGACCATTTTTCAGATATTACCAATAAGTTTTGCATATCCTGAATGAATATACTATTTGATGTTTGTGTTCCTTTTTTTATTTCAGATATTGATTTGTGTTCATTTTTTAGCATTGTAGATATCTGTCTGATACTATTTTTGTTTTTGTCTCCAAATATACCAGTGGTATATAAAAAACTCCAATCAACCGCATAGTAATCTTCGTAAAGGTTAATGTATTTCATTCGATTCTCTATATGTTCACAGTATCTCTGCTTCCATTCGTTTTGCGGAAAAAAATAAATATCTTTATCTACATCTGAAAAACTCCGAAGCAAGATATGATCTTTGTATTCAGGATTTTTAAATTTTACTACGAGCATTCCCACCAATTGAAAGATTTGTTCTTGCGATAATCCGTAGAAAGTTTCCGTATTGCCTGGTCCAGACGCGCATGGCTTCAAATCCGGCTGATTATTAGTTATGTCATCAGGAGTTGGCAACAATCCTTTTTTACTATCTTTACTTTGACAACCAAAGCACAAAATGACAAGTGATGATATAAATATTAATATATAAGTATTTTTTATCATTGTTTTAGTTGTTGTTTAAGTTCGTTTATTTGTTTTTGCTGTTCACTTGTTGTGTATGCCATGCTATCTACACAGACCCACGGGCTGGTATTAATGCTTCTGTCTTGTGATACGGCCCTGATACTTTCAGCATTGTTATCCTCCTGACAGAAAGCGTAGGATGTAACAAATGCCAAAAGAAAGATAAGGATAAACAAAGAGAAAAATTTTTTTTCCATGATTGATGTGATTTTTTAGAATTTTATTACACGGCAAAATTATTACTAAAATTTAATTTAATAATAAAAAAACTGTGGATTTTTGATTTCGGTAATTAGTTGTATATCTTTTGTTTATGAAAAACGGCTGTGGATTTTTTTATTCCAGTGTATAAAAATCGGCGAAATTCTGCGTTTTTTTTAAGATTCTCAGATTTATCGGATTTTCTTTTCTCCTTACGGAGATGAAGGAGATTTTTTTTTAGGCAACAAGGGACACGCAGCAGCGTGTCCGCACAAAAAACATAGCAGGCAACATGAAATAACAGACACGCAGTCGCCAATATGAAATCACCGGTATGCGGTTTTAGTCGATTTCAACGTAAAATTGTGCGGTTTTGAACATATTTTGCGCTGTGGTTTGCTGGATGGCGTAGTTGATGATTTGTCTTGTCTGGTGTATGTTGACTTTATTGTCGATACGCAGTACTATAGTTTGATAATAGATATTCATTATTCTGCTCACGAGCGGTTCCGTAACGTTCGATGTTTCTTGCGGGAAGTATTTGGCAAGAATTTGTTGTGCGTATTGCGCCGCGTGTAGTGCGATATCTTTTTCTTTATGTTTGAAGACAATAGTGTACATTCTGACGAATGGCGGGTAGCGCAGCAGTTGTCGTTCTTTGATGGTATAGTTATAGAATGAAAGGTAGTCATGTTCTTTAACCCATTGCATGATAGGGTGTTGAGTGTTGTAAGTCTGTATTATTACAGTGCCTTGTTGTTGTCGTCTTCCCGCTCTTCCGCTGACTTGTTCGAGTAGTTGGTATGCCCGTTCCGTAGAACGGAAGTCGGGCAGAGTGAGTAGAGAATCGGCATTGAGTACAGCTACGAGTGCTACGTTGTTGAAGTCAAGTCCTTTGCTGACCATTTGTGTACCGATTAGTATGTCGTTGTTATGTTGAGCAAAATCGCTGATGATATGTTGGTGTGCGTTTTTTCGTCTTGTGGTGTCTGTGTCAAGTCTTGCAACTCTAGCGCCGTTGAAAAGTTTTTGTGTTTCCTGTTGTACTTTTTCTGTTCCTATTCCGGTAGTAGTAAGTTTAATGCTGCCACATTCAGGGCATTTATCAGGCATCCCGGTGCTATATCCGCAGTAGTGGCATGATAGGAATTTATTACCTCTGATGATATGTGGTGTGAGGCTCACTTCGCAGTTAGGGCATGTTGGGCTTACTGCGCAGTCTTCGCAGGTAATATAGTGTGCTAATCCTCGTCGGTTTTGAAAAAGAATGACTTGTTTGTTTTCGTTTAGCGTATGTTTTATTTTGTCTGTCAGCGGGTCCATGAATGGTCCGTCATACATTTTTTTTCTGCGGCATTCTTTTATGTCAATTATTTCTATGTCAGGCATTTGTACGTCACCGTATCTATGTGTCAGAGTGACGAGTCCGTACTTGCCTATTGTTGCGTTGTAGTATGTTTCCACAGCCGGTGTTGCGCTACCGAGTAGTACTTTGGCATTTGCTATTTGTGCGAGCATGATGGCCGCATTACGGGCATGGTATCTTGGTGCCGGGTTTTGTTGTTTGTAGCTTGATTCATGTTCTTCGTCCACGATGACGAGTTTCAGTTGTGTCATGGGCAGGAATATCGCTGAACGGGCTCCCATGATGACTTTGAATGGGTTGTCGGAGAGTTGTTTTCGATAAACTTCAACTCGTTCTTCGTCAGAAAATCCTGAGTGATAGATACCGAGATTTTCCCCGAGAATTTTCTTCATGCGTTCGGTGAGTTGTGTTGTGAGTGCTATTTCCGGCACAAGAAATAGCACTTGTCCATCGCTGTTAATGACATCTTTAATGATTTGGCTGTATATTTCTGTCTTTCCTGATGATGTTACTCCGTGGAGCAGCACAACGTTTTTCGTTTGCCAGAGTTTATTTATTGTATCGTATGCAGCTTGCTGGTGTTCTGAGAGATTGATATTTTCCTTGCTTTCATCGTATTTTTTTGTATTGTTATTTTCAATTCTTGACACTTGTTGTTCAAAAGCGACGATGAATCCTTTTTCGATGAGTGTATTAAGAGTTGTGGCGCTGTTTTGTCTTGCGTTGAGTAGTTGCGCGCGTTTGATGTCATCGAATTGTTTGTAGTCTTGTGTTGTGAGGTAGATGATATTGAGTAGCAGTTGTTGTTGCGCCGGTGCTTTTTTTAGGCTGTTGAGTGCTTTTTGCAGTTCTTGTTCGTTTTGATATTGCTGTGCTATCCTGATTCTGATTTCTGTTTTTGGTTTATATCCGTAGTGTTTAGTGTCTGGTTTGAGTCCAGCTGGGATAGCAGCCCTGTATATTTCTCCTTCGGAGCACATATAATATTCCGCCATCCATTGCCAGAATCGCAGTTGGGTGTTGTTAGCGATAGGTGTAGTGTCAAGAATGTCTTTGATATCTTTGTACTGAATATCGTTATTTATGTCTTTTTCGGTTAGTTCGCTAACAATTGCTGTATAGTTTTTTTTTAGTCCGAGCGGCACGGTAACCCTCATGCCGGTTTTTATGGTATGTACCATATCTTTCGGCACGCGGTAAGTTAGTTGTTGCAGTTGTAGCGGTAATATGACTTTAGCGTAGAGCACGTGTTGGTGTTTTGTCAGAGACTGTTGATGAGAGTTGTGACGTCTTCAGGTTTTGTTGCCCATGAAGTGCAGAGTCTTATGACATCTTGGTTTTGCGGCATGTGTTGCCATGTGGTGAAAAGGAAATTTTTGGCGAGTTCAACGGCTTTTTCGTGTGTCATGATAGGGAAGAGTTGGTTAGTGAAGCTATCCACGAAGAAGTGGTATCCCTTGTCAATGAGTGCTTGTCTGATTCTCATAGCTTGTTCTACTGCGTGTTGTGATATTTTCCAATAAATATCATCCTGAAAGAGAGCTTTGAATTGTATTCCGAGCAGTCGTCCTTTGGCGAGCATGGCTCCGTTTTGTTTGATATGGTATCTGAAGTTTTCCTGTAGTTTTTTGTTAGTGATGACAACAGCTTCTCCGAATAGTGCTCCGACTTTTGTGCCTCCGATGTAGAAGACGTCGCATAGCGCCGCAAGTTGTTGTATATTGATGTCGCATTTTGGTGAGCAGAGTCCGTAGCCGAGTCTTGCTCCGTCGATAAACAGCGGCATATTGAATCTGCGGCATACTTGATATATAGTAGTTAGTTCGGCGAGTGAGTATATAGTTCCCATTTCCGTTGGGAATGAGATATATACCATTCCCGGTCTGACCATGTGTTCATGCTGTTCGTCGTTGCGTTGTTCGAGTATCATCTGTTCGAGTTGCATGGCGTTGATTTTCCCGTCCGGCGATGGCAGTGTAAGCACTTTATGTCCGCTATGTTCTACGGCTCCCGTTTCGTGTACGTTGATATGTCCCGTTTCGGGGCTTACCACTCCTTCGTATGATTTTAGGATAGTAGAAATCACCGTCATATTTGTTTGTGTTCCTCCTACGAGGAAGTGTACGTCGGCGTTTGGTGTACCGCAGATACGTTTGATGATGTTTCTTGCTTCGGCGCAGTAATGGTCTTTTCCGTATCCTTCTGTTTGTTCAAGGTTTGTTTCCGTGAGCATTTTGAGCACCTCGGGGTGTGCTCCTTCGGCATAGTCGCAGTGGAATTGTATCATGGTATGTCGATATTTAAGGTGTGTTATTGTTTCATCATTCTTATTATTTGGTCTGGATTTTCGGCTCCGAAAACCGCTGTTCCCGCAACGAGAATGTCAGCTCCCGCATCGAAGAGTTTTGCGGCGTTATTGGTGTTTACTCCTCCGTCAATTTCAATCATGGGATGGAATCCTTCCTGATTCATGATATTGCGCAGTTGGTAGATTCTGTCGTAAGTTTTTTCGATGAATTTTTGTCCTCCATATCCGGCGAATACTGACATAAGCAACACCATATCAACTTTACTGATATGTGGTCTTAGTCGTTCTACGTCGATGTCAGGGTTTATTGTGAGACATGTATGCACACCTCTTTTCCGTATAATTTGTAAGGTTTCATCGGGATTTTCTACGGCTTCGAGGTGAAATCCCACGCTATATGCTCCGGCATCGCAAAAGCGTTGCGCGTATTTTTCCGGATGTGTAATCATCAGGTGTACATCGAGTGGTTTGCGGCATACAGGTGCGATGGCTTCCATGACAGGAAATCCGAATGAGATATTAGGGACGAAAATGCCGTCCATGATGTCAAGGTGCAGCCAGTCGGCGCAGGAATTGTTAATCATGTTGCAAGCGTTGCCAAGATTAAGAAAATCAGCGGCAAGCAGTGATGGTGCGATAAGTTTCATAATAGGAAACGTTTATTATATCACAAAGTTAATTATTTTTTTTGTCATGTGAGAAAAAAAACTTAATTTTGAACTATGAATACCATAGAGAAATTAATAAACACGATAAGTGAACGTATTGACACGTTTCGTCAGAATCTTATCAACAACCAGAAAAAGAAACTTCGTGAGCAGCTTGCCAAGCGTCGAAATGCTATGACCGCCGAGCAGGTGATGGCGATGAGCACCGCGATATGGGATAAGATAGAGCAGAGTCGTCTGTTTCAGCGTGCTGAGACGATAATGGTCTATTATCCCAAGGATAATGAGGTTGACACGAGAATTCTATTAAGCCGTTGGATGGGTAAGAAGCGTTTTGTACTGCCTGTTGTTGTTGACAAGGATATTGAGTTGCATGAATATCTTGGTGAGGATCATCTTCGTAAAGGTAAGTATGGTATTATGGAGCCTGATAGTCCTGTTTTCACCGGCAAGATAGATTTGCTGATAGTTCCCGGTTTGTTGTATGACACACATTTCAACCGCGTAGGTCGCGGCGGAGGCTATTATGATCGTTTTCTGGTTTACTATCATGTACCGAAGTTTGGTGTGTGTTATGATTTTCAGTTGGTTAAGAAGGCTCCGACTTTGGGTTATGATAAGCGTGTGACTCGTATATACACTGATAAGCGTCGTTTGGGTTAGGCAAATAGTATTAATTATGTAATGCGTCGCTACGTATTGGCGATATTATTGATAGTTAGTAAGGTGGCTTATTGTCAGTCACCTGATTTTTTGCCGTCAGGGGTTCATATAGCCGGTATTAGCAGTGCCGTAACAGATAGTTGGAGTGCTTTTGGCAATCCTGCATCTTTGGTTCAGCGGACTCGTTGGCAGTTTGCCATTCAGTATGAAAATCGCTATATGCTCAAGCAGTTCAGTAGTGAGACCGCCCAGTTGGCATTTTGCAATAAATATGTCAATGTTGGTGTTTGCGTGACTCATTTTGGCTATAAGCATTATGGTGAGGTTGTGGCGGGTATTGTTTTTGCTCATGATTTTGGTGGTCGTTTCAGTATGGGTTTGCAGGCTAATTACTATGGTGCCTATATGGGAAAGGAAGATGGTTACTGCGGCACCGTGGTTCCCCAGTTGGGTTTCACAGTAGCTTTGGGTAGGAAGGTAACACTTGGTTTTGAGACTTTTAACCCTTTTATGCAGCATATTAGGGTCAAAGGTGGTGCCAAGAAGCAGTTGCCGTCGATATACAAGTTAGGTGTTGATTATCGATTTTATGAGCATTTTTCGTGGCTCACGGAGTTGAGCAAGGATTTGCGCGGCGAGTGGCGTGTGGCGACCGGTATTGAGTGGCAGGCTGTTGATATGCTTCGTGTCAAAGCAGGTTTGTACGCGGGTCGTTATTTTGTGGCATGCATGGGTGTTGGTATGAATTTCAAGGGTTTCGGATTTGATATCAACGCTGATGTACACCCGATACTTGGTGTGTGTCTGCAGGGTAATGTGCATTATGCGTTCTAGTTGTTTTGCGATATTATTTTTGTGTGCCGTATGTGGTTTGTCTGCCCAGAGGTCGCTATTGAGCGGTAGTTTTACTATGGAGCAGATAGTTACCGACATCTATGGTCAGCTTACCGAGGATGAAGCGTCAGATGTTGACTATGAGCAGCTTTATGATGATTTGGTGTATCTTGCGGCAAATCCCATTGATATCAATAACGCCGATGATGTTGCATTGTGTGCTTTGCCATTTTTGAGTCAGCGTCAGAGGGATGATATACGCTATTTTGTGAGTATGTATGGTGAGTTTCATGGCATTGAGGAGTTGCAGCTTATCAATTCTCTTGCCGATTATGACATCCGCAATATTGAGCCTTTTGTTGTGTTTACTAGCAAAATCCGGTCATCAGAAGTCGATAGTGTGGCGTCGTGGCGTGACGGTTTATTCAGTAGGACGCGTCACGTAGCCACAGTTCGTAGCGACTATCGCTCCAATGCAGATGTGTCGCCTTACTACCTCACGACTCGTTATCAGTTCACCGCCGGAAAGCGTCTGTCGTTGGGGGTAAATGCCACGAAATATGCCGGTCAGCCATGGTCTCGTCAGGGCTTCAACCACTATGGGTTATATGCGCAGCTGAGCGATGTGAGTCGTGTTGTAAAGCGCATAGTGATAGGTGATTATCGTGCTGATTATGGTTGCGGTTTGGTTGTAAGCAGTCG
>ODAI014499706.1_pt1 | contig 13852 bp, 13 predicted proteins | sample 1539321 | NCBI WGS metagenome assembly ODAI01 (sample SAMN02144231, study PRJEB22623) | gut metagenome | biome: sheep rumen | host: Ovis aries | place: New Zealand
CATACTGCTGTTGTTTCTGATCACAGTTACGTTTGTGACTTGGCATCTGTGGTGCCTCACACCCGGAGGATGGGTTCCCAAACTGGCCGTTTCCCTGCTTTTTCTTCTTTGGATGGTGGCGGCTTTCGCCAGTATGGCGCTCCGCAGCCGGGCCTCCCTCTCCACCATCACCGCCCTGTTCGAAAAGTCCTGGGGACATTACCAGCGGGGAAATACGCGTTATTACATCAGTTCTGGCCTGGGCATCTGGGGGCCGAAGATCCGGGTGGGTACCCGTTCGGAATATCTGGTGCTGCACCTTGTGTCCGCTAATCCTGAAACCCTCCATGTCTCCGAAGACGATATGGTTGACAATAATGAAACTCTCCGGAGACAGCACCACTATCCTTGCGAACTTCCCCACCAACCTGACCAAGAAATAATCTGGTAGGATAGAAGAAATAGAAGAGGCCCTGCGAGTGCGGGGTTTTTTTCTTATCCGGAAAACCGGATTTGCATATTTCAGAAACGAATGTTATCTTCGAAAATTACAAACTGCCGAAGAATGAAAAAACGGATCCTCTTTATTTGTGCCCTCATCGCGCTGGCGGCCTGCCAGCCGGAGCTGGAGGTAACGCCAGGCCCCAGCCCTGCCCAGGGTACGGAGATTACCGAAGACGGGAAACAGATCTCCATGGTGTTTACCTCCCTGGCGGGATCGGCCTCCCTGTCAATGAAAACCAACAGGAACTGGACGGCATTGTTTGTCAATGACCGGGCCCGGGGATGGTGTTCCCTTTCCTCTGAAAAGGGCGAGAAAGGCACCTATACGTTGAAAGTCACTGTCAAAGAGAATGGAGACTACGACGAACGTTCGGCCGTGATTCTGCTGCGCTGCGAGGATCTGCAGCGCAGGATCGTGGTAACGCAAAAGCAGAAGGACGCCCTTCTGCTGTCTCCCGGGCGTGTGGAATTGCCGGAGGAAGGCGGAGAGTTTGCCATTGAAGTGAAAACGAATGTAGATTTTACCGTATCCATCCCGGCTGATGCCTCCCAATGGCTGCACAAAGTACAGACAAAGGGACTGACATCCCATAAGATTTCCATCGAGGCCGATCCCAATACAAATCTGGAGCCCCGTCAGGCTGCTCTGACGGTGAACAGCTCCCTGGGGAATGAGACCGTTACGGTCTATCAGGCAGGGGAGAGCCCGGCGCTGATCATCAGTTCCCGGGAGGTGGAGGTTCCCACCGCAGGAGGCAACTTCCAGGTGCAGATTTCCAGCAACCTGGATGTGCAGGTACAGATACAGCCCGCTTCCTGTGACTGGGTGGAAGAGGTGAAGACCAAGATGATCTCTACCCATACGTATTACTTTGCAGCCTCGCCCAACGGGACCGGGGAAACCCGTGAAATGGATCTGGTATTTCAAAACGAAGAATACGGGCTCTCGGAAGCCCTGCACGTAAGGCAGCAGTACCAGCCCGGATTCTCCTATACGACTTCCCGGCAGGAAGTGACGGCCCCCTGGCTCAAGGAGCCCGGAGAAGGAGTTCTCATTTTCTGGGGAGACGGCAGTTTTGAGCCGTATGCTCCGGACCTTGTCCACCTTTTCCCGGAAGCGGGACAGCATACGGTTGCGATAGAAGGAGACCCTGTGGCTCCTATCCGTATTTCCGAGCTGGAAGACGGAATGGTGATTGATTTCAGCAGAATAGTTAAGAAGGAGGTAGCCCAATGAGAAGATTTGTCCCGGCCTGCATTTTCCTGTTTGCCCTATCGGCCCCTCTCCGGGCCGATAAAGTACCCCCGCAGAAGGCCGCTGCGGTGGCGGAACGTTTTCTTTCGGCCGAATCTCCCGCAACCAAGGCCTCCGGCCCCCCCCTTCGCCTGAGAAGCACCTGGCCCCAGGCCCAGACCAAGGGTGAGACACAGGAACCGGCGCTTTACCTCTTTGAACGGGATGGAGGCGGTTATGCAGTGGTAGCGGCCGACGATATATCGCTGCCGATTATCGGCTATTCCCTGACGGACCGGCTTCCGCAGGACAACCTGCCCTGCAACCTGCGGTATATGCTGGACTGGCACGCTTCTATGATCGACTATGCCCGTAAGCATCATTTGGAGGCATCGGCCGATACGCGGGCGCAATGGCAGTCTGTGCAAACCAATGATGAAGAAGAAGTGCTGCTGGAAACAGCACGCTGGGACCAAACCGGCCTTCCCTGGAATGCCTTGGTTCCTACTCTTGACGGGAAGGAGTGCCATGCCGGCTGTGTGGCTACGGCTATGGCCATCGTTATGCGGTACCACCAGTGGCCGGAAAAAGGGACCGGCACGCTACCCAGCTATTATTGGTATAGCGGCCGAAAGGAGATAGAGGGACACGCTCTGGGCCACGTCTACGACTGGAGCCAGATGCCGCTCGTCTATGAGCCTGGGCAATATACCCAGGAACAGGCAGACCAGGTGGCGCAGCTCCTGTACGATCTGGCCATCATGAGTCAGATGGATTTTCATCCCGCCGGTTCTGGTGCGGCAGGGGATTCCCCCCTTCTTCTGACAAAGTATTTCGGCTATGACAAGCAGATGCAGTATCACGACTGGGATTACTATTCGACGGAGCAGTGGGAGGAAATGATTCGGGCCGAAATTAATGCCGACCGTCCTATTTTCTATATAGGTTACACGGCTAATTATGAGGAAGGCCATGCCTTCGTTGTGGATGGTTATAAAGGACCCTATTTCAGCATCAATTATGGCTGGAGCGGGTACGGAAATGATTTCTATCTGCTTAAGCCTGCTGTGGATTTGGACCCGGCTGCCGTTACCATTTTCCGCCAATGGCAGGGTATGATGTCCCACTTTTTCCCGGATCGGGGTGGGGAAGCGTACCCTCAGTTCATGGATGACATGCTGGTTCCTTTCCCCTGGGATTTCCGGAGCAAGTCCTTCCCGGTGGGCGGTCGGAAGCTCACGGCCTATTCTTCTGAAGAGACTGAGGCGCAGATGGGATTTGTGCTGTTTGACCGGAAGGGCAGGTTCAAGGAAGCCACAACGGGAGAACCGGTGCTGGTGAGCACCCGGAATCCATATATCCCGGAGCTCACCTGCCACATAACCTGCGAGATTGAGGAAGGAGACTGCCTGAAGCTGGCGCAGCTGGTGGACGGACAGTGGATCCCCGTCCAGCAATCGGCCAATGCCTCTCTGGAATTCCATCCTGGGAAGAAGATATCGGAACTTCTGTCTCTGGACTATATGCTGGGAGATGAAGACAATCCGCACTTGAACAAGATTCCTTACCTGTATCTTCGTGGAGTCAAGGATATTTACTGGGAGATCTGGTCCGTAGACAAGGACCAGCTCCTGGCCACCAGTCAGTCCAGGGGCAGCATCCAGGGAATCGACGGTCTGTTCTATTCCCTGGTTACCCGCTGGACCCGGGAGACCAACGAATACCGTGCTGTCATACAATATCCCTCCGGCACCTACCGCCTCTTCATCCGCAATTTCGATGAGGAGATGACCCTTTATATCAAGCTGTAGCCTTCTTTTTTATGGCATCGGAACAGGTAAGAGGCCATCTGGCCATTGCAGCAGCCTACTCCATCTTCGGGCTCAACGTGGTCCTTTGCAAGGATATCGCCAATTCTGCGGTGGTTTCCCCCTACGTGCTCTTCACGCTGCGAGCCATCGGGGCATCGGCCCTTTTCTGGCTGGTTTCCATTTTCCAGCCGGAAGAGAAAGTGGAGAAAGGGGACTTGTGGCAGATGGCCCTGGCATCTTTCCTTGGGCTTTTCCTAACCCAGATGTCCTTTCTGGTGGGCATTACTATGGCTACGGCCATCGATTCGGCCATCCTGGGCACCCTGGGGCCTGTATTCACGATGATTTTTGCCTACTTCTTCGTGAAAGAACCCATTACCGGGAAAAAAGCCGGGGGTGTGGGCATTGCCTTGGCCGGCGTTATCTTCCTGATCCTGAATTCCGTACACGCCGGTGGCGCATCGGCCACCACCCCGCTGGGGCTGGTCATGCTTCTGATCAACAGCCTCACCTTCTCGTTGTACCTGGGTATCTTCCGGCCCCTTATTTCCAAATACAGCGTGGTCACGTTTATGAAATGGGCTTTCCTGTTCGCCCTGCTGATGTCACTTCCTTTCTCGGCCAAGGGAATGTTCACGATGGACTATACAGCCATCCCCGTCCTTGTCCGTTGGGAGATTGGCTATCTGATTATCTTTGCTACGTTTATCGCGTACTATCTGATTCCTTACGGACAGAAGCGCATCAGGCCTACGCTGGTGAGTATGTACAACTATCTTTCTCCCGTCATTGCCACCGTGGTTAGTATCTGGACAGGCATCGACCATCTTACCTGGCAGAAAGTAGTGGCGGCATCGGCCATTGTGGGTGGCGTAATCCTTGTCAGCAAGAGCCGGTCGGCCCGAAGTGTCAATTAATTCTCTCAAATAATAAAAGCAAGTTTCAACTTCATTTCAAGAGCTATTCTCAGGAACACGCGGGAGGATTTACATCCATCTACCAGACTTTAAAGAGCCTGTGTCCGGAATTATGGTATCCTATGCAGCCACGCAGAACAGCCAAGGCAAGGAATCAACGCTAAAGAAACGGTCCGGCAGAGTAAATTGCGTCTGCAATAGCCTCTTCTACCAGGCTGGCAGAAAGGGCGCCCACGGCGTTCAGGTTGGCCGTAACCTTGTCTGCGTCCGGTCCTATGGAGATGGAATAGACCGTGTCTCCGTCTGCCGTGGTAAAGGCGGGACTGATGCTTCTTGCGAGGCCGGCCGATGCCATCTGGGAGAGGTGCTTGAGCTGGGCAGGTGAGAAGTCTCCGTTGGTGAATACGGCCACAAGAGTGGTATTGGTGGTGCCGGAGGGGGTACTGATAAACAGATTTTCTTCGGCCGTTTGCAGCAGGGTAGTGTAGGAATCAGTCTCCTCGGATTGCATACCGGCTATTTTCTTTCCCCGGTAATAGATATCACCATAACTGTTCAGGACCACGGCAACTCCTATCTGGAGAGCCCCCATCTGAACGGCGGCATACCCGATGCCGGCTTTCCGGGCCAGGGCCAATCCGGCCGCTTTACCCACGGTGGCTCCTGTTCCGGCGCCTACGCTGCCGCTCTGGGGGTTATTAGCGGTAATGGACGCCTTGCAAGCTGCGTAGCCCATTTTCTCGTCCGGGCGCACGGTGGCACTACGATACCCCAGGTCATATATACAACTCTGGCAGACGAGGGGAACCAGGGCGCTGCCGGTTTCGTATCCCACACCGTGCTCTTCCAGGCAGCGCGCTACGCCGCCCGATGCCGCCAGGCCATAGGCCGAACCTCCCGAGAAAACCAGGGCGTTGATGGGGTGGTTGCGTTCCACGGCTATCACTTCCGTTTCCCTGGAAGCCGGACCGCCGCCGAAGATTTCTACCGCGGCACGTCCCGGAACCGTCAGGCGAAATACCGTCACGCCCGTTCCCGCCGCATCATCCTGCGCATTTCCAACGCTGACTCCCCGGATATCCGAGAAGGGGATGGTCTTCAGGTTGGAAACCTGTCCCTGTGCCATAAGTGCCGATACCAGCAGTACTCCAAGAAAAGTCGAAAGAATCTTTTTCATAGCGAATATGTCGTATAATGTGACAAAGATACGCATTTATTGGATATGTTTTTCCGAGATTGGTACAGGCTTGATTTTTGTAAAAGACAAGAAATATGAGCCACCCTAAATTCATACTGGTTTCAGACCCCTCCACCCCCCTGCTGGGGACTTTTGTGTACGGTTTGGTAGACCAGCACAAAGACCTTCTGCGTGCCTATGAGATGGTTCACGGCTATGTAAAAGTGCACGGCGGCGGATGGTACCTTAAGGATGATGTCCAAAGGTCCATCACGCTCTATGGCAGTTCTGGAGACTACGGAGAGCCCCGGCTGGCCTTTCTAAACCGTATCCCCGGCGAACTCAGAGACTATACGTTCCTGTATACCCCGTTTTACGGCATTCCCGGCAACCCGCTGGAGCTGGACGGCGTAGAGTGGATCTGAAGGATATATGCCCTTTCTCGGGTACAGGACCTATTACAGAATAGTAGGGGAGTCTTCCAATAGCCGGCCTCCTCTGCTTCTGCTTCACGGAGGGCCGGGCAGCACCCACAATTACTTTGAAGTGCTGGACCGTGTGGCTTGGGAAACCGGGCGGCAGGTTATCTCCTATGACCAGCTGGGCTGCGGCCTTTCTTACCTGGACGGGCATCCGGAACTGTGGACCCAGGAGACCTGGATGAACGAACTGATATCCCTGAGGGAGTACCTTCATTTGGATAAACTGCACATCCTGGGACAGTCCTGGCTGGAGGAGCACGACTAGCCCACAAGTCCGGCTCTTCGCCACAATATGGCCGAAAATCAAGTTAAGAGCCGTCCCAATGCGGATCTTCGCCACAATATGGCCGAAAATCAAGTTAAGAGCCGAAGTACAAGACAAAAGTGGGATTAAAAGTGGGACTAAAAGTGGGACTAAAAGTGGGACGAAAAAAGAAAACCCGCTGAAAATCAGCGGGTTACAAGTGGTGCTGGGAAGAATCGAACTGCCGACACATGGATTTTCAGTCCATTGCTCTACCATCTGAGCTACAGCACCGTGTTTTGGGATTGCAAAGATATGGCTTTTTTTGGAGTTTGCAAAACTTTTGTGCTACTTTTTTAAAAAAAGTCATTATCAGAACCCATTGGCCAGGAAAGCAGCCTGCACGGGAGCAATCTTGCGGTAGCCATCCTCGTTCATATGCAGGAGGTCTACCTGGTACCGCATTCCCGGAAGAGAAGGCAGAAAAATCTTTTGACGAAAAGAAAAAAATAACGAAATTTGAACCATGATTAAGCCCAAAGATACACAACGCCGATGGAAAATCCTTTCCACGGAGTACTTAATAAAAAGACCGTGGCTGACGGCCCGTCGGGACCAGGTTCTGCTGCCGGACGGAAGAGTGAACCCCGAATACTATGTAGTGGAATACCCGGACTGGGTAAACGTAATAGCCATTACGGCCGATGGCCGCTTCGTGATGGAAAGACAGTACAGACACGCTGTTGCGATGACGTGCTATGAACTCCCTTGCGGGGTAATGGAAGAGGGCGAAACGCCCCTGCAGGCTGCCCAGAGGGAGCTGATGGAGGAAACCGGTTACGGGAAAGGGGAGTGGAGCCTTCTGATGGACATAACCCCCAACCCCAGTTCCATGTCCAATTTCACGCACTGCTTCGTAGCCAGGGGTGTGGAAAAAATCGGCCAGCCGCATCTGGATGCCACCGAAGAGCTGGAAGTGCATCTTCTGACGGAAGAAGAGGTTAAAACCCTCCTTCGGGATAACCAGCTCATCCAGTCCCTTATGATTTCGCCGCTTCTGAAATACTTCTGCCATGAACTATAAAAAGCTTTTTGAGGGCATTCTGCCGGCCGACCGCATCTATACCGACGAGATCAGGACCCTGGCCTGGGGAACGGATGCCAGTGAGTATAAACTGACGCCCAAGGCCGTTCTTCGGGCGGCCGATGAAAAAGAAGTGTCCCGGGTGCTGGAAGTGGCTTCCCGCCTGGGCCTCCCGGTCACCTTCCGGGCGGCGGGAACATCCCTTTCCGGGCAGGCCATATCCGACAGCATCCTGCTGGTGGCCGGCAAGCATTGGGAGAAGTGGGAGTACCACGAAGACACCACTGTAACCCTGCAGCCGGGCATCGTGGGAGCCAAGGTTAATCAGCACCTGGCGCCCTTTGGCAGGCATTTCGGCCCGGATCCGGCCTCCATCGGAAGTTGTATGGTGGGCGGCATCGTAGCCAACAACGCCTCCGGAATGAGCTGCGGCACGCACGCCAATTCGGACAAGATGCTCCTGAGCGCCCGTATGGTTCTGGCCGACGGCACCGTACTGGATACAGCCTCCGAAGCTTCCCGCTCGGCCTTCCGGAAAAGCCATCCGGAAATCATTTCCGGCCTGGAGGAGCTACACCGGGAAGTCCTGGCCGATAAGGAGCTTACCCGTCGCATCCTGTACAAATACTCCATCAAGAATGTTACAGGCCTCAATATCAGGCCGCTGGTGGTTTATGAAGACCCCTTTGAAATGCTGGCCCACCTGCTGGTAGGATCTGAGGGAACGCTGGCCTTCCTGTCGGAGGTAACGATGAAAACGTTGCCCATTACGCCATACAAGGCCAGCGCCATGATCTATTTCCCGGACATCGTGACGGCCGCCAAGGCCGTGGTGGCTATGAAGGCCAACCAGATATCGGCCGCCGAGCTTCTGGACAAGCGCAGCCTCACTTCCGTGAACGACCCTCATCTGAAGGCCGATGTTCCGGATCTGACGGCCGTCCTTACCGAAACCCAGGCCGCTACGCCGGAAGCCCTCCAGGAGCAGATAAAGGCCATTACCGCCACGCTGGAGCCCTTTGGCGTGGAGGTTCGCTTCTCTACAGACCCCCAGGAGGTGGCACAGTACTGGGCCATCCGCTCCGGCATCTTCCCTACGGTAGGCAGCCTTCGAAAGGATGGAACCACCTGCCTCATTGAAGACGTTGCTTTCCATATCGAGGACCTTCCGGCCGCTACGGCAGACCTTTCGGCCCTTTTGGACCGCCATGGTTACGAGGATTCCTGTATCTATGGTCACGCTTTAGAAGGAAACTTCCATTTCATTATCAATCAGGCATTTGAAACAAGGGCCGATATTGAAAGATACGATGCCATGATCCGGGACGTGGTGGAGCTGGTTGTAAACAAGTACGACGGCTCCCTGAAAGCGGAACACGGCACCGGCCGCAACATGGCTTCCTTTGTGGAAGCGGAGTGGGGAGAAAAGGCTTTCGGCCTGATGAAACGCATCAAAGCCCTGCTGGACCCCCAGGGTATCCTGAACCCCGGAGTCATCTTCAACGAAGACCGGGAATGCTACCTGAAGCATCTGAAAACCACTCCCTTGCTGCCATATGCGCCCTTTAACAAGTGCATAGAGTGCGGTTTCTGCGAGGTGAACTGCGTTTCCTGCGGTTTCACCCTCAGCTCCCGCACTCGCATTGCCGTGCAGCGGGAAATAGCCCGCCGAAAAGCCGCCGGAGAGCCGTATGAAGCCCTTGAGAAGGCCTATAAATACCCGGGAATGGACACCTGTGCCGGAGACGGCCTTTGCTCCACTTCCTGTCCGATGGGCATCAACGTGGCGGATCTTACCCACCAGTTGAGACAGGAAACCCTGAGTCCTTCCGGCAAGTGGCTGGGAGCCTGGGTGGCGGAGCATTTCCGTGGCACCAAGGTGGCGATAAGAGTTACGCTGGGACTGGCCGCCGGTGCCCGGTCTGTTCTTGGAAAAACGGTCATGAGCGGGATAGGGAAGGGGCTGCACGCCACCGGGCTTCCGCTCTGGACACCGGAATTTCCGCTTCCGGTAAAAGTTCGTAAACCATTACAGGTTAATCGGCCCAATAAAGTAGTCTATTTCCCAAGCTGCCTGAACCAGACCATGGGACGTGCCCCCAAAGACAAAGTAAAGCCGCTGGCTTCCGAAATGGTGGAACTGCTGAACAAGGCCGGATATGAAGTCCTTTTCCCGCCCCGGATGGAGAGCCTCTGCTGCGGAACCATCTGGGAAAGCAAAGGGATGCCGGATGTGGCCGACAAGAAGGTAAAAGAATTGGAAGAAGCCCTCTGGGAAGCATCGGAGCAGGGGAAATACCCCGTCCTTTGTGATCAGAGTCCCTGCCTGCACCGGATGCGCCAGTGCATTCAGAAAATGAAGCTGTACGAGCCTGCGGAGTTTATTGCCAAATTCCTTCTGGATAAACTGGATTTCCATCCCACCGACAAACCCATAACGGTGCACGTAACCTGTTCCACCCGCCTGATGGGCCTGAAGGACGTTATCATCGGCCTCGCTAAAATGTGTAGCACCAGGGTTTATGTGCCGGAGGAAATTGGCTGCTGCGCCTATGCCGGAGACAAGGGTATGACGAATCCGGAACTGAACGCCTATGCGCTGAGGAAGCTGAAACCGGCCCTTCAGGAACGGGGAATCGAGGAAGGTTATTCCAACAGCCGGACCTGCGAAATCGGCCTGTCCCATAACGGCGGCATAACCTACCGTTCCATCGTCTATCTGGTGAATGCGTGCACTACGCCGAAAGATGCTCGATAAGGATTTTGACGCCAATCCCAATCAAAATAATGCCGCCCAGTAGCTCTGGGCGCATTTTTTTGTTCACCGACTCTCCAAACCGTGCCCCCAGGCAGAAGCCCAGGATGCTCATCAGGAAGGAAATCAGGCCGATGACAGCCAGCGGAAGGGAAATGGAGCGCCAGGTCTGATAGCCGGTGCAGGCATAGGTGATGCCCACGGCCAGGGCGTCGATACTGGTGGCGACAGAGAGCGCCAGCTGGGTCTTCAGGTTGGAAGGATTCAGGTGGGGTTCCTCGTCGGCCTTGAAGGAATCGAGGATCATCTTCCCTCCGATGAAGGCCAGCAGCGTAAAGGCTATCCAGTGGTCTACGGCCGTCAGATAGGTGCTGAAGCGGGAAGTCAGGGCCCAGCCGATGAGCGGCATCAGAGCCTGGAAAAAGCCGAAAAGAAAGGCCAGGCGCAGCATGATACCCGCTTCCCGCCGGCGGATGATAACCCCGCAGACGACCGAAACGGCAAAACAATCCATGGCCAGAGCCAGTGCTATGAGGATATGTTCCAACATAAAAAGCTTGCAAAGTTACTCAAATTATAGTAGTTTTGTGCCGTTTTTTTGAGGAAATAAAAATGAAAAATGCTTTCCTTTTCCTGGCGGTTTCTGCCCTTGCACTCTCCTGCCGGTTTTCCGGTGAAGACTCTATCCAGACCGGAGACCTAATTTTTCTGGGCTTTCCGAAAGAAAGCGCCGCCGATCAGGGGGGAATGACCGCCGCCATTGCATCGGCAACAGGGGAAGGAGACCTCAATCTCGTCCACGTAGGCATCCTGGAGGTGGATGCTGAGAATACCGTCTGGGTCATTGACGCCACTGTCAAGAACGGCGTCCACAGGGACACCCTAAGCCAGCTCATCCGGGATTTCACCCGCCACGACGGCACTCTTCCCGTGGCACTGGTGATGCGACTGAAAGACAACTCCCACGCAAAAGAGTATGTACAGAAAGCCAAGTCCTTCATCGGAGAACCCTACGACTACAACTTTGCCCCGGACAATGGTGCCCAGTACTGCTCGGAACTGGTCTGGGACAGTTACATCCGGGCCGATGGCACCCGCATCTTCGAAGCCACGCCTATGAATTTCAAAAATGAGGATGGAGAATTCGACCCGTACTGGATCCGGCTTTTTGAAAGATTACAGGTGCCCATCCCCCAGGATGAGCCGGGCACCTGTCCACAGGAAATCTATGCATCCGAGGCCCTTCGGCCCGTTAATGTCGCCTTGATCAAATAGCCTTCAGGGGCTTTACTTTGCGGATAGGGTCGCAGGTGAGGCCTACGCCCAGTTTCTGGAAGGTCTTCCGGTCTACTTCGGAGAGCATGACAGCCGAATGAACCTGTGCACCGGCCAGATTGGGCAGTTGGGCCAGGGCCTGCTGGCAGTTCTCGTCCAGAAGGCTCATCATGGAGATGGCCACCAGCACCTCATCCGTATGCAGGCGCGGATTGTGACCGTGCAGATAATTCACCTTGGTTATCTGGATAGGGCCTATCATATTCTGCGGAATAAGTTTGATATTGTGCGGAATGCCGGCCAGGTGCTTGAGGGCGTTCAGCAGAAGGGCGGCACTGGGACCCAGCAGCGGGCTGGATTCGGCCGTGAGAATGGTGCCGTCTTCCAGTTCGATGGCGGCGGTGGAGGAAGAGCCTCCGTTCTTTTCCAGCCTTTCCCGGGCCGCAACGGTGGTTTTCCGGTCGTCCGTCGTAATCTTGGCCCGTTTCATCACGAGGGCAATCTTATTAACCTCGTTCTCGGTGGCTTTTCCTTCGGCAAAACGGCAGAGGGCGGTGTAGTAGCGGCGGATAATTTCCTGCCGGGAGGCTTCGCAGCATACCTCGTCGTCACTGATGCAGTAGCCAATCATATTCACCCCCATATCGGTAGGCGACTTGTAGGGAGCCTCCCCGTAAATATCTTCGAACAGGGCGTTCATTACCGGGAAAATCTCTATGTCGCGGTTGTAGTTCACGGCCGTCTCTCCGTAAGCGTCCAGGTGGAAAGGGTCTATCATATTGACATCGTCCAAATCCGCCGTAGCGGCCTCGTAGGCCATATTGACGGGGTGAGTGAGGGGCATATTCCAAACCGGGAAGGTTTCGAATTTGGCGTAACCGGCCTTGATTCCGCGTTTGTTCTCCTGATAAAGCTGGCTCAGACAAACGGCCATCTTGCCGCTGCCGGGGCCGGGGGCCGTAATCACCACCAGGGGTTTGGTGGTTTCTACGTAATCGTTCTTGCCGAAGCCTTCGTCAGAATCGATCAGGGAAACATTATTAGGATAGCCTTCAATGGTGTGGTGGTAGTACACCTTGATGCCCATATTCTCCAGGCGCTTGCGGTATGCCTCGGCACTGGCCTGACCATTGAAGTGGGTGATAACTACGCTGTTAACGCTAAGCTCCCGGGCCAAAAATTCGTCCCTCAGGCGAAGCACGTCCATATCGTAGGTAATGCCCAGGTCGCTTCTGATCTTGTTCTTTTCAATGTCTACGGCGCTGATAACGATCACTATCTCAACATCTTCCTTCAACTGAAGCAACATCTGCATCTTACTGTCCGGCTGGAAACCGGGGAGTACGCGGCTGGCGTGGTAATCGTCAAAGAGTTTACCGCCAAACTCCATATACAGTTTATCGCCGAATTTGGCGATGCGTTCCTTGATGTGCTCTGATTGAATCTTGAGATATTTCTCGTTGTCGAACCCGTATTTCATTGTGCGAAGTGATTTAAATACGGGATGCAAAAATACTTTGTTTTTCCGATTCTTCAAAAAAAAACGAACTTCAGAAATACAAATTTTCAAACAGAGCCTTAGCCCAGAAGGAGAGCCCATACCAGGAATCGGGCGGTGCGGCCCACCAGCAGTAAGAAAGCGGTCATCCAGGGATTGGTTTTATAGAAGCCCAGGGCAAGGGTAATTACGTCTCCCACAAAAGGAAACCAAGAGAATGGAGCCAGCCAGACACCGTATTTATCCACATAAACCTTCTGCTTTTCCAGTTTCTGGCGGTCTACTTTAAACCACTTTTCTATCCAGTCCCATCGGCCCAGCCAGCCCAGGCCGAAGGTTGTCATACAGCCCAGCCAGTTTCCCAAGGAGGCCACAATCAGGCAGGCCCAGGGCTGTGAAGACATCTGCAGCATGGTGATGAACAGGACATCAGCGCTGAAGGGGACCACCGTTGCGGCCAGGAAAGTGCTGATAAAAAGCCCCCAGAGGCCCCAGACTCCCAGATCCGGCAGGTTGTTGAGAAACTCGGAAAGGTCAGATATGAAAGAAGTAAGCAACATAGTTTAATTCTGCTAATATAGCGAAAAAAACTTATCTTTGTCCCATGAAACCCTTCGGCAGAATCAATCCCCGCATACAGGGTCTAATTCCTTAGACAATCTATGTGGGCCACGGGAGCCTCCATGATGTTCCGCATGTCCTGGGATCTACTCAAAGCCAGTACGAGCGAGCTCACAGACAGTTCCCTGCCGGAAGAGGTTGAGAAGGAGATAGAGGACATCATCTGCAGCCAGGAGCAAATCCATGAGCCCCAATACCCTGGTCACCATTCACATGGAACAAAAAAAATAATTCATCTTTTTTCCAACCTTTTGGAGAGAGGCTCCGTCTA
>ODAI010341789.1_pt1 | contig 13851 bp, 11 predicted proteins | sample 1539321 | NCBI WGS metagenome assembly ODAI01 (sample SAMN02144231, study PRJEB22623) | gut metagenome | biome: sheep rumen | host: Ovis aries | place: New Zealand
CCTAACCCGACTATCTGTACCGGCTGTGGCGAGCCACCAACATCCATCTGCTGCACGGGCGCATGGCTTCCGGCCATCTGCAGGGGCGGCTGCTGAAGATGCTGGTGACGATGATTCGGCCAAGGAACATCCTGGAGGTGGGCACCTTCAGCGGCTATTCGGCGCTCTGCATGGCCGAGGGGCTGGACGAGGGCGGCATGGTCTATACGTTTGAAATCAACGACGAGCAGGAAGACTTCACCCGACCGTGGATAGAGGGCTCGCCGGTGGCCGACCGCGTGCGCTTCATCATTGGCGACGCCATCACGGAGGCTCCCCGGCTGGGCATCACGTTCGACATGGCGTTCATCGACGGCGACAAGCGTACCTATCGCGAGACCTACGACATGGCCCTGACGGTGGTGCGCCGGGGGGGATTCATCGTGGCCGACAACACGCTGTGGGACGGCCACGTGGTGGATGCCGCCTACAGCCGCGACGCACAGACACGGGGCATAGAAGACTTCAACGACTATGTGGCTGCCGACCCGCGTGTGGAGCAGGTGGTGGTGCCGCTGCGTGACGGACTGACCATCATCCGCAAGTTGTAAAAAAAAGGAAAAGGCTCTCGCCAGCATTGCATAATACGACAAAAATACACAAAAAACGCTGCTTTTTGCACTTTTTTCGGCGAAAAAGTTGTCTATGTCGAAAAAAATGCGTACTTTTGCTTACAAATTGTAAACAAGCATCCTAAAACATCGAGAGAACATGGAGAAAATAGACAGTCTTGACAAGAAGATACTGAGCATCTTGTCGAAAAATGCACGCATACCGTTCAAGGACGTGGCAACGGAATGCAACGTGTCGAGGGCGGCGATACACCAGCGCGTGCAGCACCTCATCGAGGCCGGCGTCATCATGGGCAGCGGCTTCGACGTGAATCCCAAGAGTTTGGGCTACCGTACCTGCACCTACGTAGGCATCACGCTGGAGCGCGGCTCTATGTACAAGGACGTGGTGGAGTTTCTGCAGCACATTCCCGAGGTGGTGGAGTGCCACTTCACCACCGGGCCTTATACCATGTTGGTCAAGCTCTTCGCGCGCGACAACGAGCAGCTGATGCACCTGCTGAACGGACGGCTGCAGGAAATTCCCGGCGTCATGGCCACCGAGACGCTCATCTCGCTGGAACAGAGCATCAAGCGTGAAATACCCGTAACGGTTGACGAGTAACAGACGGCCATGAACAATCCTTTCGACTGGCAGCAACGGCTGAGCCAGACGGGGTATGCCGCCTTCCCCGAGGCAGCGAGAAAGCCCGTCATCGGCATCACGGGAAACTATGGTGAGCAGACGTGCAAGATAGGCGAAGGCTATTACAAGTCGGTGGTCAGGGCCGGTGGCGTGCCGGTCGTCATACCGCCGCTCAGCGATACCGATGCCATCATCAATACCCTGGAGCATATCGACGGACTGCTGCTCAGCGGCGGGGCCGACTATAACCCGCTGTATGCCGGCGAGGAGCCGCAGCACGGGCTGGGCGGCATCAACAGCGAGCGCGACCTGCCGGAACTGCTCATCGCACAGCTGGCCTACAACCGGCAGATCCCCATGCTCGGCATCTGCCGCGGCATACAGACGCTGGCCATGGCCTTGGGCGGCAAGGTGGCGCAGGACATCGCGGCGACAAGTAGCGTGAAGCACTCGCAGGATGCTGACAGGCAGGTGCCGACGCACAGCGTGAGTGTGGCTGCCGACTCGGTGCTGTACCGCCTCTATGGCGAGCAGCAGCTGTTTGTCAACTCGTTCCCCCATCAGGCGGTCAGCGAGCCGGGTGTGCGCTTCCGTGTGACGGCCACGGCTGCCGACGGCACGATAGAGGCCATGGAGAGTGCGGAGTATAAGTCAATCATCGGTGTGCAGTGGCACCCGGAGTGTATGCCGGAGGCGGGTAAGCCGCTGTTCCAGTGGCTCGTACAGCAGGCCGCCGAATACCGGGCAGCCTGCGACATGCACCAGCGCACGCTGACGCTCGACACGCATTGCGACACACCGATGCTGTTTCCGCAAAATGTGGATTTCACCCAGCGCGCCCCCCGCATACTGGTGGACTTGCACAAGATGACGGAAGGGCGGCAGGACGCTACCATCATGGTGGCCTATCTGCCGCAGACTGCCGAGCATCCCAAGGCGATGGCCGACGGCATCTTCGACAAGATAGAAGACATCGTCGGCCGCAACAGCCGTTACGTCAGTATTGCCAAGACGCCTGCCGACCTGTGGATGAACAAGCATGCGGGCAAGAAGAGCATCATGCTCGGCATAGAGAACGGGCATGCCCTGGAAGGGAGCATCGACCACTTGCGCCACTTCGCACAGCGGGGCATCGTCTATATGACGCTATGCCACAACGGCGACAACGACCTCTGCGACTCGGCGCGTGGCAGTCAGACGCACGGCGGCATCAGCGACTTCGGGCGGCAGGTGGTGGAAGAGATGAACCGGCTGGGCATCATGGTGGATTTGAGCCATGCCGCCGAGAGCAGCTTTTATGACGCACTGGACATCAGCAAGACACCCATCGTGTGCAGCCATTCCAGTTGCCGCGCGTTGTGCGACCATCCGCGTAACCTCACCGACGAGCAGATGAGGGCACTGGCGCAGCGGGGCGGCGTGATGCAGGTGACACTCTATCACGGCTTCCTGGTCTTGGACGGCGAGGCGACCATCCTCGATGCCATGCAGCATCTGGAGCATGCCATCAGCGTGATGGGCATCGACCATGTAGGACTGGGCACCGACTTCGACGGCGACGGCGGCATCTGCGGGCTGGCGAATGCTGCCGAGCTTATCAATTTCACACGACAGCTGCTCGCACGCCGCTATTCGGCTGAAGACATCCAGAAGATATGGGGCGGCAATTTCCTGCGTGTGATGCAACAAGTACAATCTATAAGAAAGTAATCATGCGAAACCTGATAGATAGGGTAGGCGGCATGCGCCACCTTCGGAACCTTGGGTATGTGATAGCCGCCGGTCTTTGTTTGTGTGCGTGTAGCACCACCAAGAAGCAGGCCAGCGAGTCGTCTGCCGTCACCATCCGTTTCAATGCCGACTCGGCGTATGCCTTCTGTGCGGCACAGTGCGACTTCGGGCCGCGTACCATGAACAGCGAGGCCCACGAGCAGTGTGCGCAATGGATAGCCCGGCAGTTCAGCCGTTATGGCTATACGGTGGAACTGCAGCAGGCCGACCTGCACGGCTACGACGGCACCATCCTGAAGAGCACCAACATCATAGCCCCCGCCGCCGTGCCTGGCGTTTCAACGCCGGGCACCGCCGTGCTCGATGCTTCTTCCTCCGAGGCCTCCGTGCCCGCCGCCTCTTCCTCTGAGGCCGCCGTGCCTGGCGTTTCAACGCCGGGCTCCGCCGCCCGCATCCTCATTTGCGCCCATTGGGACAGCCGCCCCTGGGCCGACAACGACCCCGACTCTGCCAACTGGCGCAAGCCCGTCATGGCAGCCAACGACGGTGCCTCTGGAGTGGCCGTCATGCTCGAACTGGCCCGGCTGCTGCAACAGCACGACTCGGCCCGCGTGGCTGTCGATTTCATCTGTTTCGATGCTGAAGACTGGGGCATACCGCAATGGGAGAACGGTGCCGACGGCGACTCGTGGGCATTAGGCGCGCAGTATTGGGCCAACCACTACCGCTCGGCACTGGCCGATGGGCAGGCTTCTGAATACCGCTATGCCGTCTTGCTCGACATGGTGGGCGGACAGGGCGCCCGCTTCTATCGTGAGGGCTATTCTATGCAGCATGCCCGCAGCACTGTTGACAAGGTGTGGCAGGCTGCCGCCACTGCCGGCTATGGCAGCTTCTTCCCCAATGAGACCGGCGGCTATGTGACCGACGACCATGTGCCCGTGAACGAGCAGGCACACATTCCCTGCATCGACATCATCAACCACTATCCCGACTGCCAGCAGAGCTCGTTCGGACCCACGTGGCATACCGTCAGCGACGACCTGCAGCACATCGACCGTAACACGATCGAAGCCGTGGGGCAGACGCTGGTGCAGCTGATCTTCTCGGAACCGGCAGAATAGGACTTGTGCGTTCAGCCGTTCTTCTCGGAACCGGCAGAATAGAATTTGTGTGTTCAGCCGGTATTCTCGGAACCGCTGACAGAGGGCGTGGCTCCGTCTCTTATGCCAACAGGTGGTAGGTGCCACCGGCCATCGGACGCACGAGGCCTTTCATCTCTAATTGGAAGAGGATGGCGGTCATTTGCCCGATAGGGATATTGCTCCTAACACTGAGTATATTCAGTTGCAGGTCGTTGGTTTGCTGAAGCAGACTGACGACCTGCTGCTCTTCTGCTGTGAGGTCGGGAAAGAGCTGCCGTTCTACCGTTTCCGACTGCTGCCGACTGGTAGGCCAGCGCATCGACTCCACAAAATCCTGTGCCGACGTGATGAGTTCTGCCGTGTTGTTACGGATGATGCGGTTGCAGCCCTCGCTATAGGGAGCACCCACGGCACCGGGAAAGGCATAGACGTCGCGGCCGTACTCCTGTGCGATGCGGCAGGTGATGAGGCCGCCACCCTTGTAGGCACTCTCCACGAGGATGGTGGCGTCGCTGATGCCTGCCACGATGCGGTTGCGCTGCCGGAAATTGTTGGGCAGGGCCTGCGTGACCGACATGTATTCCGTCAACAAGCCGCCGTGACTCACCATCTGTACGGCGGTGTCGCGGTGGCGGGGCGGGTAAATCTGGTCCAGTCCGTGAGCCAGCACCCCCACGGTGTCGTAGCCTTGTTCCAAGGCACTGCGATGCGCACAGATGTCGATGCCGTAGGCCAGTCCGCTGACCACCAGCACCTCCGGGCACAGCTGCCGCAGGTCGCTGATGAAGCGGCGCACCAGGTCCTGGCCGTATGCCGTGCAGTGGCGCGTGCCCACCATGTCCAGGATGTAGCGCTGGTTCAGGTCAGCCGTTCCTTTGTAGTAGAGCACGATGGGGGCGTCGGGGCATTCCTTCAGCCGCTGCGGATAGTCGGTGTCGTTCAGGGTGAGGGCGCGGATGCCGCCCTTGCTGATGAACTCCATCTCGGCGGCGGCGCGCTGCAGGGCATCGTCCCAGTGGCGCATGGCTTCCCGCAGGTGTGGCGTGGTGTCGTTGACCACATCGCCGATGTCGTTGCGATGCTCATACACGGCCTGTCCGCTGCCCAGCGCCTGGTACATCTGGAGGGCCATGGCAGCGTTGAATCCCGTCATGCGTGTCAGTGCGATGGTATAGTATATTTCGTCACTCGTTATCATGGTGGTTGATAGTACCGTTTTGTTTCAACTGCTCATGCGTGGAGTCGCGCGGCCGTGCCGTTCATTGCAGATACGGAGCGAAGGCGCGGTTGTATTCCTCGCTCTCGCCCAAGCGCCCGTTGATGAGACATACCAGCATCACCTTGCCCTTGAAGCAGATGGCTTCGTCGGAGGCGCGGTAGATGTCCTGGTGGAAGATATACTTAAAGCCGTCTTTCTCTATCCACAGCCGCGAGATGAACTCGTCGTCGCAGCGCAGGGGTACCTTGTATTGCAGCTCCATGCGGGCCACGACGGCATCGATGCCACGGGCGTGCATCTCGGCGAAGCTCAGTCCGCACTGTTTCAGGAACAGGTGGCGGGTATGTTCGGTGTAGTGCAGATAGTTCGCGTTGTTCACGATGCCCTCGATGTCGCATTCATAGTCGCGGACTTCCATGCGTGTTTCAAAGATGTATTTTCTCATTGGGTGTTGATGTGGGGTTGTTTTGGGGGTTGTTAAATGGGGATTGTGGTAGTTGATGGATATGGCAGGGTTGCCTATGTGGGTATGGCGGGGTGGGGTCGCTTCAGGTACTCATAACCTATGCGGCAGCGCAGGCAGTCTTTCTTGTCGCAGTATTCGCGCTTCAGCTGGATGAGGGCCTGCGAGTCGCCGGCCGACTTCACCTCCAGGCCGCACTCCTTCCACATGCGTATGATGTGGTTCTGCTCGGCACGCAACTGTTCCAGGAAGTCGAAGGCGCGGTCGCACAGCTCTTCCTTCATGGCATGCCGCCCGTAGGCGAAGAGCATGGGTATGCAGGTGTTGATGATGATCAGGTTGACGGATGCCGGCGACAGCTGCTTGCTGGTGCGTATGCTCTCCGAGCCGAACGTGTAGTGGCTCTCCCAGTAGGGCGTCACCTGTGTGCGCAGCATGTCGGCCAGCGATGCCATGTCCTTGCACTCGATGAGGCGCGACAGACAGGCCCGCCGCTCGTAGAAGAGCGTGGCCAGCTGTGATATGCGGATGTGGGGGAAGTTCTGCGGCCGCAGGCGCAGGAATCGCCACAGCTTGCTGTCCATGGGTTGTAGGCTGAACTTATGGGCAAGATACTGGTACTCGTTGCGCAGCTTGGCAAAATAGCCCTCGTTCAGCGCGTCCTTCTGGTAGCGCTCCGGCACGGCGCTGAGCTCCAGCAGTCCCGCCTGCCCCATGAAGACGGCCTCTATCTGGAACAGGTCGTCGCGGTGCTTGCCTACCGTCTGCAGTGAGATGTGCTTCGCCCATTCCTCGAAGGCATCGCCGTTGATGCCGAATCCGAAGTTGCGTGCCAGCGTCTGGAAGAAGGCATCCTCCCACGAGCCGCCGGCCTGCCGGGCGCGCTCGGCAATGGCCACCGTCTTCTGTTCCAGCCGCTCGGTCTGCAGGGCCGCCATCCAGGCGTGTATCATGAGTCGCGGCAGGTCGGGTATGATGCGGTAGCAGGGCGGGTAGGCGTCGGTCTTGAGCAGCTCTTCGTAGTTGTCGAGCACGGAGGGCGGCACCGTCATCACCATCTGCGGCACAAACAGTCCCGACAGCGTCTCGACGTCGCGGTCGGCCACGCCCACCACATGCAGCACCACATTATTATAATGTGCATCGTTCTGGTGGCCGTGGGCATACCAGTCCGATGCCTTGTCGTGTATCTCGATGTTGCCCACCCACATCGTGCCGCCGATCTTCACTTTCCCATTGAAGAAGTCCGGGCCGCTGTTGCGGTTATGCAGTCCGGGGTCTATCACCTCGACGCTCCGTCCGTCGGTGGTCAGCAGTTCTCCGGCGGGCCATAGCTTGTGTTTCCAGCAGTAGTGCAGTAGTTGTTCCATGGGTGGCGTATTGCTATTGGTTGCTTGGTAGGATGGGTGGCGCGTGCTATTGGTTGACGGGCGTGTCGAGGCGGTCGCCGTCGGCAAACTGCCGGATGGCATCCACCAGCAGGTCGTTCTCGTCGGCGTGCTGTGCCGTGACGCGGAAGAAGTGGGTAGAAAGGCCGTGGAAGTTGCTGCAGTCGCGAATCAGGATGCCATGCCGCTCGACGAGGTATTCCTTCAGACACTTGGCGGTGGCATGCTCCAGTTCGCAAAGCATGAAGTTGGTCTTGGTCTCGAAGACGCGGATGCCCGCTATCTTGCGCAGGTTGGTGCGCAGCCGTTCGGTCTCTTTCATATAGGCCGCCAGGTCGGGTATGGCCGGCTGCCCTTGCTCCAAGAGGAAGCGGCCGGCCTCCATGGCCAGCATCGTCACCGACCACGGGCAGGCCAGTGTGCGCAGCAGCTGTATGGTGTTGGGGTGTGCGGTGATGTATCCCAGGCGCAGTCCGGGTATGGCGTATGTCTTGCTCATCGAGTGGAGCACCAGCAGGTTGGGCAGTGCCTGTGCCTCGCTGGGCACGAGCAGCTGCTCTTGGGTGTATGCCTCGTACGACTGGTCCACGACAAACGTGTAGCGTGGCGACCGTCGTACTACATAGTCGATGAAGCCCTTCATGAGCACGTTGCCCGACGGGTTGTTGGGGTTGCATATCCAATAGACGCGGTCCTTGGGCAGCTCCGTCAGGTCGTTGGTGTTCTCATACGATATGATGTGGTGGTGAATGCGGCAGGCATCGGCATACTCCGTGTTGGTGGGCTGCGGGATGATGGACGCGCACTTGCGGAACATCTGTGCAATGAGATAGACGGCCGCCGTGGTGCCGTTGGTCACCATGACGCCCTCGGGGTCGATGCCCAGTTTCTGTGCGATGAGTGCTTCGAGCTGTCGCGGATAGGGTTCCGGATAGTGAGCAATGAGGTCTATTCTGTCTGCGATGTACGCTTTCAGTGCCGTATGGTCTGCATGCAGATAGACATTCGAGCTGAAGTTCAGCCTCACCCTGTCTTCATATCGGTAGATGTCGTCGCCGTGTCCTTCCATGTGCCTTTATTTAGTAACGTGTATGGTTAGTGAATGTGTGTCGAATGTGATGCCGTCGCGCTCGATGAAGCGGCTCAGCGTGCCGTCGGCTGCCAGCTGCTGCGGGGTGCCCACGCTCAGCCGGTTGGGCTCCATGAGCCACACGCGGTCGGCTATCTGCAGCGACAGCTCCACGTCGTGCGTGGAGAGGAAGATGGTCTTCTGCTCTGTCGCAGCCAGCCGGTGCAGCAGCTGCATCATCTCCACCTTGCTGGGGAAGTCGAGGAATGCCGTCGGCTCGTCAAGATAGATGACGGGTGTCTGCTGCGCCAGTGCCTTGGCCATCATCACCTTCTGCCGCTCGCCGTCGCTCAGCGTATAGATGAGTCGGCTGCGCAGGGCGTCGATGCCCACCATCGTGATGGCCTCGTCCACCACCTGATGGTCGTCTTGTGACAGCGTGCCCCAGAACCCGGTATATGGCGACCGCCCCATGCCCACCATCTCGGCCACGGTCATGTTCTTGACATCCGGCTTCTCGGTGAGCACGATGCCGATGGTGCGGCTCAGCTCCTTGTCGGTGTAGCTGTCGATGTCGCGCCCGCAGACGGTGATGGTGCCGTCCAGCTTGGGCTGGAAGGCTGCCAGCGTGCGCAGCAGCGTGCTCTTGCCGATGCCGTTCTGCCCCAGCAAACAGGTCAGCTCGCCGCTGCAGATGGCACCGTCAAGTGCCTGTGCCACCACTTTCGTGGTATAACCGATGCTGAGTTGATGTAGTTGGACGGTTTCCATAGTGACTGCAAAGATACGAAATCGCCGTGAATTGGCAAAGCGAAACGCCAATTATTCTGCACTATAGCGGTCTATCAGTAGTGAAAAGAGGGCGTTTTGCCGTAAAATCCGGGTGTTTCCTGTCATCAGCAGCTGTTTTCTGGCTCGTGTCATGGCCACGTTCAGCTTGCGGTCGATGGTCTGTCCGTCCTCTTCGAAACAGTTGGACGTCAGGAAGTCCAGCTGGTAGGGCTGCTGTATGGTGAACGAATAGATGATGACGTCGCGCTGCGACCCCTGGTATCGCTCCACGGTGTCGATGGTGATGTCGTTCAGCGCCGCTATGCCGAGGTGTTCTATCTCGCGGCGTATCATGGCTATCTGGTTGCGGTAGGGCACGATGACCCCCACCGACCGTCTGCTGTCGAAGGCCGGTATCAGCCGGTGTAGCCGTTGCAGCAGGTCGGCCACGATGCGTGCCTCGTCGGCGTTCACCTTGTCGCTGATGTCTATCGACGCACAAGATGCCGACGGGAAGAACAGCACGCGGTGCTGCTTCAGCTGCTCGTCCAGTGCATCTTGGGCCTCCGCCGTGTAGCCGAGCTGCCGTTCCTCCTGATGCGGACACGGCACGCACTGCAGCTGCTCGCGGCGGTAGAACATACGGTTGGGAAACTCGGCGATGTCGGGGTGCATGCGCCCCTGCCGCCGCAGGATGCCGGTGAATGCCGTGCGCCCGGCCTGCCGCTCCACGTTCAGCAGCCGCTCGAACAGCGACCGCCGACAGTCGTGCAGCCGTGGCTCGTCGTCGGGCTGCTGCACCACGGCGGGCAGCTGCTTATGGTCGCCCACCAGCACGAAACGGCTGATGGCGTCGGATGCCAGCAGTCCGATGATGTTCGGCTCCAATATCTGCGAGGCCTCGTCGATGATAGCCAGTGAGAACCGCTTCAGCTGGAAGATGAACGGGCGCGAGAGCATGGTCGATGTGGTGGCCACGACGATGCGTGTCGCCGCCACCTGCCGGCGGATGCCGTCCAGCCGTGGCTGACTGCCCAGCACGCTGTCGAGCAGCCGGCCGGCGTATTGCGGGTCGCACGATGCCGCACTGCCCAGGCGCAGGTAGTCGAGTGCCGCCGACTCCAGCATGCTGCATATCTCATCGACGGCCCGGTTGGTATAAGCCATCAGCAGGATGCTGCTGTCTGCCGTGGTCATCTCCTCCTGCACCATGAAGCGCAGTGCCATCGACGTCTTGCCCGTCCCCGGCGGCCCTTGTAGCAGGAAGTAGTCGTCGGCCTGCTTCACCTTCAGCAGGATGTCGTCGTAGTGGGGGTGGTATGTCCGCGAGAGCTGCCGGTCGGCATGGCTGCGCGGCGTGCGGCGGCCCAGCAGCAGGTCGCGGCGCTCTTGCGATGCCGTGCAGAACGCGTGCAGCGACCGTATGGAAGCGGTGGTCATGATGTCCGATGCACCATGCTCGATGGCATACGTGCCGTCGGTGAAGACGTGCGGGTTCTGCTGTCCGTCGTTCAGCCTGACGGTCACCGTCTGCTCCGTCAACCGCTCCACGACGCCCTTGAACAGGATGCTGCTGCGCACGTCCGGCTCGCCGTCGTAGCGGTAGAGGTAGATGCCGTCGCCCCGCCGGAAGTTCGGCAGGTAGTCGCCAGCCGTGTCCGACAGCCGGAGGGTGATGAGGTCGTAGCCGCTGGCAGGCGACGACATCTCCTTGCCGACCACCGTCAGGGCCACGAAGATGTTGCCCGTGTCCATCTTCTGCGCCAGTGGCATGTTCCACAGGTCGGCCACCGCACCGCCCTGTCCTTCCTGCACGCCGGTCTTCTGTGCCAGCTGCTCGCGATAGACGAAGGTGAGCATGCGCTCCACATATTCATATTCATGCGGGGCGAGCCGGTGCAGCGGCATCAGCGTGCGGTCGGCCTCGGTGCGTATGTAGCGGTTGAAGAAGTCGGCCTTCTGCGGGTTCTCCAGCAGTGTGTCGGCCTGTAGCAGTGGCATGACGCTGCGGAATCCCTCGCGGGCCATGCGTATCTCCTGTGCCACGATGCGGTTGCGCATGGCGATGGCCCCGCGGAAGAGCTGCTGGTAGTAGTTGACCACCAGCAGTCCCTGGCGTGCCGCATACTTCGAGTAGAGCAGCCGGATGTCCACGCGGTCGGCCGGGAGGTGGAAGTTGTAGCGCAGGATGCCGTAGTACAACAACAGCTGTACGTAGTGGTCCTCGCGGTGGATGTTGGCGGTGTGCGTCTCGATGTTCCAGTTCTTGCCCGACTTCTGCTCCACCAGCAGGCGCATGTCGGCCGTCATCAGATCGACACGGCCCTGCAGCCCCAGCTGTTCGCAGACGAACGACGGCTCCAGCAGGGCCTGCTGTCGGTCGTAGTCGGCAAACAGCACGCCGACGGCCTCGCGCAGGTTGACGGTCTGCTGTGCGGCATCGGTCTTGAAGCGCTGTGCGTCGAAGCCCGGACAGGTGCAGAACTGCAGGGCCTGCTGCTGGAAACTGTTGCGCAGGGTATTGGCGAACGAGGCGTCTTCGCGGTGTATCAGGTCGTCGAGTGCCGCTCCGGCAAAGTTACCCAGCAGGATGGGCTGTGTGTTGGCCCGGGGCTTCAGACGGTTGACGACATAGCCCACCGCGCTGTGGCCATACTCCTGGAAGCAGGCGGCAATGGCCGATATGTCTATCAGGAAGTCTGGCTCGACGACGATGAGTCCGGCATCGATGCTGGTGCCCTCGCGGGTGCAGTCCAGCAGGTTGAGCTGCATGTCCTGTGCCAGCAGCTGCCGCAGGTCGCCGTCGGTGTTGTTGATGCACAGCGGACCGTCGGCCGTGGTGGCATAGATGTGACTGTCGTCCCATCCGTTCACCACACAGCGCACGTAGCGCAGGTTGACGGCGGCACGGCCCTCCGCCTGCTGTCCCTGCTTGGGCAGCAGCACCAGCAGCGGCTGCGGGATGTCGGCATGGAAGACGGCCGATATGAACAGCGCGAGGGCCCGCACGTCGTATGGCCAGTCGCCCTCGTGCGTCTCCTTCGTGCTGTTCGAGTGGCGGCGCATCTGCTGGATGGCGATACGTTCGCGCATGGCGATGCCGTGGCGCTTGCACAGATAGTCCACCTGTGCGAAGAGGTTGCCGAAGCCCTGGCGGCTGTTCAGCAGTGCCTCGCCGCACGCCAGCACCAGTGTCTGGTGCATGAACCGCCGTGTGGCGGCTGTCGGCTGGCTCTCGGCCAGTTGCCGGCAGCGGTCGTAGAGCTCGTCAATATGTCGTCGCTCGTCGCTCAAGTCAGGTTGTTGGTAGTCTGTTGGCCCGTTGCTCAAAGCAGGTTCTTGATGGCCTGGTCGATGTCCTTGATGCTCTGCGAGCGGCCTATGATGTTGTTGTCGCGGTCGATGAGGAAGTATTCCGGCACGCTCTGCACATTGTAGATAGACAGTGTGGGCGTGGCGGCGTTCTTGTTCTCGCGCACGCATATCCAGGGCAGCGCCTGGGTCTGCTGTTTCCAGAAGTGCTCGTCGTCGTCCAGGCTGACCTGGTATATCTCCAGCCCCTCGGCGTGGTACTTGTTGTACAGCTCGCGCAGCATCAGTATGCGCGCCGGCGACTCGTTGGTGGCAAACACGTGGAAGTCGAGCAGCACCACCTTGCCTTTCAGGTCGGTCAGGTGGCGCATCTGTCCGTGGTTGTCTCTCATCGCGATGTCTATCAGCCCGGTGGTCTTCACCTTGCTGGGGTCGATGCCGTTGGCTGCCGACGCCTGGCTCAGCCGCACGTTGTTCATGCCCTCCAGGGCGATGTTGTGCAGGTTGCGGCCACGGTCGGCATTGGGGTAGTAGGCATCCCAGCTGGTGGCCACGGCGGCATACACCTTGATGTCGTCGCGGTCGGTGCGGGGGTTGAAGAGCAGCCAGTTGCCCAAGGTCTGGAACAGGGCGAAGTAGGCATAGCTCTTGGCCGGGTTGGGGAAGATGTACTGCCGCTTCACCTCATCCTTGTAGCTGCTGATCATCTTCAGGATGCTGTCGTTCACCTGGTCCACGTTCAGCTGCTCGCTGCGGCTGACGGCCATGGCGCGCTGCTGCAGGGCAATCTGCTTCAGGGCCAGCTCCTTGATTTTCTGGCAGTCGTCCGACCCACTTACCTCGTACTGCGTGGCCATCGTGGGGTATTGCGCCTTGACGCCGACGGTCTCCGTAGAGTCGATGGCCACATTGATAATCTGGTCGCTGATGCGCAGCCGGTAGAACTCGGGGGCCTCCGTCTGCGGGCCGCTGAAGGCGAAGGCGCCGTCGTCGCCCAGCTTGACGGAGTCGAGGGTGGTGATTTCGCTGATGCCTACATTCTCGAAATAGAGCACGGAGTCCTTGGCGTTGGTGATGTTACCCTCCACATGGAATTTCTTCTCTCCGCACGATGCCAGGCCTGCTACGGCCAGGGCCATGATAAGGTATTTCTTCATTTCTCTTGTATGTTTTTGCAATTTGCCTGCAAAGGTACACAATTTTTTGCAAAGAACAAAATACAGGCACACCGTCTTTCAGGGGTGTGCCTGCATAAAGTATGTGTCAGTTGCCAAGCTTTAGATGGTAACAGTCTTCTTCTCGGTGACAATCTTGCCAATCTCAATCTTCGAGATGACAGTGCCCTTCTGAATCTTGAATACCAGATAGCCGGTGCCATTCACGGCGGGGGTGACGCTCTTCATCACAATCTGTGCGCCAGAGGGGATGATGGTCTCGTTGGAAACAGCTTCTACCCCGTTGATAGTGGCGGTAGCCACGGGAGTGCCTTCGCCTACCCCAACAGCGTTGCCGTCAGC
>ODAI011636337.1_pt1 | contig 13851 bp, 13 predicted proteins | sample 1539321 | NCBI WGS metagenome assembly ODAI01 (sample SAMN02144231, study PRJEB22623) | gut metagenome | biome: sheep rumen | host: Ovis aries | place: New Zealand
AGGAAGCCGGAGCGGCTTGTGCTGGACGAGCCGACGTCTGCGCTGGATCCGGAGCTTGTGGGCGAGGTGCTTGCCTCGATAAAGCAGATTGCGGCAGACGGGAACACGATGCTGATTGTCTCGCATGAGATGGAATTTGTAAAGAACGTCGCGACCAAGGTGATTTTCATGGAATCTGGCAGCATTGTCGAGCAAGGCACGCCCGACCAGATTTTCAATGCCCCGGTGCAGGAACGGACAAAGCAGTTCCTTATCAAGAATCACATCATGCTCCCGCCGGAATACTATCTGTAGGAAACCTTGCAGGAATGCAGATTCCTAGGGGTGCCTTGCACGGCACCCTTTTTTTATCGCATCTTCTTCAGCTTGCTCCTAAGGTAGAGGTATTCCGCTACCAACGTGGGTGGCCACGAAAGCGGGTATGCGAGCGCCACAAGGAGCGACGCCGCTGTGATGCGGGTGACCAGAAACAGGTATGCCTGCCGAAAGACCACAAATCCCATGAATATGATGACGGTAGGCACCGTCGCAAATCCGAGCCCCTGCGTAATCTGCCCCACGACCATCGTGCAAAAACAGATTACGTAGAACGATGCCGATGCCCTGATGAACTCCGCGCCATACAAGACGACTTCTGCTTCCGCATTGAAGACGGCGATGAGCTTGGGGGCACATGCGATAAGAACCGCTGAGATGACGAGCATGACCGCAATGCCCAGCAGGACTGCCGACTTGATTCCCCTGCGCACGCGGTCGGTCTTGCCCGCGCCGTAGTTCTGCCCGGCGAATGTCATTGCCGCCACGGAGATGCTGACCATGGGCAGAATTGCCAGCTGGTCAAACCTTGTGTAGATAGACCACCCTGCCATGCAGCTTGCCCCGAACGCGTTGATGTAGCGCTGCATGAACGTGTTCGAGAAATTCAGCAGGCTGTTTGACAGCGCGTTCGGGAGCCCCAGCCGCAAAACGGAATGCAGGACTGGCAGGGAGCAGCGAGGTCTCTGCCTTCCTGCCGGAATGCAGGCGGCGCTCCGCAGCTGCTTTTTCAGGATGGGGAACAGCAGCAGTGCCGATATGCCTTCCGATGCGACGGTTGCCCACGCCGCCCCGTTCAGACCGAGCCTGAGCACCAGGATGCAGATGTAGTCGAGCGCGACATTCAGGACTACCGTGATGACGAGCACGTGCAGCGGATGCTTTGAGTCCCCGAGCGAGCGCAGTATCCCGGCGCACATGTTGTAGAAAAGGATGAACGTCATGCCGGAAAAATAAACCCGCAGGTAGGAATCCGCTTCCGCGAATATGTCTGCGGGGACGGCTATCATGGCAAGCATCAGCGGGGATATGCAGATGCCGAATACCGAAAGCAGGATGCCCAGGAACACGGAGGCGACGATGGCGGTGTGCGCCGTCGTATGCAGCTTGCCCGCGTCCTTTGCGCCGTATGCGTGCGAGATGAGTACGCCCGCCCCGCCCGCAAGGCCATTGAAGAATCCTGTTATGGTAAAGATTATGTTCGCGCTCGCCCCGATAGCCGCAAGCGATTGCGTCCCGCAATAGTTGCCTACAATAAAGCTGTCCGTTATGCTGTATAAGAGCTGGAATGCGTTTCCGAGCAGGAGAGGAAGCGAGTACTTTGCAAAGATAGGGATTATCTCCCCTTCTGTCATGTCCATGGTGTAAGATGCGCCTTAGCCGAAGCGGAGAAGCCCATGCGGCGGGCTGCCCGTGCATAAAAAAAGTTCCTAAACGGGAGCCGTGTCGCGCTTCCCCATTTAGGAACCTCCAGCTTTCTGGTCAGTTCTGATTCTCTTTTTTGTCAAACCGGAACTTCTCGTTTTTGTCAATCTGTATGATCCTGCTGTTCTGGATTTGAATCGTCACGGAACCATACTTGATTTCTTTTACATACTCCGCAAGCTTTGCGAACTCCGGCGGATAAGGCCCTCCTGTCTGCTTCTGAACGAGTGCATTCTCCACACCCATGCGCACCTCCCAAAAGAGCTTTAGTTGAACCGTTGTACCGCAACAGAATAGATGTCTTCTATCAGGCGGATACCGCCGGTATAGCCTGCATAGAAGTCGTCGAGCACCACCCTGTTCTGGAACGGCCATGCGACGTTCAGGAAATTCCCCTTCAGCTGCTCGGTGATTTCCTTGTCGTAGTAGCTGCCAAGGACAAGCGGGTATCCGTGGTAGTCATGCTCGTTGATTTGCTTGTGGATCAGATAGCTGTCCGTGTTGAATTCCACTTCCGCCTGGATGCCGTAGTTCAGCTTCTGGAATTCGGCGCGGATTGCATCCTGATATTCCTTCGGGGTGTCGTCGGTGATGAACTGCTTTGCGGGGAACAGCCCAAGGTCGTTCACAAGGAATTTCGTTGCGGCAAGCGCGTACTGCGCGTCTGCCACTACGGAAAACTGCTTGTTGATGACACGGTTCTCGAGGAACAGGTCTGCATAGCGCTCAATCAGGTAGTAGAAATATTTCTCGTGCGCGGTGATGACCGACTCGGTCTTTTCCTGGGGGACATGCGCGTACTCGCCTACCGCCCGCAGGAATTTGCTCGTCTCCGTGGCGCCTATCGGGAGCACGGGGTAGTGCAGGTAGGGAATGCCCAGCTTCTTTTCCATCTTCTGCACGTTCTTGAGCCCCACCCAGGGCGACACGAGCAGGTTGAATTCCGCCTTCGGCACAAGGTCGATGTTCTTGATGCCGCGCTCATAGCCGAATATGGTGTTCGGCGTAAGCCCAAGCTCCGCCACAAGCTTTTCAAGCTCGCGCAGGTTGCCCAGCCAGAACAAGTCCTGATACGGCACGTCTGCCCAGATGTTCACCAGCCCCTTTACCTTTTCGCCCTCGCTCGCCTTTGCAAGGTACTGGTCGATGATGGCATCGACTACCTGCTCGTGCCCCTTGTAGTTGTTGCCCTTGAATCCTGCGGTGCTCGCGTAGATGACGGGCTTTTCCGCGTCGGCAAACTGGCTGACGACTTCGCCGGTGTCGTCGCCGACGATTTCCGGGATGCAGCCGGTAAGCACCACGTACAAGTCCGCGTCAATCACCTTGAGCGCATTCTGGATTGTGGAGGCAAGCTTCTTTGTTCCGCCAAAGACGACGTCCTTCTCGTTGATGCTGGTGCACGGAAAAATGTTCGGCGAGAAATACCCGGAGCTTCCCGTCCCGTCCGACAGCTTCTGCGCGCAGCCGGGGCCTGAGTGCAGCACGGGGATTGCCCGCGTGATTGCCTGCACTGTCTGCATAGAGGCGAGCGCGCATTTGTATCTTTGCTTATCCAACAACTTTGCCATAGTATTCTCCTAATCCCCTCTGTTCCTCAGACAGCAATACCCGCTTTCTTGCTTTCTTTCTCCGCCTCAAAGAACGAATCGACGTTCTGCTGGTACCACCAGTCAGTGTAGGGAAGCTTTACGCGGCTTGCCAGGTTCTTCTCGAAGCTCCGGTTGCGGATACTGTCGAGGATGGTCTTTGCGAACTCCAGCGTGTGCTTGTAGCCGAAAATCATGTACTCGTCGGCGACGTATACGGCGGATGTCCCGTTCTTGATTGCCCACACGGTAGAGCCGGGGTGCCGCGACAGGTACAGGTCTGGCTTGTACTTGTGCAGGATGTTCATGACCTCGTAGTTCTGCTGGTCGGAGACGCTTGCCTCAAAGTTGATGCCGTTGTCCAGCAGGTACTTCATGGAAGGCGGCACGTCGCCGTTCTCGTACTTCTTGTCGTAGTGCCAGGCGAGCGCCCACACCACCTCTATGCCCAGCTCGTTCAGGACGCGGCTTACCTCGAATGTGTAGCCGGGACCCATGCCGATGACGGCGCGCAGCCCGGTCAGCTCCTTCTTGATTTCTTCGATTTGCGGCATATAGATTTCGCGCTGCTGGGCGATGTATTTCTCTACCTTGTCGCTGCGATCCGTCGCCTTGCCGATTGCCCGCAGCCAGGTCTCAAAGCCGGTGATGCCGCACTGGTTGATGCTGCGCACGTAGGGCACGCCGTATTTTTCTTCAAGCCCGTTGCCCAAGTAGTTGCCGAGCGTGCCGCAGATGCACGTGGTGGCAAGTGATTCGGAAAGGTGGCTCAGCTCCTCGACGCTGGAGTTGCAGTACAGAAAAATCGGCTCAAGGTCGAAGTTCTTGAACATCTCGATGATTTCCGGCCGCGCGCTCTCAAAGAAGTTCTTGAAGTTGATGGTGTTGCGCTTCTGCTTGGGCGGCTGCACGATGCTGGAAAGCACGGCGTGGTCGGCGATGTCGAAGCCGGTCGCCCAGATGCGTGACTTGAAGCCTTCGCAGTGCACCGCCACAATCGGCACGCTGATTTCCGCCTTCAGGTCGTCCACCACGCTGTCGATGTCCTCGCCGATGATGCCGGTCGCGCACGAGCTGGTGACGAAAATCGCCTTGGGCGAATAGCGGCGGTTCACTTCGAGTATAATCTTGCGCAGCTGCTCGGTGGAGCCGAAGATGGTGTCCTTCTCGTTCATGTCCGTGCCCACGTACACGGTGTTGTTGGTGACCCCGCGCTTCTTTGCCATCACTTTGTCGATATAGTATGAACCTGCGCTTGCCACGGAGCAGCCCGCCGGCCCGTGGTGGATTACCGCGACGTCGCGGATTGCGGAAAGCTGGCCGAGCGCGCAGCTTGAAAGGCAGGTGCTAGACTGGGAGAAGCAGCGCGAGCAGCCCTTGAGCGTGCCGCATTCTGATTTTTCCGCCAGATCCTTTAAGTCCCCGATATACCCAGTAATCGAACCAATCCTGTTTTCCCGTGTCGCTACATTTGAAGAGTTTAAATTCATAGCCATAATTTAGTCTCCTGTCAGGCGTATGATGAAAGGGCTGATTGCCATGAGCGGCGGCAACCAACCCTTTCCGTGCTTTGCTCTCCCGCAGTTCTTGCGTGCTGCGGGGAACCCGATGCTTTGTGTCTTTTAGAAGCCGGCCTTTGACTCGATGTCGGGGCGCACCCGCTGCAAGTCCTCTGAAAGGTAGCGCTCACCGTTGTCGGGCAGCAGCGGCACAATCAGCTTGTCCTTGTTCTCATCGCGGAGTGCCTGTTTGATTGCGACCGCAAGGCTCGCGCCGCTTGAGGCGCCCACAAAGATGCCCTCGTAGTGGGCAAGCAGGTGGATGGCGCGCAGCGTCTCGGCGTAGCTGATGGTCTCGTATGTGTCCACGTACTTCTCGTTGAAGTTGGTGGGCGCCATCGGGTTCAGCCCCTTCTCGTCATGCACCGCGTGGATGCCGTGGAAGCCGCCGTCCTCGGTGCCCTTTACCACCGGGTTCTCCACGTCCTTCTTGTCCGGCTGCACGATGACGACCTTGATACCGCTGTTCTTCTCTTTCAGGAACTTGCTCACGCCGTGGGTTGAGCCGCCCGTCCCGACGCCGCCCACAAAGATGTCGACCTTGCCGTCCGTGTCCTCCCAGATTTCGGGGCCGGTGTGCCTGTAATGCGCCGCCACGTTGTCGGGGTTGGAAAGCTGGCGCGTCGTCCATCCGTCCGGCGTCCGCTCAAGGAAGTAGTCGAGCACCTCGTTGAACGCCGCTATGCCCTTCTCGAACACGCCGTCGATGAGCTCCTTGGGCGCGGAGACGATTTCCGCGTTGTATGCCTCGAGCAGCTTCTTGCGCTCGGCAGACACGCCGTTCTGGATGCCGATTTTGAACTTGTATCCCTTTGCCGCCGCGAATGCCGCGAGCGCGATGCCGGTGTTGCCGCTGGTGAATTCGATGAGCGTGTTCTTGCCGGGGCTTATCTCGCCGCGCTTTTCCGCCTCCTCGATGATTTCAAGGGCGATGCGGTCTTTGTGCGAGCCTGCGGGGTTAAAGTACTCCAGCTTGCCCGCAATCCTGCCTTTCAGCCCGAGCGCCGCCTTAAGGCGGTGGAATTCGACAATCGGCGTGTGCCCGACCAGCTGCGTGATAGAATCGTAAATCTTTGCCATTTCTTTGTCCTCGCTAAAAATAAAAGTCTAACGGGCAGCGCCGTGACCGGGCGTTGTCCGCGTATGTCTGCCGCCGAGCGGGCTAGATCTTGTAGTCGTCTGCCATGTCCATGAGGCCGTATTCAAGCAGAATCTGCTCAAGGCGCTCCTGCGTCATGGGAGTCGGAATCGTGAACATCTGGTTGTCTATGACCGCCTGCGCAAGGTTCCGGTATTCGTTTGCCTGCGCGGAATCCGGCTTGTATTCGATGACGGTCTTGCGGTTGATTTCCGCGCGCTGTACGATGTTGTCGCGCGGCACAAAATACAGCAGCTGCGTGCCCAGCTCCTTTGCGAAGGCGCGGAGCAGGTCAAGCTCGCGGTCAACGTTGCGGCTGTTGCAGATGATGCCGCCGAGCCGCACGCCGCCCGCGCGGGCATAGCGGCTGATTCCCTTTGCGATGTTGTTCGCCGCGTAGAGCGCCATCATCTCGCCGCTGGCCACGATGTAGATTTCCTTCGCCTTTCCCTCGCGGATCGGCATGGCGAATCCGCCGCACACAACGTCGCCCAATACGTCGTAGAACACAAAGTCAAGGTCGTCGGTGTAGGCACCGAGGTTCTCCAGCATGTTGATGGATGTGATGATGCCGCGCCCCGCGCAGCCGACGCCCGGCTCCGGTCCTCCGGATTCCACGCAGCGCGTCCCGCCAAAACCTGTGCGCATGATGCGGTCAAGCGCGATGTCCTCGCCTTCGTCGCGGATGGTATCAAGCACCGTCTTCTGTGCGAGGCCGCCCAGTAAGAGCCGCGTTGAGTCCGCCTTCGGGTCGCATCCTACGACCATCACTTTCTTGCCGTGCTCCACCAGTCCCGCCGTCAGGTTCTGCGTCGTCGTGGATTTCCCGATGCCGCCTTTGCCGTAAATTGCAATCTGCCTTATGTCTCCCATTGAGCTTCTCCTTACCAGTTTTATTTGAATAAACCTTGTATCCGGTTATATTTCCATATCTTTACGATTGCCTCTTCTATGCTGCCGGGCAGCTCCATCGCGGTGATGCCCCGTGCCGAAAGGCTTGCGCATGCGCCGCTCCCGATCCGGGATGCGACCACATAGCGGCAGTCGGAAAAACGCGCGGTGCTTTCCTGCATGGCGGATTCCAGGTGCCCGTTCTCTGTGCAGACGGGAATCACGTTCCGCTCCTCCACGAATTCATAGCCTTCGTCATCGTTGACGGCGTAGATGAAAAACTGCCCGGCCTTTCCGTAGTGCCTGTTGACCATTGTCCCGTCCGAAGACGCGAGCGCGACTTTGTACACCGCGCTTTCTGCTTCTGTATCAGCCATGGGAGAAATGCTCCTTGGCGGCAGTGGCAATGCCGTACTGCGCATACAGCTGCCGGGAGAATTCTGTCCGGCCAGGAACGCCCACTGCGTCCGCGCGGCAATGGTTGCAGTGGAGGAAGAGGTCTATGTGCTTTGCCGCCGCCGCCCGAGCCGCATGGATTTCCGCGCAGGTGGGGGCGGCTTCGTCCTTGAGCATTGCGCAGGGAATGAGCGGGATGATGTTGTAGCGGCTTGCGCCAGCCGCCGCCACCGCCTGTGCCACTGCCTCGATGTGCTGTCCGTTTATGCGCGGGACAAGGACGGTGTTTACCTTTACCGTGATTTCTGCCGCCGCTATTTTCCGGATGCCCTCAAGCTGGTTCCTGATGAGGATACGGGCGCCTTCTTCCCCCACGATTTTTTTCCCGTGCCAGACAATGTAATCGTTCAGCTGCGCCTCTATTGCCGGATCGACGGCATTTACGGTGACGGTGAGCGTGTCCACCCCGGCGGCTATGATTTCTTCCGCGCGCTCGGAAAGCAGCAGGCCGTTCGTGCTCATGCACTTGATGAGCTGCGGGAATGACTGCCCAATCAGCCTGAATGTCCTGAGCGCGTTGTCGCTGGCGAGCGTGTCGCCGGGGCCGGCAATGCCTGCGACTTGTATATCCGGGCTGATTTCCAGCGCTTTCCGCACCAGCGGAATAGTCTCCTCCGGCTGCAGGATTGTTCCGGTCACGCCCGGCCTGTCCTCGTTCGTGTTGATGGAGCGCTCGCAGAAACGGCAGGCGATGTTGCATCCGGGGCAGACCGGCAGGTGGATTCTTCCGCTTGCCGCCTTGCCTCTCCCAAAGCACGGATGCTTTGTCTCTATCTCTGAAAAGCTCTTTGCCATTTCTGCATGCTCCTTTTGCTTTTATTAAGATAGTATTCCTATCTTTTTACTATGTAAATAGGCTGCGCTGCTCCCTTTCAGGGGAATGCAGCGGGCAGGGCGGAAGTTCCGCCTTGCCGCCACGGCCTAGTCCGCTTAGTTGTTGCTGAACAGCGGGGTTGAGAGATAGCGGTCTCCGGAATCCGGCAGCAGGACGACGATGGTCTTGCCTTTGTTCTCCGGGCGACCCGCGATGATTTTTGCCGCCTTGAGCGCGGCTCCGCTGGAGATGCCCACGAGTATGCCTTCGCTCTGGGCGAATGCGCGCCCTTCGGTGAACGCGTCCTCGTTCTCAACCGGCAGAATCTCATCGTAGATTTTGGTGTTCAGCACGTCGGGGATAAAGCCTGCGCCGATGCCCTGGATTTTATGCGGGCCGGACACGCCTTTTGAGAGCACGGGGCTGCTCGCGGGCTCCACGGCGATGACCTTGACGCCGGGCTTCTTCTCCTTAAGGTATTCGCCGACGCCGGTAATGGTTCCGCCCGTGCCGATGCCCGCGATGAATATGTCTACCTTTCCGTCCGTCTGGTTCCAGATCTCAGGGCCGGTCGTCTTTTTATGGATTGCCGGGTTTGCGGGGTTCACGAACTGCCCCGGAATGATGCTGCCCGGAATGGATTTCTGGAGCTCCTCGGCCTTTGCGATTGCGCCCTTCATTCCTTTTGCGCCTTCAGTGAGGACAATCTCCGCGCCGTATGCCTTCAGGAGGTTGCGGCGCTCGACGCTCATCGTCTCCGGCAGCGTGAGTATCGCATGGTAGCCCTTTGCCGCTGCTACCGCCGCAAGGCCGATTCCCGTGTTTCCGCTCGTCGGCTCGATGATTGTCGCGCCCGGCTTCAGGATGCCTTTTGCCTCCGCATCCTCAATCATGGCGAGGGCGACGCGGTCTTTTACGCTGCCCGCGGGATTCAGGTATTCAAGCTTTGCAAGAATGGTGGCGTCAGTGATGCCTGCTTTTTTTGCATAACCGTTCAGCTGGAGGAGCGGTGTTTTTCCAATCAGCTCCAATGCGTTCTGTTTGATATCACTCATAATCGGCTCCTTGATTTTATTCCTACTTGAATGGTAGGTTTTATTTTTACTCAGTTTACTTTGTAATTCCTACTTTGTCAATAGGATAATTCGTTTTTTTGTGATGAAGAAAGGAAGAATGTGGTTTGATATCAAAATGTCAAATATTATTGACAAAAAGTTTTGATTAGTGTATATTCTGCCATAGCAGGAAGCTGTGGGGCTTCCCGCGGGAGGTGTATATGTCTAAGGAGGCGGCGATTGGGCTTGTGGGCGGCGTGCTCGCGGTGATGGTGGTGTGGCTTGCCCGCAGGAGGAAAGGCGGTGTGCGCCGGGATTATGATGAGCGTCAGCTGCTGGCGCGGGGCAGGGCATACCGGGCTGGATTCTTTGCCTTTCTGCTGCTGTGCTGCGGGGCGTTCCTTGCGGAGTCCGTGGCGGGAAAATCCTTTGGCCTGCTTCCGCCCGGCGAGCTGCACCTGCTGATAGTGCTCGCCGCGCTGCTGGTCTTTGTCGAGGTGCTGATATTCAGCGATGCCTATTTTCCGTTGAACCTGCGGCTTACGTCCGGCTGGTGCGCCATCATGCTTCTGCAGGTGGGGCTGTTCATCCTGCTGGGGCTGCTGTCCAGGGAGAGCTGGCAGCGCGTCATGTGCCTTGCCGTCGGCGTGTTCGGGCTGGCCATTATGGGCGGGCTTTTCGTCAAGGCGCTGCTGTCCCGCAGAGATGCCTCCGGCAGCGACGGGGACTAGGGGGCGCGGTGAAGAACCTCAGGCTGAAATCGGCGCGGGCGCTCAAAGATATGTCCCAGGAGGAGCTTGCGAAGGCGGTCGGAGTGAGCCGCCAGACAATCAATGCGATTGAGAAGGGCGATTACAATCCCACCGTCAGGCTCTGCGTCGCAATCTGCCGGGTGCTCGGCGTGACGCTGAACGATTTGTTCTGGGACGACGGGCCGCAGGAATAGCCGGGGAATCCGGCGGGAGCGGTATCTGGTTCCGGCGGGGATGGCATTAGATTCCGGCGGGAGCGGCATCTGATTCCGGCGGGGATGGCATTAGATTCTGGCGGCAGAGCCCTTGCATTGCGGGCGGAAGAAGGTGTAGACTGAGGCTGTTCGGGAATCAGCAGGCGTAAAAAACGCATTTTTGCAGGGCTTCTGCCTGAAAAAATGCTGGACTAGCGGGGGATGCCATAGCTCTCCGGACGGGTCTGCTGTTTCCGCTTAGATAAAGGCACCGCCCGGCGGTCGCTTTTCAAACTGTTTTAAAAGGATGTGCAGGTATGGAACAAGAGACAAAATGTATTCAGGCGGGCTACCAGCCGGCCAACGGCGAGCCGCGTATGATTCCCATCGTGCAGAGCACGACATTCAAGTACGATACGAGCGCCGATATGGGCAGGCTTTTTGATCTGGAGGCGAGCGGCTACTTCTATTCGCGCCTGCAGAATCCGACATCCGATTACGTTGCGGCAAAAATCGCGGCGCTGGAGGGCGGCACTGCGGCCATTCTCACCGTGTCCGGGCAGGCGGCCAATTTCTTTGCCGTCTTCACTATTGCCGCGCAGCGCGACCACGTGGTCGTTTCTTCTTCTATTTATGGGGGCACCTTCAATCTGTTCAACGTGACGATGCTCAAGATGGGCGTTGATTTTACCTTCGTCTCGCCAGAGTGCACGGACGCCGAGCTGGAGGCCGCCTTCCGCCCCAACACCAAGGCGGTGTTCGGCGAGACCATCGCGAACCCCGCGCTCATCGTTTTTGACATCGAGCGCTTTGCCAGGGCCGCCCACGCGCACGGCGTGCCGCTCATCGTGGACAATACCTTTGCCACGCCCATAAACTGCCGTCCCATCGAGTGGGGCGCCGACATCGTGACGCATTCCACCACAAAATATATGGACGGCCACGATGCCACCGTGGGCGGTGCCATTGTTGACGGCGGCCGCTTTGACTGGATGGCGCACAAGGAGCGCTTCCCCGGTCTGTGCACGCCGGACGAATCCTATCACGGCATCACCTACGCGGAGAAATTCGGCAGGGAAGGCGCCTTTATCACCAAGGCGACCGCCCAGCTGATGCGCGACCTTGGGGCAGTGCAGGCTCCGGTGAACGCCTATATGCTGAACCTTGGGCTTGAGTCGCTTGCCGTCCGTGTGCCCCGCCATTGCGAGAATGCCCTGAAGGTGGCGGAATTCCTGTCAGGTCACGAGAAGGTCGCCTGGGTGAATTACCCCGGACTGAAGGACAACAAATACTACGCGCTGGCGCAGAAATATATGCCCTCAGGCACCTGCGGCGTCGTCTCCTTCGGCGTGAAGGGCGGACGTGCCGCTGCGGAGGAATTCATGCGGCACCTGCATGTCGCGATGATTGCGACCCATGTGGCGGACGCGCATACCTGCGTGCTGCATCCGGCCTCTTCTACCCACCGCCAGCTGTCGGACGCGGAGCTTGCTGCCTGCGGCGTCAGCCCGGATCTGATACGCCTGTCGGTCGGCATAGAGAACGCGGGCGACATTATCGCCGACCTGACGCAGGCGCTGGCGCAGGTGTGATGCTGGCGGGGCGGGGATAGCGCATGCGCTGCCGCAGGATGCGGGGGCGCTGCCGTTCCCCCTCGACCTTTCTCTTTTTAGCTGCTATGATAGGTGTATTATGACAGATAACGGACAGATTTGCGGCTTTTGCTGCAAGGAAATAGAGCATATCCATTGGTACGGGCGCACTGGTGCCGCTCAGGATGGTGCCGTCGCCCTGTTCTGGACGGCGAGCGGTTTTGCTGTGGAGACCGGGGCGGGCGCCCTGTGGGCTGAGCTTGAGGCCTCGTGGTCGCAGTATGAGCCGTGGGTCGGAGTCTGGGTTGACGGCGTGCAGGTGAGCCGCTTTATGCCGGAGGAAGGGCGGCACTGGTACTGCCTGTTCCGCGGTCTGCCCGCCGGTACGCCGCACCGCATCGCGCTGCTCAAAGAGACGCAGGCGATGAGCGGCGACCCGCAGCACCGGCTGCTGGTACATGCATTGGGCGTGCCGCGCGCTGCCGCGGACAAGCCGTTCCTGCCGCTGCAGGCACGGAGCCGCCGCATAGAATTTGTCGGCGACAGCATCACCACCGGCGAAGGGCTTGCCGGTGCGGTCGATGAGATGGACTGGATAAGCGGCTGGATGGCGCTGCGGGACAATTACGCGCTGCGCACGGCAAAGGCCTTCGGGGCGGATTTCCATATCCTCTCGCAGAGCGGCTGGGGTGTCGTGACCTCTTGGGACAACGACCGCAATTGTGTCTTGCCCAAGCACTACGGCTGCATCTGCTCGCTGGCGGGGGGGCAGGAGAACGCGCAGCTTGGCGCGCAGGAACGCTGGGACTTTTCCCGTTGGCAGCCGGACGCCGTTGTGGTGAACCTCGGCACCAACGATTGCGGCGCGTTCCGCAATCCCCCGCACACAGACCCGCAGAGCGGCGCCGTGTGGAAAATGCGGGTTTCCGATGACGGCGGCCAGAACGAGGAGGATATCGCCTTTTTGCAGCAGGGCATCAAGGATTTCCTTGCCGCAATCCGCAGCCGCAACCCGCGGGCGCATATCGTCTGGGCATACGGCATGTGCGGCTTTGAGCTTGGGGAGCGTATCCGCGCCGCCGTGGAGGACTACGCGCGAGCCAGCGGGGATACGGCCGTCACCTTCCTTGCGCTCCCGTCCATGTCGGACGAGACGGAGGAGGAGAAAGGCTCCCGCCAGCATCCGGGGCCGGGGACGCACCGCCGCGCCTCTGCCCTGCTGGTGCAGGAGCTCAAGCGGGCTCTCGGCTGGTAAAGCTTTGCAGCAAGCCTGATAAGAAGGATTTCCTGCTCTCCGTTTGCGAGGTGTACGGAAAGCGCCGCAGGGCACAATTCCCCTGCGGCGCCTTTTTTATTCGCTCCGTGCGCATGGTCTGAGACGATACATAGAACAGATGATGATTCTTCGGTGTCCAAAGGCAATAAACTGTGATGTTCTTGAAAAGTTCATCAGAATGGATGCAGCAATGTATTTTCAATCTGACGTATTTTTTGCTCTGTAACTTTTGATGACTTACAGCGCCGTACAATTTGTTTTAATACATTAAAATTCTCAACCGTATAATTAACCCGGAAATTCCTATCACCAATTGTAATTATAAAATGCGGTCTTCCGAAAATTTGGATGCCATTAAGTTCTAGCTCACTGATAAGATATTTTTTAATTGCAATATCTGATTTTAATAGTAAAAAATCATCCTCAATAAAAAAATCGCATGTGAAAAGACTGGATATCACGACAGCGATTGAAATAAGAACAATCAATATAAAAGACAGTTTCAGCTGAATATCCATATTCGGATTTTTTTTTATAAAGATTGCTCCCATAATAAAGCCGAATAATGAAATTATTGCATATAGTACCGTTAATCCATGCCGTTTACTCATCATTTTCTTTTCTCCGCTAAGCTGCAAAACTTTGTATAGCCAAGTCTTCCGTGCGCCTCTACAGGAGTTCCACTCCAAAACCTATTGTCGTTGTGCTTCCTATATATTCATATTCCAAGTCCGCAGCAAAATCAAGTCCTACTGAAATTCCACATGAACCACCTGATAAACCATTTTCAATATA
>ODAI013860793.1_pt1 | contig 13851 bp, 17 predicted proteins | sample 1539321 | NCBI WGS metagenome assembly ODAI01 (sample SAMN02144231, study PRJEB22623) | gut metagenome | biome: sheep rumen | host: Ovis aries | place: New Zealand
CCCGCTTTCGCTACCTCGCGGAGCGAGGCGAAAGGCAAGTATCTGGAGCGTCAAGGCACGAATGTGCCGTAGTCGCGGAAGATACTTGAGGGCTTGCCCCGGGGTACTTCATTTACAAGGAATCCATCATTCTTTTGATGAGATGGTGTGCATAGAGCAGAAATATGATGCCGGCAAGGCTGATGAGTTGTGTGCTGCAATTAAAAGATACATGGTAGAAGCGGCTAAGATGAAAAGTGAAAAAGAGAAGGTAAAGGATGTTACTGTACAGAATTTAATTAACTGGGGAGTTATCAAAAATGTGGATGGTACATTGGCTCCAACAAATGCATTTGTTTTGTTGACTAATAACACATTTCCTTTTGCTAAAATCCAGTGTGCTTTATTCAAAGGAACGGAGAGAGTTGTTTTTATTGATAAAAGGGATTTCGAGGGGCCACTTTATGAGCAGATTGAGGAGGCCTATGAATTTGTACTGAAGCATATCAATCTGGGAGCAAAAATAAGCGGTCTTATTAGAACGGATGCATATGAATTACCAACAGAAGCTATCAGAGAGGCTATTGTAAATGCCACAACACACAGAAATTTTTTGGACAGAGCTTGTGTGCAGGTAGCAGTGTATGATGACAGAGTGGAAGTCACTTCTCCAGGAATGCTTTATGGAGGTTTGACAATAGAACAGATTAAGGAAGGCGGTTCCAAAATTCGCAATAGATGCATTGCGGAAGTATTTAGTAGGATGAAAATTATTGAAAGCTGGGGAACCGGCATTAAGAGAATGTTCAGTTCCTGCAAGGAATACGGTGTCAGAGAGCCAGAATTACTGGAGATTGGTGACAGCTTTAGAGTGAATTTATATAGACCATCTTATGAAGAAACATCAAAAAGTTCGTCAAAAAGTTCGTCAAAAAGTTCGTCAAAAGGTTCGCTAAAAGGTTCGCTAAAAAGTTCGTCAAAAGACTTGAATTCAACTCAGCAAAAAATATTAGAGTTAATTCAGGAGAATCCGAAAATTACACAGGCAGAAATGGCAGAAGTAATTGAACTTTCAAAAAGAGCAATTCAAAAAAGTATAAAAGAATTGGTGGATGCTGATATTATAGAACGTGAGGGCTCATCGAGAAAAGGTTACTGGAAGATAAAAGAATAAGAAAGTAAAATGGTCGGAATCAAGCCTCCAAGTCCTCAAAAGATTTGGAGGTTTTCTTCTGCCTATTTTTAGAGGAAAAGAATTTCCGAAATATATTATCTATGGTACAATATCTTTGAAGTTATTAATGGGATAAGCAGATCATAGAGAAAGAGCAGAACACAAATCACAGGCAGGTACGGTAGGGGACGGTTGCATCATTTTTGAATCCAAGGCTTAACGAAAAGCAAAGGGTGGTGCATCTTTATTGCTCACCCACCGCATGTGGAGACGGTATGTATTTTGGCCAAACTTTCGTCAGCGAAGGAACATATCGAGGTTACGGTGGATATGGACGAACTGGATCTGACCAGTGCGGAGGCAAAAGCTACATACAATGAAATACGTGACTGGGTGCAGGAACATTATAGGATGCATGTGACGAATCTGAACATTGCGCAGGTGAAGCAGAAGCACGGGATTATTGAAAGAGAAAATTATAACAAGCCGAAATCACCGTATAGTAAGCAGCCGGTATGTCCGGAAGAGAAAGTTAAGGCTATCGAAGATGCCATGAGGCATTTTCAGATGATAAAATAATAAACTGGTTATAAATGAGTGGTCAACAGGTGGAATTTATAGTATCCACCTGTTTTTTTATTGACAAGCTAACGATTTATAGCTATAATGTAGCTATAAATCGTTAGCATTATTTTGGAGGAAAAATGTCGACAAAAGAAAGAATACTGGAAGAAGCCCTGACTTTATTTTCGGAGCAGGGCTATGACGGGACAGGAATCGATGAAATAGCGGCGCATGTAGGTATAAAGGGACCATCTATATATAAGCATTTCAAGAGCAAGGAAGACATTCTTGATATGCTTATTGATAGCGCAGAGGAAAGGTATGATGAACTGTTTGGATCGGAGGTAAACATAGGCCGGATCCCGGAAAACAGAAGAGACTTCATAGAATCTACCATGAAACGGATATCTTTTACCATACATGATCCAATGATACAAAAGATCAGGAAGACTTTAGTGCGTGAGCAGTTTCGGAATGAACGATGTGCAGAGGTGACCAGCAGGCATCAGCTTTTGGGTGTTCAGAAAATGTATACACGAATCATCTCGGAGATGATAAAAAAGGAACTGATAATTCGAGATGATCCGGAAATGCTTGCTTTGGAGCTTTTAGGACCGGTTGTGCTGATGGTGGCAAGAGCTGACAGGGAACCACAGCTGGCTGATGAGATCATGAAGGATATAGAGAACCATCTGAAGCATTTTTGCAAGATTTATATGAAGGAGTAGATTGTGAATACACATGTAATTTTGATAATTGTCCAATATATTTCCGTAACTGTGTTGTTTGCTGAGGTATTGGTTGTATTCTCAAGATGGAAGAATTCGATACACTCATATCTGCTTTTGGCGTGCGCCTCTTCATTTATCAGCAATTTGGGATATCTGTTTGAACTTCAGGCGGGATCCGGGGAAGCTTATGTCACTGCACTCAAGCTCTCCTATGCCGGGAGGGTTTGGATCGTTTTTGCATTTTTTCTGTTTGCCGCCAAAATGTGCAGCATAAGGATTCCAAAGTGGATACTTGCGGCACTTTTGACCGTACATGTCGCAATCTATATTTCGGTTCTTATGATTGGTGAGAACGGCCTGTATTATAAGGACTTTTCTTTTACGCATAAATCCGGTTTTCCTGAATTCTATCATAGTAACGGTACAGTCCATGATCTGTTTATGGGGCTTAATGCTATTCTGAGTCTTTTGGCTTTTTACTGGGTTATAAGGGAATACAGAAAAGAGGATAATAAAAGATCAAGACGAAGACTCCTTATGGTGTCACTGGCTTTCGGGGTGCAGATATTCTCATTTATTTTAGAGATGATGAAGCTTGTCCCTATACTTAAGTATTACGATCTGACCATGCCGGGCATACTTTTTGGGACGTTGTTCATGTTGATCGGAATTCTTAGATTTGATCTTCTCGGCACCAGAGAAATCGCAAAGGATTTTGCCATTGACAGGATATCAGAAGGGGTGATCGCTGTAGATAATCAGGGCAGGGTTCAATACTTTAACGAGCCTGCAGCATCCATATACCCGCAGTTTGATACATTTTATTCATCGAAAACAACTGTCCCAAATGAAGAACCCATATTAACTCCTTATGATATTATAGCCAAAATAGAGAGTGCTGTCCGTGATGGCGGTACACTTTCTTCGGGTGGCCGTATCTACAGTCCCGAGGAAAATGATCTGATATATGAAGGGGAAAGCTACGGAAAGCTCTATGCTCTCGTTGATGATACAGAGCATTACAGGTTTATGAAGGAACTGAAGGAACAAAAGGACAGAGCTGACAGTGCCAATGAGGCCAAGAGCCGATTCCTGGCAAATATGTCCCATGAAATAAGGACTCCCATCAATGCGGTGCTGGGCATGGATGAGATGATACTTAGGGAAGCGAAAGAAAAAAGCATACGATCTTACGCTACTGATATCATGTCAGCCGGGAAAACGCTTCTGTCTCTGATCAATGACATTCTTGATCTGTCAAAGGTGGAAGAGGGAAGGATGGAGATCATCCCGGTTCAGTATGACTTGTCCTCTCTCATTAATGACCTTGTCAATATGATCCGTGATCGCGCCGTGAAGAAAGGGCTGAAATTTAATCTGAAAGCGGACGAGCATATTCCGCATATTCTGATCGGTGATGAGATAAGGATCAGGCAATGCGTGATGAATCTGCTTACGAATGCAGTGAAATACACGGAAACCGGTGAGGTAACATTTGAGATTTCTTATACCGAAAAAAGCAGGGATTATATCTTGTTATGCTTTAAGGTTACAGATACGGGCATTGGTATGAAGGAAGATGACATGGAGAATCTCTTTTCTCCTTATAAACGAATTGAGGAAAAGAGAAACCGTGCAATAGAGGGGACGGGTCTCGGGATGAGCATCACGAGACAGCTGCTTGCGCTTATGGGAAGTGATCTCTCCGTACATAGTAAATACGGAAAGGGGTCTGAGTTTTCCTTTGCCGTAGAACAGGAAGTTGTCAAATGGGAAGAAATGGGAGATATCCAGTCCAGACTGGATGATGCAGTCTCCGATACTTATGAATATCATGAGCTGTTCCATGCACCGGATGCCTGTATTCTCGTGGTGGACGACACCGAGATGAACCTGACCGTGATGCAGAGCCTGCTTAAGAAGACGGATATAAGGATAGATACCGCACTCTCAGGCAGGGATGCTGTGAGAATGGCCTGGGAGAAGCAGTATGATGTGATCTTTATTGACCATATGATGCCGGATATGGACGGCATTGAAACGCTCTCGAATATCCGTAATGTTGGGAAGAGCAAACTAACGCCAGCTGTTGCACTTACAGCCAACGCAATATCCGGTGCAAGGGAAATGTATCTTGAAGCAGGATTTACGGATTATCTTTCAAAGCCCGTGGATGGGATAAAGCTTGAGCGGATGCTTATGACACTTTTACCGGGAGAAAAGGTCATAAAATCGGAAGTAGATTTATACGATGCACAGACAGATATTGATCGCATTGATGAAGAAGAAACGAATTCTGATTTTATCGAAGGACTTTTAAATATCGCTGAGATCGACGCACAGAAAGGATTAAAAAATTGTGGTACAGAGGAAGGTTACAGGTCGGTCCTTATGGTATTTCATCAGACGGCAAAATTAAAGGCGGATGAGATAGAGGAATATTACAATAAGCAGGATGTCGGAAATTTTGCTGTGAAAGTCCATGCCTTAAAGAGTTCCGCTCGTATCGTTGGAGCCGACGCATTATCTGAACTTGCAAAAAGTCTTGAAGATGCGGCGAAGGCGGGCGACGCAGAATTTGTAGACAACAATACGGATAAGCTTCTTGAAATGTACCGGGAGCTTGATGAAAAACTCTCATGGCTTGACAAGAGCGATGATAATCTGCCAGAGATTTCCGATAAAGCATTGAAGGAGGCGTGGCAGACGATAGGAGAGATTGCTGAGGCTATGGACTATGGGATGATGGAAAATATACTTGACTCTCTTAAGGAATACCGTCTTAGGGATGAGGATCAAGACAAAGCCGACAGCATCGGAAAACTTTTGACGGAGCTTGATTGGGATGGGATCTTGCGTGTTGTAAATGAAAAATGAGGATTTGGCAATGAATGACGGAATAAAAGCTGATATGAATAAGAAACTTTTACAAACAGCCCGCATCATAAGGTCTGCGCTTGCAATGGTAATACCGGTTCTTTTCATCGGAAGTATTACAGTACTTTTAAATGGGCTTCCGGTGATGTCATACCAGATCTTTCTTGATGACTTCCTTGGTGGGGCACTAAGGAATATCATTATCGTGATACAGTATTCGACAGTAGGAGTCCTTGCGGTGTATATTACTACAGCACTCAGCATCAGCTACATGAAGCAGAGGGATTCCGGAAACAGGCTTGCTCTTGGATTCGGATGTCTTCTCGGATGCCTGACAGGATTCTTTATTCTTGTGGGCTTTTTTACGGGTGAGCCTGATCTTTCTCTGCTCAGCGGGCAGGGAGTTTTTTCTGCCATGCTCGCCGGTCTTATCGGTTCTGCGCTATTTGCCAGATTTGAGAGAATGTTTGTGATGCAGAAAATGGTCTTTGTTGACGGAGCTGATTCCGAATTTAATGCGTCGCTTCATATTATTTTGCCGTTTCTATGCGTGACCTTATGCTTTGCGGTGGCGAATTATCTGATCATGGTATTCTTTCAGGTACAGAGCCTGCAGCACCTGTTTATGAAGATTGTGGATTTGATCTTTTTGAAGATGCACAGGTCGTATGCAAGCGGGCTGCTGTTTACGGCATTTACCTGTATTATGTGGTGGTTCGGGATTCATGGTAATAATGTCTTAAACCAGGTGGCAGAGGATATGTTTACATCCATTATCCCGGGGGAGATCGTGTCAAAGAGCTTTATCGACACATTTGTAAACATGGGCGGAACCGGGTGTACCATTGGACTTCTAGTTGCAATGCTGGCGTTCGGAAAAAGGAACTCGACTAAAAAGCTTAACCGTATGGCATTTTTTCCAGGAGTTTTTAACATAGGCGAGCTGCTTGTGTTCGGATACCCGGTTATATACAATCCTCTGATGGCATTACCGTTCATCCTGTCGCCGGTGCTCTGTTATACAAATGCGTATATTATGACGAAGATCGGATTTTTACCATATGTTACGAACGAGGTAGTGTGGACGACACCGGCACTTATGAGCGGATATATAGCAACAGGATCAGTAAAAGGGATTCTGGTACAGCTGTTAAATATCTTGATCTCTGCCGCACTATATGCTCCTTTTGTGGTTATAAGTGAGAAAAGATCAAAAGCCTCGTTTTCTTCTGAAATGAAAGAACTTGTGGATATCCTTAAAGCAAGTGAGGAAACGGCACAGGAGGTTATTTTGACGGAATGCGAGGGAAGTGCCGGCAGATTCGCAAAGCATCTTGCGGTTGAACTGGAGACAGCAATGAAAGCATATAAAACAGGAGCTTTTAAGGATAACATTACAAACCCGCTTAATATAAAATATCAGCCACAGTATGACGATAAGGACAGATGTATCGGTGCGGAAGCGCTTCTACGGTGGGAGCATAAGGAATATGGAACGGTTTACCCTCCGCTTGTTATAGAGATTGCCAGAGAAGGCGGTGATTTGTATGAACTTGAGACCTATATCATCGAAAGGGCTATCAGGGATTCAGAGAGTCTGAGGGCTCACTTCGGGAAAGAATTTAAACTGAGTGTAAATACAACGGTGTCGACGCTTTATGACAGCAGATTTATCGGCTTTCTTCAGACTATGGCGGACAGATACAGATTAAAAACCGGAAATATCTGCATAGAGATCACGGAAGAGTCAGAGCTTGTCACGGACAGAGAAACCGGAGAATTGATACGAAATATCAGGATGTTTGGCTATACATTCGCACTGGATGATTTCTCCATGGGGCATACATCTCTTCAATACCTGCAGCACAATCAGTTCGATCTGGTGAAGCTGGACGGAAATCTGGTTAAGAGTATGCTTACAAACGAGCGTACAAAAGAGATCATCAGTTCTATTGTATATCTTTCGAAGTCGCTGAATTTCAGGGTGCTTGCGGAATATGTCGAAACAAAGGAGCAAAGGGATGCACTTAAGGAGGCGGGGTGCCTGTTGTATCAGGGATATCTGTACAGCCCGGCAATTGACAAAGAAACATTCTTAGAAATAAAAAACATACCTTATGAGGAGGATAGGTTAAATGCTCAATAATTCTTTGGATAATACAAAGGTGGTCATAGTAAGTGCGTCGGACAGCTTTCTTGCAAAAAGTCTGATAGGTAAGCTTGAAAGCGTTGGTATGGAAACGGTATTTGCTCATGCTGATATAAAAGAAATCGAAGCGGTTTCCGAGGATACACAGCTTTTTGTTTTATTTATGAGCGAGGAGCTTTCGGATGTACCGGAAGTACTGGTATATATGAAGGATATCATTGCAGACAGAGATCCTGGTCTCATACTGATTGGTGAGCAGGATCAATATGATCAGATAATAAAAGCAATTCCGGAACAGCTTGTAACGGAACATTTCAAACGCCCGCTTGACATAGATCGTCTTGTAAAAAGAATATCCTCATATCTTGATGAGAACACAGGGGAAAAGAGAAAGAAAACGATACTTATCGTGGATGATGATATCACTTATATGCGTACTGTATATGAATGGCTGAAAGAGAGCTACCATGTGGGAATGGCATCAAATGGCGTGCAGGCAATCAGCTATCTTGCGAAGACACATGCGGATCTGATCCTGCTTGACTATGAGATGCCGATCGCAAATGGACCGCAGGTTCTCTCCATGCTGAAAGGCGATTCCGATACGGAGCATATCCCGGTGATGTTTCTGACAGCGCACGGCGACAGGGAGAGTGTGTTGTCTGTCGTGGGATTAAGCCCCGTTGATTATCTGCTTAAGACGATTGACAAACAGACGATGATTCAGAAGTTAGAGGATTTTTTTAGCAAAGGCAAGAGGACAAAGTGAGCTTGTTTTGACTTTATGAAAAAGGAAAGAATCTATGCTGTTTGAGAAATATTCGGAGGATGATTACGAGGCTGTCTGTGATTTTTTCATAGAACTGAATCGGGCGGACAGGAGCCATATAAACTGGAACTGGGCAAGATTTGAATGGATGTATGAGCATCCTGAATTTGACAAAGGAGCCCTATCATCTATCGAGCTGTGGCGTGATGATGAAAAAGTAGTCGGAGCGGCTATTTATGATATGTACTTTGGAGAAGGCTTCTGTGGAGTATTGCCCGGATATAAATCTATTTATCCGGAAGTCCTTAAATATGCCTGCTATGCGCTGAAGGATGAGGAAGGCTTTTCTCTCGCGGTCTGTGATGATAACCCTGACGAGATTAAGGAACTTCAGAAGCAGGGATTTTCAGCGATAGACCAGTTGGAAAGTATTATGGAACTTGATCTGTCAGGGGAACTTATGGCAAAGCTTCCCGAAGGACTGTCATATATTCTCCGGATCCTGTGATAGACGCATACAAGCTGGAATGGCTGTTCTGGCAGGGCTTTGATCATGGCGAAGATAAGAAACAATTTGAAAAGCAGGAGCAGATCATTCCCAGAGTGAGAAAACACTATATCAGAGATCTTGGTGTCGCAGCAGTTGGTGGTGAGGGAGAACTGGTATCCTTCTGCGGCGGTTGGTACAGCGAAAAGACAGATTATGTGTATATCGAGCCTGTGTGCACGATCCCGGCATGGAGAGGAAAAGGGGCTGCAAAGGCAGTTATGCATACGATGCTTAATCGCGCAAGATGTATGGGAGCAAATAAGGCTTATGTAATATCGGATATGGATTTTTATGCAAAGCTTGGATTTGTGAAGAAGTATCACTATACATTTTATAGGAGAGGGTAGAGTAGATATGGTCGTAAAACAGAATGTGCTGACACCGGAGCTGTTCCTTAAATTATATACATCGGTAGGATGGGAACCTCCCGGTATAGATCAGGTCAGGGCAGCACTTGAACATACCGTGGCGACATTCACCGTCTTTGACAGCGACTCTCCCATTGGAATGGTGAGGCTGATCGGTGATGGCGGCATGTCTTTCTACGTGAAGGATTTTGCTGTTATCCCTGAATATCATGGCAAAGGAGTGGGGACGCTTTTGATGAATGCTGTAGAGACTTATATTCACGATGCTATCAATCCCGGATGGGCAGTGAGTCTGGAACTGATCAGCACCAAAGAGGCGGTGCCGTTTTATCTCGGAAAGGGATTTGAGGAACGCCCCTGTGTCTGGGACGGACCGGGGATGTTTAAGATGATAAAAAGAGGCTGAACATATGGATGCTGACAAAGCCTGTTTGGAAGGACGCTTATGTGTATGCGATAATAGAAGATGAGTACAAGAATAGAAAAATGTCAGGGACGGTTGACGGTATACTTTGAGGATCCGTTTTGGGTAGGGGTATTTGAGAGGATTGAAAATGGGAAACTATCGGCGGCGAAGGTGACATTCGGTGCTGAACCGAAGGATTATGAGGTGCAGGAGTTCATCAACAGGCATTATTATCACCTGCAATTCAGTCCGGCGATTAAAACCGATGTAAAGGATGTAAAGAAAAATCCCAAAAGGGCGCAGCGTGATGCAAAAAAGCAGACCTTAGAAAATGGTATAGGTACGAAGTCCCAACAAGCTCTTAAACTACAGCAGGAGCAGAATAAGCTAGTGAGAAAAGAGCGAAGTAAAATGGAACGGGAAGCGGAGAGCAATAGACTATTTGAGATGAAACAGCAGAAGAAAAAGGAAAAGCATAAGGGACATTAAACGAGGAAAAAGACAATGAAAGAGATAGACGTATATCTATTTGGACAGATACTTGGAACACATTCATTTCTTCTGAAGGATGGATTCCTAAAGCCGGATGAGTATTCGGAGATTAAAGAACAGTATTTTCTTCCAGGCGGGGAGACAGGGACTGCGGCAACAGTGCTTAACTCTTTGGGCGTGACCGTTCGCATTGATGGCACATGGATCGGTACGGAAGTGGCTTCGATGCTTCGTGATTTCTATGCCGGGACGGGCGTAGATTTATCATCCCTTACGTTTTCGGATGATACAGGAGTAATGGATTATGTAGTGATCGCAGGGCTTGTACGCTCACCAATGGGATGTTTCCAAACCCTTTTTTCCAGTGGCAAACAGTGGTGGAATGATCCAAAGGAAGAAGATATCATCGGGTGCAAAGCAGCTGCGATCGATCCATATTTTGGAAAACAGTCTAATCAGGCTGCGGAAACTTGCGTCAATCATGGTATTCCTTATGTGACGATAGACGCGGTGCACGACTCTTATCTTCATAGACATGCAGCGATAAATGTTGTTTCCAAAGAATGCCTTTCTGGACAATATGACGGAATGTCTGCGGATGAAGTCATGAAGCTGATGATGCGGGAAACGGAGGGGTTCACTATCCTGACACAGGGCGGCGGGGAGATGCTGTATGGACGCAGAGGAGAAGAGATTCATAGAATGCGGCCATTTGATATAACGGTTAGAAGCACGCTTGGAGCAGGTGATACATTTAAGGCCGGCTGCGTATATGCACTGTTGAATGGATTATCTGATACGGAGACTGTCCGTTTTGCAAGTGCATGTTCTACAGTCGCAATCTCAAGGTTCCCATTACCGCTTTATCCGCCAAAGATAGATGAGGTGAATGAATTGTTGAGGTGATTAACGGAGGATAAGGTGGATATATGTTGATAAAAGAAGTATTTGGAAAAGTTAAAATATATCGGCTTCATACTCGCGTTGATAACCGTGGATCTCTGGCATATGTTTTTGATGAAAACATTGATGATTTCAAAGCCCTGGAGACAAGAATTTACAGCATGCCTAAAGAAGGAACTTTCTTTGGGATACACTACAGGGAAGAGAGTAGTCCAATGACGAAGTTTGTGACAGTCATAAAAGGCAGAGGGATGGACTACATTATTGATCTGAGAAAAGAATCGCCGACCTATCTCAAATGGGAGCGGGTTGAACTGTCAGAAGAAAATGCCTTTGCAGTACTGATTCCTGCAGGATTTGGCCATGCTTTTATTTCATTGCAAAATGATACGATACAGCTTTATTCTGTGGACAGAAGCGGCAGCGACGCTCATTCATATCAAATGAATTATAAAGACCCAATAATCGGTCTTAAACTGCCAATATCTGTTTCCGAGATTTCAGATTACGATTTAAGCGCCCCTTTTGTTTCAGAAAGTTGCGAAGAATCGAAAATTGTAGGTGAGTGATGTGATAATAGAAACTGACAGATTGATAATTAGAGATGTAGCCTTGCCGGATGGAGAGGCGTTCATTCATATGGCTTCTGATGGGAGCTTGAATGATGTTGGCTTTGACAAAGATTGTAGTTCCTGGATGGATGATTGGATTATAGAAGTGCAAAAACTGGCGCGAGAGGACAATTCTCGAAAATATTATCTTGTTGTAATCTCGAAGTGCTGTGCTATGGCACAATGCAAAATATGGAGAAGGTCGTATGGTTTTTATTGGAATCAGTAAGGTGTTTTCAACTAAAGACGGTCGGCAATATGAAACGATCGGTGCTTTTTGGGATGAACTATCCAAAGAATATGGAAGAGAAAACCTTAGAGGTTTAGGCTATAACTGGACAACTGATACAATTGAATATGTCATCGGGCTTAAGCAGGGCGAGATAGATAACGTAAATTGTTCTGTGGTTTTGCCGGATTCGGGATGGACCCTTGTAAAGGGAAAAACAGCAGAATTAGATCTGATCTATCAGGAAATCTACGCCAAAGGGATTCTTAAATATGAGATTGAATCTTTTACCGATGAAGGCGAATGTGAAATTTTGTATTACAGATAATTCCTGGTTTTGACGAAGTTGATGTAAGTAAGGATTATTGTGTGAGGAGAGTATAAGAAAATGAATATACATATTCAACTTGCAGATATGAAATATATTGATAGCTGTATAGAAATCCTGCAAAATTCGGATTTAGGAAAAGCATATTTTAGCAATCATGAAAAGGCAACTAATCTGCTTACATACGCAGTGGGACAAGAAGATGTATATGTTGCATTGGATGATAATGAGAAATGTCTTGGGTTTATTTATTACATGACAAATGGTGTCTTTGGAAGTTACCCATATCTTCACATTGTCGCAGTAAAGGAAGAATATAGAAATTACGGTATCGGTAAACGGCTGATGAAGTTTTTTGAGGATAATGCTTCTGGTTCTTCTTCAGCAAAATACTTTTTGACCGTAGATGATTTTAATCCGGAAGCTAAGAAATTATATGAGAGCCTGGGATATCAGTGTGTCGGGGAACTGCCTGATTTTTATAAAGAGGGGATTAACTGCTATCTGATGATGAAAAGAAAGGGATAGAGAAGGATATGATCATTGAGAATATCCCTGAATTTCATGGAGAAGAAGATTATATGCAAGTGATTCTTGAAACGGAGAGACTTTTCTTACGCGAAATGAATGCAGATGATTATGAAGCATTATATGCAGTCCTGGCTGATTCTGATATTATGCAGCACTATCCTTATGCTTTCGACGAGAAAAAGGTCAGGGAATGGATAGTACGTAACATGAAACGTTATGAAGAAAATGGATTTGGGTTGTGGGCAGTGTGTCTGAAGGATACCGGTGAGATGATCGGTGACTGTGGGTTGACACTCCAGAATATCCATGGAGAGATACTGCCAGAAATCGGCTACCATATCTGCCGTGACTGCCAACAGAAAGGCTATGCCGGAGAGGCCGCAAAAGCGGTCCGTGACTGGGCATTCCGCAATACGGATTATGTGGCTCTGTATTCCTACTGCAAATACACCAATGTACCTTCCATAAAAACAGCAGAATCCATTGGGATGCATTTTGCATGCGAATATCCGGATGAAACAAATGGAACGACCCATGTGTCGTCGATTTCAAGGGAAGAATGGATGGATGAAATCGCAGAGAATACAGTCTGCTGAAGTAGACAGGAAAAATGAGCGGGGAGGATGGCGTAATGTCTGCTGAAATATATTATCAAAGATTGAATGTTGACAATTTCACAGGTAATTCACTGGATGATTTTGTCCGTCACCAGACTGTTACAGAGTGCTGGAGAAAGATAGGGGGCGATTGGAAGCTTGTACCGAACGTCTATGAAGAAAACTGGTCGCCGGAACAGTGCCGGGAAATTGCTGAAAATGCGGTGCATCATATAGAGCTTGACCAGACTGGCTTTGGCGCGTTCGATGGCGAGAGACTCATTGGTTTTGCGACCGTCTCCCACAGTATATTCGGAGCTGCGGCAAGATATGTGCAGCTGGTTTGTTTTCAGATATCAGAGGAATACAGGCGTCAGGGCATCGGCAGAAAGCTCTTTTCCCTGGCCTGCGAAGAGGCCCGGCGGCTGGGCGCGGACAAACTGTACATTTCGGCTCATTCCTCAAAAGAGTCACAGGCGGCATACCGGGCACTTGGATGCAGCTTCGCGGAAGAAATCAATGAGGAACTGGCAGCAGCGGAGCCCTTTGATGTCCAAATGGAATACAGATTATAAAAGAACAGGAGAAGCGGAA